>OODG01001406.1_pt1 | contig 16451 bp, 15 predicted proteins | sample 1671621 | NCBI WGS metagenome assembly OODG01 (sample SAMN06348175, study PRJEB24527) | human gut metagenome | biome: human gut; feature: ankylosing spondylitis patient; material: feces | host: Homo sapiens | place: China | collected 2015-10 | reverse complement strand
GACATCATTATTTCTCTTTGATTTCTTCGCTTTTAGGATAGCTATTGCGGATGTTATATGGTATTGTGTGTTACTGACGAAGGAGGTGGCAGAGGAATGAGTGATAAGGAGAAAACCAACGGTTCTCTGGCGATGGCTCCGCGGGTCATTACGATCCCGGCAGCGAATCAGGAAACCGCACGAAAACTCCGCGTGGCAGCGTATACCCGTGTCAGTTCCAACTCCAAGGATCAAGAACACTCCTTTGCCGCGCAGAATGCCTACTTCTCCAAACTCATCACAGACAACCCTGATTGGGAGTTGGCAGACATATATGCCGACCAGGGCATCACCGGCACGTCCATAGACAAGCGGGATGACTTCCTACGGATGATGGAGGACTGCCGAAAAGGGCGCATCGACCGCATCCTTGTGAAATCATCCTCCCGCTTCGCCCGGAATACCAAGGAAAGTCTGGCGGCTGTACGGGAACTGAAGTCTCTCAACATCAGCGTCTACTTTGAGGAGCAAAACATTGACACCGCGCAGGTGTCCGGCGAAGTTCTTATCGCCATGTTCGCGGCACTGGCCCAGCGGGAGAGCGAGGCCATCTCCGAACGAATGCGGTGGAGTTACCGGACTCGAATCGACAAGGGCAGATTTTCCACCAATAAAGCACCGTTTGGTTACATGCTGGCAGATGGACGATTGGAAATCAACACGGAAGAAGCAGAAGTTGTCAAAGAAATTTTTGATATGTCCTTGCAAGGAGAGAGCATCTCGGGTATAGCAAAGAGAGTCAGTAAAATGGATATCCCTACGAGAGATAAGACTTCGTATTGGCAGGAGAGTTCTATCCTGTATATTCTCCATAATGAAAAATACGCAGGGGACTGCTTGCTGCAAAAAACATATACGGCGCAAGAACTGCCGAGATTTAGAAAACGAAATCTCGGTAAGTATCGGCAGGTCTTTGTAAAGCAATCTCATCCGGCTATTATAGAGCGCGAAAAGTTCGAAAGGGTTCAGGAACTGCTAAAAAGAAAAAGAATAGCATTTGCTGGTGATAGCGTGTCAACACCGTTCAGCAAAAAGATAAAGTGTGCGGAATGCGGTTCCACATTTCGGCTTAAAAAAGTACGAGGGAAGAACTACTGGACATGCATGGCACATGAGAAAGATGTACATAAGTGCAGTATGCTGCCGCTTCCGGAGGAACAGGTATTGCAGGCGTTCCTTCGACTGTACTACAAACTCAAACACTATGGCATCGAGGTTCTCACTCAGCTCATCTCTGACCTCCACGCTGCCAAAACCGGCAGTCTCCTCTGGAGCGAAAACATCGTGGAGATCAACAAACAAATATCAGATATTGCCAGTCAGGAACGACTTCTGACCCAGCTCAAGCAGCAGGGCAGCGTCGATCCTGACCTTTTTATATCCCGCGGCAATCAGCTTGCGGAACGCCGCCGGGAACTGAAACTCCAAAAGGAGCGCATCCTACGGTCTGAGGAGGATCACACCATTCAGCAGACACAGGATCTGCTGGATGTCATCGAAAGCGGACCGGACTGGCTGGATGACTTCGATGAGCAGCTATTCAGCGATATGGTCGAGAAAATCGTGGTCGTGGACAATGAAACACTGCGCTTCCGCCTTCTCAATGGACTGGAGGTCACAGAAAAAATAGAAAGGACACGGAGATAATGGGAAAACGAAAGCAGCCCTTCGGCTATAAAATGAAGCTCGGCGAGATCGTGCCGCAGCCGCAGGAGGCGGAAGCGGTGCGGAGCATCTACCTGCAATACCTTGCTGGTGCCTCCTTCAAGCAGCTTGCCGAACAGCTTCAGACAGAGGATGTTCCCTACGATGAGGACAAGTCCTGGAACAAAAATATGGTGGCGCGAATTCTGGAGGATGACCGGTATATCGGTGAGAAAGAATTCCCGGCGCTCATCCCAACGGAGCAATTCCACGCCGCCCAGGAACGCAGAAAAGAGATGCGCCCTGAGTATAAGCAGACACCTGCGCAAAAGGAGTTGCGCAAGTTGTGCGGCGGCATCGTACCCGACAGCGTAGCACGAAAAGTCCTCAAGATACTGAATCAGGTGGTCAATGATCCGCAGATCATCAAGATAGAAACATCCGGTGTTCCCACCACAGAAGATATCCGGCGGCTCCAGCAGGAACTGGACACGCTGCTACAGACACCGCCTGTAGATGAGGACACCGCGCGGCAAAAAGCCTTGGAAGTCGCATCCCTAAAGCTGGCGAGTGTCAAAACGGAGGAATATGAATCACACCGGCTCCGCCGCATCTTTGGTTCGCAGGCAAAGCTGTGGGAGCTGGACACAAACCTCCTGCGGCAGAGCATCCGAAAAATCACCTATGACAGTAAGACAGTCAAAGTCCTGCTGAAAAACAATCAAGTCTTAGAGGAGTGTGATGATACATGACGCAGTCCCGCCCTGAACCGAAGGTCATCGTGATTCCCGCAAAGGAGGAATCGCCGCAGGATCAGGAAAAGAAGAAAAATCTCCGGGTAGCCGCATACTGCCGCGTGTCCACGAAAAAGGACGAGCAGCTCAACAGCTACGAAAACCAGAAAGCATACTACACGGAAAAAATCATGGCAAACCCCGACTGGACGATGGCGGATATTTTCGCGGATGAAGGCATCACAGGCACTTCCGCCTGCAAGCGCAAGGATTTTCTTCGCATGATCCGCCATTGCAGGCAGGGCAAAATCGACATGATCCTTGCCAAATCCGTCTCCCGCTTCGCCCGTAATACCGTGGACACGCTGAACTATACCCGCGAACTGCGCGGCATGGGCATCCCGGTCATCTTTGAGGAGCAGAATATTAACTCCATCTACCCGGAAAGCGAGTTCCTGATCACTATCCACGGTGCCTTCGCACAGTCCGAAAGTGAGGGCATCTCCTCCCGTGTTAAGTGGGGCAAGCATCAGGCGATGCGGACGGGAAAGGCGAATATCCAGTATAAGACCCTGCTGGGCTATGAAAAGAACCCTGACGGTGAGATGGTGGTGAATGCGGAGCAGGCGGAAACGGTCCGAAGGATTTATGAGATGTACTTATCCGGCCAGACGCTGCGCAGCATCAAGGAAGCCTTGGAATCCGACGGCTTCAAGAATTCGGCAGGAACAATGGAATGGACAACTTCTAATCTGCGGACGATCCTCTCTGGCGAAAAATACTGCGGTGACGTCCTGCTCCAGAAAACATTCATTCAGGATTGTATCAGTAAAAAGGTTATCAAAAATACCGGACAGCTTCCTATGTATCTGATTCAGAACCACCATGAAGCCATTATCCCACGGGACCGATTCGATGCCGTGCAGGTGGAATTGGCACGGCGCAAAACATTGACAAACAGCACGAAAAAGAGCGCTCCGACCGGCATGAGCCGTTACAGCGGCAAATACGCACTCAGCGGTCTGCTGTTCTGCGGCGAGTGCGGTACGGCGTACCGCAGAGTGGTGTGGACACAGCACGGTGAGAAACGAGCCGTGTGGCGCTGCAGCAGCCGCTTGGACTATGGAAAGAAATACTGCAAAGAATCTCCGACGCTGGACGAATCGCCGCTTCAGCAGGCGGTGCTGGCAGCCATCAATGCATCCATGTCAGGGTGCAAGGTTCTGGCAGATCAGCTTGTAGATGCGATGGAGCAGGAATTGGCGCCGATTCCCGGTGAGAGCATGAGCCTTGGAGATATCGACCGAGCGGTCACAGAGTTGGGCAAACAATTCGATACGCTTCTGGCAGAAGCGGCAAATGGTGACGCGGACGAATACGCCGAGCGCTTTCGCACCATCTCCACCACGATGGAGGAACTGAAGCGCCGCAAGGCGGCAATCCTCGGTATCCGGCAGGAACAGGAACTGATCAGCCGTCGTATCCATGCGGCAGCCTCGGCAATGACCGCGGCGACTGTGGGAATCACAGAGTGGGATGATGGCGTGGTCTATCAGCTACTGGAAAAGGTCACCGTCCTGACGGGTAACCGCATCAAGGTCACTTTCCGCAACGGCGTAGAAATCGAACAGACCGTAGACCAACCTAAGAGGAGGAAATTCATATGATTTATGTGACCGGCGATTGCCACGGAAATTTTGCAAGGTTTGAGCAAAAACACTTCCCGGAACAAGCGAACATGACGAAGGATGACACGGTCATCATCACCGGAGACTGCGGCGGCGTGTGGTTTGGCGACAGCCGCGACGATGAAACGCTGGACTGGCTGGAACGCCTGCCCTTCACGCTGGTATTCGTCTGCGGCAACCACGAAAACTATGATGCGCTGGCGAGATACCCTGTTGCGGAGTGGCGCAGCGGCAAGGTGCATTGCGTTCGGCCTCACGTGCTGCACCTGATGCGCGGCCAGATCTTCGAGCTGGAGGGCTGCCGCTTCTTCACCATGGGCGGCGCAAAAAGCCACGACATCGAGGATGGGATTCTGGAGCCGGATGCCCCGGATTTTGAGCGAAGGCTCATGACGCTCCAGCGCAAGCCCAGAGCGAGGTACCGCATCAACCATATCTCGTGGTGGGTCCAGGAGCTGCCCTCCGATGGGGAATACGCCGAGGCGCGGCGAAACCTCGACGCGGTCGGCTGGCAGGTGGACTACATCATCACCCACTGCGCTCCCACCAGCATCGCCCTCATGGGGAGCCGCCACAACGAGGCGGACCGGCTCACAGACTTCCTGCAAGAGGTACGGGAAAGAGCAAAATACCACTGCTGGCTGTTCGGCCATTACCACGACAACCGAGCCATTGACGAAAAGCATATCCTTCTGTGGGAGCAGATTGTGCAGATATTATAAAACACGACCACAGAGGAAAGAACAGCAAATCTGCCGTTTTTTCCTCTGTGGCCTTGATTGAATCGATACTAAGCTGGGCTTATAATCCCTGAACAGCATTTTTAATTACTAACACTACAATGCGATTGGCTCGACTCTTGGCGGCTTTCTTTGTCACAAACCACATTATTACAAGGTACACGAGCGGGATGTATAGTATTTTGATTGCCGTCACTAAGCTCATGTAGGCAACTGCTAAGACCCCAAATGCGATAAGTGTCATAACCAACAGAGAAATTGTTGACATACAGATATCTCTCGTCATCAACTGCATCCGTTCTGCGTCGATAACATTTCCACGCTCGGCATCTTTGCATTTTCGCAGAAGATCGTTCCACTCTGCGGTTTGCTGATTTGCTGGAGCATTTGATAAATGTGCAAACATTTCTTTTGCTTTTGCGAGATCAAATCCGGCTGCATCTATTTTACCAGAAGCTATATCTGTAAAAACGGTATCACTTGGCATATCTTTATAAATAATCTGTTGCTTAACTTTATCAGGCCAGAACTCATTCAAGATGAACACTAATGCACAAATTGCCCCTGCCAAGGTATCGATTGCAATCATACTGGAAAGTGCAGATAGTAGCCCTACTGCACCAATTGTATCTTTTACGTAGAATCCAACAGAAGCGACTGCAATTAGTAGGTAAGCCAAAACATATTGCTTTAGCTCCTTATATTTATAGTCCTTGATATATTCCACATTCATTTTCATATTGCCTTTTCATAAACCGTACGAATTGCTTTTACAAGTCCTAAATGCCTTTGCTGAAAAAGCTCTCGTTCTGATACGGTTGATCGAAATCCAAACTCACCGGCATCCTCAATATAGTTCATTAAGAATCCTGCATCTGACAATTCTTGTTTAGCGTAAAATATTTCAGAATGAGGATTTTTACCTTTAACGACATTGATACAATCGAGCCTTGAATTTTTCTGCATCGCACAAGAATTAATTACCACCAAGGCCTTTTTCTGAGACAATACGTGCTGTAAAATAGGCTGTACTTCCAAATTCATATGTGCAGTAACAAAAACTCCATATTCACCTTTGCCGGAGGTGCAGCGATAATACCCAATTGATTTTGTGAATTTGTGGTTACTTGGGCAATTACATTCAATCCAGTTGGACACCTTGACTCCTGTGATTTCTTGTATAAATTGATGCCGAAGAAGTAACTCTTCCGATGTGACCAATGCTTTAGATACTATCCAAATCACCCAGACTTGTTCTCCTTTTCGAAATAGAATGTGCAGACGAACAATCGGTTGGCAAATCAATAATTTTATCCTTAGTATTGTATGCTTGCCGATACCGCTCGTCCTTCATATATTTTACAATATCTTCGGATCCACCGCTATTAGGAGAAGAGCCAGTATTATCCGATATAAGGTAGTCCTTAGAATAAGCGTGTCCTCCGAGAACTCCAAAAATTGCCTTAGCATCATCTTCCTGCCCGTGATGTGGTAACTGAATGATATCATAGGTCATCAGATTTTTTAAGTAATCGGGTGAAGCATCTCCGCAGAGCAGCAAAGTCTTTCCATCATCCAGAGTACATTTCAATTGAACACTTGCGGCATTCATCACCGTTTCCGCAGCATCACCTTCACCGATTTTGTTATCTACACGATTATCAATCGCTTTGGTTGCAACATCAGTAAACTCATCAGCTGTGGGGCCTACAATTGTACAGGTGCTAATACAGACTCCGTCAAGTGCTTCCTGGGCCGAAATGTTGAGTTCCTTGGCCTTTTCGATAATTTTTTTGATGTTATCGAATTCAATCAATATTGCTTGGCTGATACTATCCTTGTTACGACGACCATCATCAACTTTTTTTAGAATTGTACTGGAATGTTTCAGATACTGATGAGTATAGACTGTAACTTTATATTTACCTTGGTCAGATAACCATTCCAACAATGAACATACTCCGTTAGTATGGTCGCTATCATTATGAGAAACCACAATACTGACTGAAGTAATAGTAGCGTTTTTTTGCAGGAAAGACTCAACGTATTCAGCGTGCTTTCCGTGTCCGCAGTCATATACAATCATCGACGTAAGATCATATATCAAAATACAATCTCCAAATCTTGTGGATTTATCTCCATCATAATTACTTAACGCCTTTAACTTCATGGAAATTCTCCTTTCTGAATCATCAGTATCTTGAAATAAGGAATGACTATACTCGTTCGAAATTAGATGAAAAGGGCAATGGAATTGCGGATTTCAACAAATTTGGATAACGCATAAATGCCTTTTTAGTAATTATATCACAAGATAGCGTGCAAGTAAATAGATAAATCGAACACATATTCGAATGTGCGTCCTAAAATAACTATTATTAGAAAGGGGAAGCCCTATGAACATCCGCAAACCCGCAGACTACAGCGTCCTGTTTTCCGAACTGGACAAGCTCATAGCGGCACAGCTTCCGCAGATGGAATTGTACCGCGAGATCGGTCGGCTGGTCAACCGCAGAGCAGAGAAAGGAGCGGCTGTCGCGGCGTCGGAATACCTGCAAGCGGCCTATCCCACAGCCGAGGGCTTCTCTCCCCGCAATCTGCGCCGTATGCGGGCGTTTTACGCAGCCTACGAGAAAACTCCTGAAATCATGCGGCTGGCGATGCGCCTCGGCTGGACGCAAAATGTGGCGATTTTAGAGGGGTGCGGCAGCAGCGAGGAACGGGCGTGGTACATCCGAGCCGCACTGCGTTTTGGATGGAAAAAAGCGAAATTATTGGAATCGATCAAAACGCAGGCATGGCGAAATTCTTCTCTCGACGAGCAAGCGGTTTCCTGCTATACTGGTGAAAAAGAAGCAACGCAGGAGAGCGAGAGCGATGAAGAAGATACTCTTTGTGTGTCATGGAAATATCTGCCGCAGCCCGATGGCCGAGTTCGTGATGAAGGACTTGGTGAAGAAAGCGGGGCTGGCGTCAGAGTTCCATATCGAATCGGCGGCCACCAGCCGGGAGGAGATCGGCAACCCGGTCTATCCTCCGGCACGGCGCAAGCTGACGGAGCACGGGATCTCCTGCGACGGTCATGTCGCACGGCAGCTCGCCAATGCCGATTACGAGAACTACGACCTGCTGATCGGCATGGACAGGGCGAACCTCCGGGATATGTACCGCATCTGCGGCGGCGACTTTGCCGGCAAGATGTCCCTCCTGATGGACCACACTGCCCGCCCCGGCAATGTGGCAGACCCGTGGTACACCGAGGACTTCGAGTCGACTTGGCGGGATGTGCTGGAGGGCTGCCAGGGATTGCTGAGAGAATTGTTGCAGGAGTGAGGTGAACAGAATGGCACAGAATGATAAGATCCAGCTATTCGAGAACAAGCGCATTCGTACTGCGTGGGACGAGGAAAAGGAAGAATGGTACTTCTCCATTGTCGATGTGGTAGCTGTTCTAACCGACCAACCAGACCAACGCGGCGCAAGTAACTATTGGGCGAAACTGAAGCAGCGTTTGAAAGAAGAAGGCGCAGATCAGTTGCTGACAAATTGTCAGCAACTGAAAATGAAGTCACCCAAGGATGGAAAACGCTACAATACCGATGTGGCGGACACGGAGCAGCTCCTCCGTATCATCCAGTCCATCCCGTCACCAAAGGCAGAGCCGTTCAAACTCTGGTTGGCACAGGTTGGCCGGGAGCGCATTGAGGAAACCATCGACCCGGAGCTGACCATCGAGCGGGCACTGGAAACCTATCTCAAAAAGGGATACACCCGCGAGTGGATCAACCAGCGGCTGCAAGCCATTCAGGTTCGCAAGGAACTGACAGACGAGTGGGACGCCCGCGGCGTGCAGAAGGGCGTGGAGTACGCCATCCTCACCGATGAGATCTCCCGTGCATGGTCGGGGATGTCCACCCGGCAGTACAAAAACCTAAAAGGTTTGAAAAAGGAAAACCTCCGCGACAACATGACCACGCTGGAGTTGGTGCTGAATATGCTGGCAGAGGCCACCACCACGGAAATTTCCAAGCAGAAGGCACCGGCGACCCTTTCGGAGAACATCGACGTGGCCCGTGCCGGTGGCAAGGTGGCTGGCGACGCACGGAAGGCCATTGAGACGCAGACCGGCGTTCCCGTCATCACTTCCAAGAACGCCGCGCAGCTCAGCGAAGTGGTTACAAATCTGCTGGAAGATGCGGGGAATAAAGAAAAATAGCATTCAGATCCCGCATGGGACGGGTTAAAATCTGCCTCGCTATAGACAAAGATAACCGTGTGCTGACCTTACGGTCAGCACACGGTTTTTCATTTGGATTCTGTAGCCGCCGAGCCTCGTTGTCGTAAAATATCTTCTGGAGATTCTGGCTCAGAACAAAAATTGGGCACTTGTTCAGTAAATATTAAGTAAAATTTCCACAAAAAAAGCTCTGGCAAAATAATAAGGCATAGATCCTACAAACCAATTACCTTCCGTATAATTCCATATTAATCATTAAAAATCATTGTACTTTTGGGAAAAACATGCTATATTTTAATATGACAGATTATACACTGTTGTGAAACGGAGGGAATCTCATGAATTCAAATATTGAATGTTGGTGCTCAATGAAAGAGATTACCGAATATCTTGGAGTAAGCCGTGATACTGTACTCAATTGGATAGAGAAACGAAATATGCCAGCAGCAAAAATAGGCCGCCTTTGGAAATTCAAAATTACTGAGGTAGACGCCTGGATGAAGTCGGGCAAAACTGCTGAATAAAGGAAACTCTATCCTATCTTAAGAATCCCCCGTGCTTAGCATATAAAGTTGGTGTGAATATGAATGATCGAAAATATAATTTTATAGATTTATTTGCTGGAGCTGGAGGATTGTCAGAAGGCTTTATCTCGCAGGGAGACTATGTTCCTGTTGCCCATGTGGAGATGAATAGATATGCTTCTGAAACACTGAAAACCAGGGCATGTTATTATTATTTGGATGAGAATAACATGCTGGACATTTATCATGATTATCTAACTGGACAAATTAACCGAGATCAGCTATATGCAAGTGTCCCTGACGGATTACTTGACACCATTATTAATAAAGAAATCTCCTCCAGCAATATAAATGAAATATTTGGGACTATAGATGAAATTGTAAATACTCATGCTTTGGGAGAAATTGACTTGATTATTGGCGGCCCTCCATGTCAAGCCTATTCCCTTATGGGCCGTGCTGTTGATGCAAAAAATATGCAAAAGGATCCTCGAAACTATCTGTATAAACAGTACATTAAGTTTTTGAATCACTACAGACCTAAGGCATTTGTGTTTGAAAATGTTCCAGGTATAGTTACTGCAGGTAAAGGTGAACGATTTAAACGAATAATCGGTGCCTTTCGTACTGCAGGATATAATGTTGAGTATAATATTTTGGATGCATATGATTATGGTGTGCTACAACAACGAAGGAGAATGATTATTTTCGGCTGGCGAAATGATCTTCAATATCATTATCCTTTTCCGCCTATAGTGCATTACGATGTAACTGTAAATACTTTATTTAGAGATTTGGCACCCCTTACCCCCGGCGAAGAACGCAATAGATATACACCTGGACGTACATCAAGGTATCTACGGGAGACCGGAATAAGAAAACCAGGTGATATTTTGACTTTGCATATGTGCCGAATACATAACCAAAACGATCTTGATATATATCATCATGTAATCGAAGCATGGAATAATGGACACAATCGATTAAAGTATTACGACTTGCCCGAAGCATTGCGTACGCGGCAAAATGAGACATCGTTTGTTGACAGATACAAAGTTGTTGCTGGTGATATGCCATATTCTCACACCATGATTGCTCACATAGCAAAAGATGGACATTATTTTATACATCCCGATATAAATCAGTGTAGGTCCATTTCTGTGCGCGAAGCAGCTCGAATTCAATCATTCCCTGATGATTTTTATTTTGAGGGCCCACGATCCGCTAAATTCACACAAATAGGTAACGCTGTCCCTCCGCTTATGGCGCAAGCACTTGCGGAAGAAATCGCTCAAATGCTCAATCAAGGAGGAGAACACTAATTATGATGATTAGTATGCCATTTAAACCTAAAGCGCAAATCCTGTTGCAGCTTGGCGAACAGCTTATTAAAAGCGAAAGTGTTGCTATCTTAGAACTTATTAAAAATGCATATGATGCCGACGCTAAAAATGTTTCTGTTTCTATGATTGACATCGATGTTCCTCAGGTCGGCTATATAGAAATAATTGACGACGGTGTAGGAATGAATCTATGGACGGTTCAAAATATCTGGATGGAACCTGGAAACACTCATAAGAAAGATATTGTTTTTGCCTCTGAACGTTCTTCCCTTAATAGACTTCCTATTGGCGAAAAGGGTATCGGACGGTTTGGTGTTCATAAGCTCGGGAAGAAAATCGAAATGATTACGCGAAGTGCCAATGAACAGGAAGTGTATGTCTCCATAGATTGGAACTCTTTTGCTAATGCTAAGTATTTAGAAGATGTGCATGTTATTATTGAGGAACGTACACCTGAGTTTTTTACTGGTGATAGAACTGGTACAAAACTTTATATTTCTGATCTTTCTGCCTGTTGGTCACGCGGTATGTTAAGAAATGTTTATCGTTCTATTACTTCTTTAAGTTCGCCATTTAATTCGATCGATGCGTTCAGAGTAAAATTTAGAACAAACAAAAAAGAATGGCTTACGGGACTTTTGCCTTTCGAGGATATTAAGCGATATGCACTTTATACAGGCAGCATGGAAATCGAAGATAACTGTATTACCAAATTTACCTATAAGTTTTCGCCATTTTCTGCAATGACTGGACTCAAACCGAGATCTTTTGAAATCTCTACCCCTGTTCCAATGATTCAAAAATCTAATGAAAAACGAGGGGAAATCCGAAAAATTGATATTGGCAAATTTTGCATTGGTAAAGTGAAAATTGACCTGTTGGTTTTTGATCGTGATTCATCGTTTCGAGCAAGGTTTATTGAAGATAAACGTACTTATGGTGCGTATCTTGATGAAAATGGAGGTATTCGCGTCTTTCGAGATGGTGTTCGCATTTATGACTATGGAGAGCAAGGCAATGATTGGCTTGGGTTGGATAGTAGCCGAATTAATACTCCTGGCAAGTATTTAAGTAACAACCTTGTTCTCGGTGCTGTACAGCTGGATCGAGAATTTAGTAGTGATTTGCAGGAAAAAGCAAATCGAGAAGGCTTTATTGAAAACGCAGCATATATGGAATTCCGAGATGCTGTGAGCTATGCAATCAATTATTTTACAGCTCAGAGAAATATTGATAAGGAGTCTCTGAGAATTTACCTAAACGGCGGAAAAAAAGAACCTGTTAAGCAGGATGTTAGCCTAATTCGGCAGAAAATTGCAGTATACATTAAAGATGAAAAAGAGCGTAGAGAAATAGACAGTTATTTAAAGCGGATTGAAGAAGACTATAGCTATATTCAAAAAATGTATCTCAAGACCGCAAGTGCTGGTATGAGTTATGGTGTCGTCATCCATGAAATTGAAAAAGTCATTGCAGAATTAAATAATGCCGTTAAAGTTGAAAAAGCTTCTGCTCAGATAACAAATCTCGCAAAACATCTGGCTCGTTTGGTGGATAGTTATGCTGAACTCTTGCGAAATCGTGCAAAAAGCCAAAATCGTCTTCGAGACATGATAAATCAAGCTATATTTAGCTTGCAATACCGTTTGGAAGCGCATCAGATTAACGTCGAATGTATAACTGATCTTCTCGAAGATGATTATGTCGATTGTGCGTCAAATTTGATTGTTGGGTCCATTATTAATATAATTGATAATTCAATTTGGTGGACCACATATGCCGAGGTTCCTCAGCGTCATGTTATAATCAAGACAACTAAAGAAATCGATGAACATCTGGCAATTGTTATTGCGGATAATGGATGTGGATTTTCTCTTCCGCCCGAAGATATAATAAAACCGTTTGTCAGTACCAAACCAAGCGGTATGGGTCTTGGCTTAAATATCGTTAATGAGATTATGATCTCGCAAGGAGGAACGCTTGTATTCCCTGACTATGGCGATATAGAACTACCAGAAAAATATAGAAACGGTGCAGTTGTTGCTTTGGTGTTTAAGGAGGGACTATGATGTTATTTCCTCGTTGTGGAAAAGTTTTAGTAATTGACGATCAAGTTGAAGAAGCCGTGCCTTTGCTCAACCTTTTGGGCAAAAAGGGGGTTTCTACAATGTACTATTCCGGCAGTTTATCCGAATTGCCGGAATCTCCCTTTAACGAAATTAGATTGGTTTTTTGTGATTTGAAATTTAATGTCGCTACTGACCCCAAAAGCGTTGCATCTAATGTGTTTTCAATATTAAAATCTCTAATTTCTGAAGAAAATGGCCCCTATATACTTTTGGTATGGAGTGCGCACGGTTCTGATTATTTGGACGAACTACAAAAAACACTTGAAACAACAAAAATAAAGCCGGAGTTTATTTTACAGTTGGATAAAGGTGAGTTTTTCTCCTTAAAGGATAACGGCGAGTATTTCGACAAAATGATAAAAAGCGTATCTGATCTTAATTTAGACCCTGTAGATGAGGAACAGGTAACGAAGCTAATTAGAGAGAAAACGTACCCTCTTAGAAACTCGAAGAAGGAGCCGCTTCCTGACGCATTAGAAAACATAGAAACAAAGCTTGCAGAAGAACTAAAAAAGGCAAATCTATTTCATTTGTTTGTTTTGTGGGAAAACACAATTGCAATGTCTGCTATTGAAACTGTGAATAGCATATATGAAGCTATTCCTGATAAGATTCCTGCAAAGCACAAGTTGCGCGCAATGTTGTTCTATTTAGCACATTATAGACTCGAGAAACAACTGGAGGATGCTGATGAAGAAGTAAAGTTCCAAGCAGCGATGGATGCGTTGAATGAACTGTTCTCATATTTTTATTCCGAGAAAGTTCACACGCTTTCAATTGATCAAATCGAGTTAGATAAAATTCAAAACCTCCAAGAAATCAGGGATCTATCTGACGCAAAATTCAATCAATGGAAAATGCTTAGTTCTGGAAATAAGGGGCATCATCCTGGGAATGTTTATCGAGATACTAAGAAGTGTTTTCAATTTCACGGCTTAGTGGCAGCTGATGCGTTCAAAAAAGAAACATCTGAAAAGTATTGTACTATCATTAAGGAACTGGAAGGCAACACAAATATTGAATATATTTTAGTAGATCTGAGTTCTGAATGTGATATTGCCCAGAAAAAAATATTTGTTTCTCGCGTCGTTCCAGGGATAATGATTCCCACGGAAGATATGGATCGCTATCTTATTGAAAAAAAGATTAGGCCTCAATCTGGGGAACCAGATTATATTTTTAGTCTTTCGCCTGTCGAATTTGATAATAAAAGCTGGTATATTGCGTTTAATGTAAATCAAATGTTTGCACTTCAGATGGACGAGCTGGTAGATGAAAATCTTATGTGCTCTCTGACTGGTTCATACATAACAAGCTTAAAGCAGAGATCAGCTTCTTGCGTTTCAAAGCAGGGAATCGGAGTCTTCAGTGCTGGTCACTGACACATGAAAGTCTGTATCGTATCTTATTCCGATGCTCAGCCCCAGCGAAATATCCTTCCCCCCTTCACGCGTTTTGAGGATATGCAGATGCTCCACCATACCAAGACCCTGGGCGTGATCCAGGTGGACGAGTCCGTGTGGAAGAAGTTGACTCGGGAGGAAAAGCGGGAAATCGAGCGGATTTGCGATGAAAAGCTGGAAGACTATTATCGGCGGTTTAGTAATGCAGAGAAAGGGAAATGATCGATGAAGGTCATCTGCTTTGGCGATTCCAACACCTATGGCTATGACCCGCGAGGCTATTTCGGCGGACGCTATGAGGGGGACAGCCGGTGGGTGGACATCCTGTCTGCGGAAACCGGCTGGACTGTCTGCAACATGGGACAGAACGGCCGGAAGATCCCTTCTGTCGTTCCTGCCTTCCCAGATGACACTGACCTGCTGATCGTGATGCTGGGCACCAACGATCTGCTCCAGGGGCGAAGCTCGGAGCAGACGGCTGAGAGGCTGGAGCGATTTCTCGCTGCTGTCCTGTTAGAACGAAGCAAGATCCTGCTGATCGCACCGCCGCCAATGGCCCTGGGCGAGTGGGTACCCAGCCAGCAGCTCATTGACGCTTCCTATACCTTCGCCCGCCTTTGTCAAGCCCTGGCGGAGCGGCTTGGCATCCGCTTTGCCGATGCCGGAAAATGGGACATCTCCCTGGCCTATGACGGCGTACACTTTACGGAGCATGGCCACAAAGCCTTTGCCGCCGGACTTCTGGAGGAACTCAAATGAAACGAATTGCAATTTTACTCTCCTCTCTGCTTTTGCTGTTGACCGGATGCGGTGGAAATATCTCGGACAGCTCCTATGAGCAGATCACCCAGGAAGCAGCCAAAGAAATGATGGACACCCAGGAAGTGATCGTCTTGGATGTACGGGAGCAGGATGAATATGACAGCAGCCACATCCCCAGGGCCGTTCTGCTGCCGGTGGGTACCATCGACGAGGATACTGCCGCTGAGGTGATCCCCGAGAAGGATTCCACCGTGCTGGTCTACTGTCGTAGCGGCAATCGCAGTAAGACCGCATCCTCCACGCTGGCCGAACTGGGCTACACCAACATCTACGAATTCGGCGGCATCAACACCTGGCCCTATGAGACGGAGCCGTAAGGCAAGCAGTACAAAATTTATATCGCCTAAACAAAGAATACGGGACTGGCCGCACGGGCCAGTCCCGTTGCTTATTTTGGCAGATATTCTTCCCGCACCCAGTACCGGCTGACACCGAAGCTGCTGCCTCGCTGGATAACCTCCTGGGGAAGCTGGTTCAAATACTTCCGTCCAAAGTTGGTATTGCCGAAATAGCAGTCAAAGTTGGTCACAGGAAGCACCAGCCAGTCGCTGTCTTCCGGCCGGTTGGCCAGATAATAGGAGATCAGGGTATGCAGGACAGGGGCAGGGAGCTCCTTGGGTCGAACCTGTTCCAGACGCTCCACCAGCTCCGCCGGCAGCTCCGGCTCCGTGCTGCGCAGAGGCCCCAGCTCCAGGGTGTCAGCGATCATATCGTCAAAACGGATCGTCCACGCACCCTCTGTCAGAGTGGAGAGCGCTTTGGTCTGGTACTGAAGCACTTTGTTGCGCCACTCCTGGTCAAACAGCTTGTCCAGCCTTTCAGTGGAAGTAGCGTAGTTCTTGTGAACCAGTTCCGGGTGTGCTGCGGCAAACCGCATCGCCCCGTGGAAGTGGCGGCTGAACCAGCCTCGGCCCTCCTCGTCCACCAGTTTGGGAAACGGATCGTGGAGCGACGCAAAATCGGTGCGGTGCTGCCACTCTTCTTTTGGCTTACTGCCACTCTCCGGGATGCTGCACCAGGCACACAGACCATCATAAGCACAACCGATCCGCACTCTGGGATCGCCGGGCAGCAGCGTGCCGTCCGAAGCATGATGAATACGCCGCCCTCCGACGGACACTTTGACCGCACAGGTCAGACAGCTTGAC
>OODG01001404.1_pt1 | contig 16456 bp, 8 predicted proteins | sample 1671621 | NCBI WGS metagenome assembly OODG01 (sample SAMN06348175, study PRJEB24527) | human gut metagenome | biome: human gut; feature: ankylosing spondylitis patient; material: feces | host: Homo sapiens | place: China | collected 2015-10 | reverse complement strand
ATACCTATCAGTAGCACACCGGGACTCTCTTCCTCCATGCAACGAACCGAGGAAAAATGCAATTTCTCCCCTTTCGGTCCGGTAAACTCTGTCTTCCGCTCACCGGCAGGAGTAAAGCAAGTCAGTGCATATCCGCCTTTTGAAGTTCCTACCCATAAATTACCGTCTGCATCACGCACAATACCATAAATAGCAAGTTCTATAGGATATTTATAGAATAAAGAAAAACGCCGGGTAGCAAGATCAAAACGATAGACCTCACCCAATACCGTACCGCACCAGATACAGTCATCCTCAGCATATACCGTCTTGATAACATTCGAATTATGCACGGAATAGCTATCCTTATCAATCAGATAAAACTGCCCTTCCCCTGTCGAAATTTCATATCGCAGTAATCCATACCCCTCAGTAGCTATCCATAAGTTTTTCTGTTTATCGACACAAGCCGTACCATAGATTCCCGTTTGCTGATTCACCGTCTTCCCCGGAGTATGATGAATAAAGCGGTCGGTAAGCGAGCTCAGCCAAGTGACACCACCGGCAAAAGTACCAATCCACAACGTACCGGTATGATCACGGCAAAAAGAATAAATGGAAAAATGCCCCAAGCCACGTCCGGGTTCGTCATAACTGCTCACTTTACGAATCTGATCCTTCAGCGGTGCATAAGCATAAATACCATCGAAAGTACCAATCAGCATCTCTCCATCCCATTCGGCAAGGCAACGGACATAATTATTTTTCAGACCACTGTTGGCAGATACATAAGAAGTTATTTTATGATTACGGACATCAATACGGTTCAGTCCGCCAAATTGACAACCTACCCAGATGCGATGATAAGAATCTTCATAAAGAGTGGAAATACTATTGTCAGGTAAGCCGGCACGACAGTCATAGTGATTAATCACCTGCATCTGTTTGTTACACTGGTAAACACCATTCACTGCCGTACCTATCCAGAAATTGCCTGCCTTATCCTCCATCAAGGCAGTGACGGAACTATTGAAGTTCTCTACAAATTCCACCCTTTTAAAGTTGTCTTGTTCGGGAATATAACAACAAAGCCCACTGCGGGTACCCACCCATACTTTGCCGGAACTATCAACTAAAAGAGAAAGAATACTTGCACTGGAGAGTCCATCTACATTAAAATAGTTGCGGATACGTTCGGTGCGAAGACACATCCGGCTTAGTCCGCGACTGGTACCTATCCATAAATTCTTGCTATGATCTTCGCGTATTTCATTGACTTCATTGTCTGCCAAACTCAGAGAATCTCCCGGGTGGTGACGAAAAACAGTATATTCACTTCCATTATAACGATTCAGTCCATTACGTGTCCCCAGCCAAAGGTATCCCCGGGTATCCTGGCAAATGGTCATCACGGAGAGTTGGGAAATTCCTTCATTCAGTTTCTGACTATAGTAGAATGAATATTTAGAATGCTCAGCCCATAAACACAAGACCGGAAATGAGCAAATTAGAAAGATCATCAATATTTTCGTTTTCATCAGTATAGATATGTTTTGCACACAAAAATAAGAAAAGCCCGGAAATAACATAGAATATTAAGGTGAAATAAACAATATAAGGAGAAAAGAAAGGTTAGTCCGGCGTCACTAAATAGTTACAGAATAATTTTATAGTACAGATCAGTCCTAATCTTATCCTATTTTAGTCGTATACTGAATAGGGTTCAGTCGTATACTGAACCCTATTCACTCGTATACTCATTATGTGTCACCTTAACGCTCTTGATAAACAAGTAGTTAAAAAGTGCGTTTTCGAAAAGAGAAATTGACTATAAATTTATACAAATAGATTATAAATTCACCTTTATCGTTGCCCCTTCCGTCACGCTCTTCTTCAGCACTGACTTGCCGCCTTTCAATACTTCTACATGCAGCTTCTTTCCTGCACGGGATACCCGAATATCAAACTCCGAATTGAAAGCACGTACACGATTCAGATTCATATACTCCCACTCCTGTGGCAAACGGGGAGTCATCTCGAAACTGCGTAATCCTGTGGGGCGAATGCCGAACAGACCTTCGGTATAGATACGGCAATACAATCCGCTTTCAGCAGAAAGATGACGCTGATCTCCTTCGGGCCACGCTTCAATGGCATAAGGCACATGATCGCCCAACAAACGGCGATGTGAATACTTCTTGAGGAAGTTCATACCTTTCTCCACTTCTCCGGCAGCAATGGTGCCACGCAGAGCATAGAGGGTACTACGGTCCCAGAAGGTTTCAGTACCGGCTTGCGTCAATAATCCGTCGTCCGTCCAGAGGCGAGGCGAAAAGAGAGCATCGATAGTGCCTTGTGCGCGAGTGTAGATACCCATAACAAGAGGCATACAAATCCAGGAACGCAGGATATCATTACCTTCATAATAGCGGTAACTGTGGAAACCTTCTATCTCATAACCAAAATGTTTTTCTATGGCTTTCTCTAAAGCATTTGCTTGATTACGATACATGTTCAACTGCTTTGCCGATACTCCCAATTCACGCCCCAGCATAACGGCTGAACGCAAAGCATCGTAGTAAAGCGTAGAGGTACAGAGGTTTGCATCACCAGCCGGGAAGCGGTTCTCCAACTCATCTGAATTCGATGCAACCACGCCGGCAGGAGTTAGTTTACGGTTGCAATACTCCAGACACCACTCAATCAGAGGCCACAATTCACGCGCTTCCGCCTTATCTCCACGAGCCAACGCATAGCGTGCAGCACCGTAAGCAATCATTGCACCGTCCCCCCTATCTTTGGCACCATGCCAGAAGCTAACACCTTCGGAGATGATGGAACTCGGAATAGGTTTATACTCCGGATTCATATAGCGGGCAAAGTGGCGAAAAGAATTCAATGCGGACTCATCACCAATCTCATAACCCAGAAAAGGGAAGAAGGGGTTGATATACTCTGCCTGGTCGTTAGCCCAGACAGCCGCATAATAGGCTTCACCACCGGGACCATGCATCAATCCGCCTTTCGTGCGGTAGATACTTTCAGCGCCACGCAGTTTGGCGAAAGCAAACATGCGATTGAGCACGGGATCGGGTGTGTCCAAAACCAAATTGCTCCACCACTGACTGATAAGCGCTTCACGCGCGGCACGTTCACTAAGGATATTGATGTGTGAAAGACCGGCATCGTTTCGTCCGGACGAGGCATCCACCAGTTTCCTTCCGAAAAAGACTGCATAGAACTCAAGCGTCTCTCCCGGTTTCAAAACAAAGACACCACTTTTGGAAAGACCGGCTTCGATGCAATAAGCACCATATACACCGGCTTCCTCAGGAGTAGTATATGTTACGTTCCACTCAGGCACTCGCAGCGTTATCTGATTCGGACTGCTATTCTTGAAAGTATATTCCTCACAATAGCGCGCGGCATTGGTGGAGGGATAGAGTACACGCGTCAATTGCACAGCATCTTTCAGTTCCTTACGCCGGTAAATATAACCGAAACTACTTTCCACACGCATAATGCCATTGAAGGTAACATCACGTACTTCTTCATTCAGCAAGGTTTGATCGTCCACTGTCACCAAAGCGGGAATATTCACATCAAAACGTTGCTTCAGATTGTTCTGTGTCTTATTGGGATGCATGCGAAGCATAGGGAAAACAAGACTTCGGTTCAGATGGAAACGCTTTTGTGCATCCACACCGTAACGAAGGACAACGGAAAGTTGTTGCCCACTCATTTCCAAATGATCGTCATGTGGAATATTATCATTGATATTCCAGCGAATGGCTCCATCATCCTGAATAGTCCAACGATCCTTCGGTTGTGCAATGGCCAGCGAACTGGCAAAGATGAAAGAGAAAAGTAATAAGGTTCTTCTCAAGTTCATAAGGTTATTGTATTTAATTGTTAGCTACTAATATTAATACTGCACTCTCAAACTGGGTATTCAATGGATTCTCCAGACCTTTTTCCATCAGTTCTGCTCCCGTAAATACCTTACCATTGGCAGGGAAACGAGAAGTCACTCCCTTTGCCAGACTTACTTCCTCCACACGGTATTTTTTCTGGGCATCCAGGCCACCCAGCATTACCCGGGGTTCATTGCCATCTTTAGTCTGGTAGAAGTAAACGACTACCTTTTGTTTATCTGTTGAAACATAACTCAAAGAAGCCAATGGGGACTCATAAGGAGAAACCAGGCGATAAAGCTCACCATGCATCACCAACGGACGGATACGCTCTTTGTACAATTTTACAGCATCGGCAATCTGCGCACGCTCTTCAGCCGTAGCCTTATCCAATGCCAGGTCTATTCCGAATGCACCGCTCAATGCCACATCGATTGCCATCTTCAAATGCCGCTTACCCATACGAGTGACATGAGCAGAGATCGTATTTGCAGGGAAGAAATGCGAGAAGCCCCATTGTATCTTGATACGCCCCAACGGGTCTGTGTTGTCACTGGGCCAGAAGGAATGGAAATAGGGCATTGCGCCATAGTCCACACGTCCCGATCCACCGGCACAAAGCATGGCCATCACATTGGGGAAGCCTTTGGCAAAGCGATCCATCAGACGGTAAAGCGCCCAATTATAGTCTATCCAGAGATGACTTTGATCGGCAGGCTGCAAATAAGAAGATCCGGGTTGGGTGATGTAACGGTTACAGTCCCACTTCACATAAGTGATATCCGGGTTAGGCCGCAAGGTTTTGTCGATAATATCCCATTCAAAAGCCTGTACTTCGGGGCGGGTGAGGTCCAGTATCTCCTGATGGCGACCCAATATCGGTTCACGTTTGGATTGAGTTATGATCCAATCGGGATGTTTCTGATAAAGTTCACTCTGAGGATTCACCATCTCGGGTTCCAGCCAGATACCGAAGCCAACTTTACGCTTCAATGCTTCTTTGGCAATATATGACAGACCTTTGGGTAACTTCTTGGTAGAAGGGTCCCAATCTCCCAGACCGTGCTTGTCATCATCACGGGAGTAAGGTCCGTTACCGAACCAGCCATCATCCAATAAGAAAAGTTCAGCTCCCACCTGGCGGGCACCATCAAAGAGTTGCTTCAAGCGGTCTTCATCAAAAACGCAGTGGGTAGCTTCCCAGTTGTTCAACAATACAGGGCGGTCTTTCTCTGCATCGCGGATGGCATTTGCCATAGCCCAACGATGGAAACGACGACTGGCTTCTCCCTTACCCTGCTTACTATACGTGTAGAGAATGGCGGGTGTAGTAAATGTGCCGCCACGCTCCAGATTGTACTGTGAACCCAAAGGATTCATACCGGTCAGCAAACGCAGGTTCTTGTTCCAGTCTACATCGAAAGCAAACTGGAAACTGCCGCTCCAACGCAAAGAAGCAGCCAGTACTTCACCTTCATTTTCTTTAGCCGGTCCGTTCAGAGAGAGGATAAAAGAAGGAATACGCATCTGATGTGCACGGATGCCTAATTTGGAATCCAGAATCTTGACTCCTTCCGAAAGGCGTTCTTCATTGAGGGTTGCTTCGCGTTTATAGTTACCGGAGAATTGAGTGAGCCAGTATTCTTTCGCCTTTACCACCGGGGCAGCAGAAGCAAAACGATGCAGAATGACTTTACCTTTCTCATTATGCGTAACGGTATTCCAGATTTGATATAGATATCTACGGTGAAAGGATAGGCAGGGTCTTTCAGTGAAATAACGGTTTGTTCAATACCCGGTGCCAGCGCTTCCGTACGATGTCCGGCGTAGTGAAGCTCCGTAGATGTATTTCCATCTACGTGAGTTGCCTGGATAGCCGGTTCAGTCAGGACACCGTTTCCATAAGGAGGAAGAAATTCCCATTCACGCGAGGGCATCTTAGCAGGAGGCTCTACTTCACGGGCAGCATCTCCAAAGCCCAATTGGTAAAGGCGATCGTCCGTACCTACCAAAAAGGTCAGTTTCAGTTCGCCGGATGTAACGGTGAAGAGCTTCTTCACATTTGGATTGTCTGCTGCATGCCCCGTGAGGAGAAGGCAGAGAAATAAACAGGTCGTCAATATATTCTTCATAATCTTATCATTCTTCTGTCATAAACTTCCAGGTAACATTGGCAATGCTGTTCGGTTTCCCCTTTTCAGCTTTGGATATAGTACCTTTCAGCTTGCCTTTCTTATCGCGTGTCACAGTGATATCACGCCAGGAATAGGCGCCTTTCTCATAATCGAATGTTTCACCGTCATCATCATACAGCCGGTAAGCACCATCTGCTTTTCCATAATGACGGATTTCCAGATTCACCTTCTCTCCTGCTTTCGGTGCATGCAGGCGGGCCTCCATAAATGGCAGGACAGCTCCATCCTTTACATATACCGGAATACGGTCCAAGCCCGGTGTAACAGTAATCTTCTCGCCATTGCCCACATATTTACCTGTATAGAAATCGTACCAGTCTCCTTTAGGCAAAACCACCGTACGCTCTTTCTGGCCTTTGAACATGGGAGCTACCAACAGATATTCACCAGCCATATACTGATCCTTAATTTCTTTGGAAACTGCTTCCAAATAAGGATTATCTTCCAGATTGGCATCCGACAGTTTCGCTGTAGTTCCTTGTTCAGGGTTGAAACCCGGTTCCAGATTCATGGCGCGGAACGGAGGAATACCATCAAAATGATAGCGTGCAAATTCACTATACCAGTAAGGCATCATCTGCATACGCAGCATAGCATATTCTTTTATCTGATTCTCTACTTCGGGGAAAGTCCAGGGTCTCGTACCGCTTGCCCAGGCATTAATCATTGCCATCGGCGAGAATACTACAGATTGGAAACGACGCAACCAGTCTTCCGATGAACTGGAACTACGTACTTCCGGAGTCCACAATACACCACTAAAGCCTGAATTAATCAAAGCAGTAATAAAGTCCGGATGGCTGTAATAGTCATTATAAATCACATAGGGGAAAGAAGTTGCACCGGCATTCGATGCACGAACCAATCCGAAGGTACGTTGATTACGCTTCTTGTACAATTCCGCAGTAGTACGTTGTACCCACAAACCATAAGTCTGGCGCATCTGCTCAGCGGCAATTCCACTGGGGAAAGTAGCCACATCCGGCCAAACATAACGGTCGTATCCGTCTACTTCATCTACTTTATAACCGCTGACACCAATATTCACGTGTTCCTGTTCCAGCTTATCCATCCAGATTTCACGGGCTTTCTCGCCTGCTAAGTCGGGCACAATACCACACCATACGGTGTGTGAGCCGCTTACCGGATACATTTCCTTATATATCTTTGAATCGGGAGATACGTATGGGTTTGTCCATAAGTTGATGCGTACTCCTTTAGCCAACATCTCTTTCACAAAGCCGGCGGGATCAGGATAGCGGGTAGCATCCCACTCAAAGGTACAAGGATACGCTTTGCTTTGCCAACCCGGTTCCAGTCCGATGAAGTCCAACGGGAAACCACGTTGTTCAAACTCATCCGCTTCGTTCTTCACGTCTTCAGCTGTATAGAGCTTCTTTGTACGTTGCGTAAAGCCCAGCCCCCAACGCGGAGGCAATGTACCTCCTCCACAGAGCAGGTTATAACGGCGGATAACATCCATAGGAGTAGGTCCGGCGAACAGATAAATTTCTGCACCCGGAGCAGGAACCAAGATCGAAACGGCATCCGAATAAGGCGCCGATGTCCAGGTCTTATCCATATTACGGTCTTTAGCCACCGGAGCATTCGGACTGTCCTTACGTGCGCCACTACCTGCATATACTGTCAGATAACGTGCCGAATTAATCAGTACTCCATAACCGGAACTGGAAATATAAAAGGGGACAGGAGCATGTGTGCGCCCGTTATCACGTCCACCATAATGGTCTACATGCAAGTTCAAGATCTTGCCACGCTGGTGCACGGTCTGAAAGTTCAGCCCAAAGCCGTACAACTGTTCCTTGCGTTGCAAAGGAATGCGGAGACTTGTTTTACCATCTTGTATGGAACCCACAATTTCATTCGCCAATTCAGGCAATGTCACCTCCGGTAAGCGGGCAAAACCTTCCTTTTGCGGCGTAACACCGGCCACACCCAATAATGAATATTCTTCAGGAGTGCCTACCACGCCTTTCCAGACGCCGGGCTCCACTTGCTGCCATGCAATCTGTGCTTTGGCAGGACATAACATCAACAGGGTCATCGCCCCTGCAATCAAAATTTTCTTCATTCTTTCCATTTTGTTATAATAGTGTTATTATCATCGAATCATACCGGCAAAGCCACCGTTCGGAAGAACTTTCACTTTTACCGTCCCATTTGTATTTTCTACAGGCATATAGTCAAAACTATCCTTATCTTTTCCATCTATAATCATAGTGAATGATTTACCTTCACATCCGGCGGGCAAAGTAAATTCAATTTCACGTTCCTCTTCCTTACCACTGATACCGCCGATATACCATACATCACCGGAACGACGTGCCACAACAGCATAATCAGCCGGATAGCCAGCCAACAGGACGCTCTCGTCCCAGGCAGCGGGTACTTCTTTCAGAAATTGTTTGGGTTGCTCCGGCAAAGAAAGATAAGACTCCGCCTTATCAGCAAAACATTGAAAACCGGATTCAAAGACTACTGCCAGTGCCAACTGATGCCCCATAGTTGTCTTACGTATAGCAGGTATTCCCTGACGTACTTTATCAGAAAAAGTCACCGGAGTATAGTCCATAGAACCGACTACATTGCGTGTGAAAGGTACAGTAGCATTGTGTTTTGCCGCCTGGTCGCAACGTTCCTGACGTCCCAAAGTTTCTGCACCCCGAATAGCTTCCGTAGTCAGCATATTCGGATACGTACGCTCAAAGCCACGGGGTAAAGTGGCACCATGAAGATCTACCAGCAAATGATTGTCTGCCGCATCTTTCAGTAAAGCCGGATAAAGTTGGATAATACGTTGTTTGTCTGTATCAAAGAAATCGACCTTGATTCCTTTCACTCCTACTTCACTGATGCGTTTCATTTCTGCACAACGTAATTCCGGATCACTCATCAGACGATGTGTCGATACAGAATCTTTTTCACGTCCTGCACCGGAATGGTACCATAACCAGACACCCACTCCCTTTTGCTGTGCGTATTTCACGACATCTTCCATAGTGCCACCGTTGCCCATGTTTTGCCAGCCGGCATCAATCAACATGTATTCCCAACCCATTTCAGCACTAAGATCCACATACTTCAGCTGTGCTTTATAATCACGGGGAGTACCGCCATTAGACCACCAACTCCAAGATGCGCGTCCTGCCTTTATCCAGGATTCATCATTCACTACAGACGCAGGATTCAGGTGTGAAATCATTTGTGTTTGGAATATAGTATTCAGATCATCTCCTATGATAATAGCACGCCAGGGAGTGAACCACGGCAATTCCGATACCGGTTCTACCGCATCCGGTACAATTGGTTCATCCGCCTCCGGAAAACGGATTTTATAAGCTTTATCGGTTCCGGCATTATCAATATGAGTAGCAGGATATGAGCCATCCAGATGGGCTTCCGTTATCATCATCCAGACTCCGTTGGTGTTGAATAGCATAGGGAATGCCCAACCACGCCCATGCCCACATTCCGAACGGATATCTATTTCACTCCGGCAATATTGTTCATAGCTCGGTTTGTGACGATCGTTCCAGTCATACGGATGTATCCACGCTTTTCCATTTACGGGTACGGCAAACTCTGTATGTTCGGCCTGGATAGTGTGCATTTGTCCATCTTCTCCGGGTAGTTCATAGCGGAAAGCCACCCCGTCATTATATACCCTTACGATCAAATTAAACTGCCTATTCTCTTTAGTACGGAAAGTAAAAGTCTGTTCACGACACTCATCCGTAGTATTCATCTTCTTACCGGATTTTAGCTGATAAGCATTAGAGATATCTTTCACAGCAGAAGCGGAAACAAATTGTGCGTCTTTTCCATACTCACAATTATCCATAACCAGCCCTAAAAGAGATTTCTCCATCGCCACTCCATCTTTATAAAAGACAGAGTAACTAAGCATTGTACTTCCATTTTCTTGTTTATTCTCCAAAGCAAACCGGACGTTGCTGTCTTTTGATACTAATTCCCAGGCATTAGGAGCCGTACAAGAAGTCATTAATACTGCAAACAGCAATAATGCTGTATTCAATAGTTTTTTCATGGTATTCATCTTTTTGTATAATCACTAATTATTCTTTAGGGGTAAACATCACAATATATCCGCCGCCTACACGCATACGCCCTGTAAGAGCATCCGTATTCCGGCAGAACACACGTTCTATCTTAATAGAAGCCGCATCAGCAGGGCGATCATTCAACACCATCCCTTCATACCAGCCATCACCCAAAAACGACAAAGGGAATTGTAAGGAATGCTCATTTTGTCCATTCAGAACTGCCAGAAACCAAGTCTTGCCACTTCTACGTGCAAACGCAGCAACTTCACCTATTCGACTAGACGGTAACACTACTGTTTCATCCCAAGTTGCGGGTATCTGCTTCAGTAATTTTACCGCCGGATTATCCAGCATTGTTTTCGGGTGCGAACCGAAGAATATGACAGAAGAATTAAATACAAGGGCAGTAGCAATCTGATGTACCCACGAGGTTTCCAGGCGGCGCTCTCCAAAAACAACAGGCGTATAATCTCCTGCTCCTGCTATCAAACGCGTAAAAGGTAACGTAGTGTTATGTGTACTCCATTCATACTGGTTTTTACCATATTCTAAACCACGAATACCTTCGCGACTCATTTCATTCGGCCATGTACGTACCTCTCCTGCCGGTTTATTGCTTCCATGAATATTAAGCATCAATTTATACTCTGCTGCTTCCTTCAAACAAGCCTGATATAAGTCAATGAACTCTTTGGATTCGTGTGAGAAAGCATCCAACTTCAGACCAACAACCCCCAAACGATGGCAACGTTCAAACAATTCTTTCCGTTTCTGAGGATCACGCATATCCCGACCATGACGCCATAGCCAAATCTTCACTCCAAACTGAGAAGAATAATCTACCAAATCTTTTAGCTGCTCATCCGTCCAACGATACCAGAAAGCATCTACCGTATTATATTCAAATCCCAATTCTCCTGCAGCTTTAGAAAATTCTTTCATTCCTTCCACAGTTCGTGCTCCACCATCCAACCAGCACCACACGGAACGTCCCGGTTTTATCCAGTCTGTCTGTATTCCTTTAGGAAATAACCGTTTATCAGGCACAGGGGCTAAATTGGTAATCAAATCCGAATTTACCAGCTCATTCAAATCACCGGCTATTATAATGGTACGCCAAGGAGTGGTAATCGTACCGGCAAGAGTAGCCGGTTGTGACAATCGCTGTGCCTCCGCCAAACTATAATCATGAGCAAAAGGATATCCGGCTGGTTGTGCATGCCCTAATTTTGTTTCAAAACCATTCTTGCCATTTGCCTGCAAAGACATCCCTGCATAATTCATTAAAGCAGATTCCGTAATGCAAAGATATCCGGTCTTTCCAGGTAATTGCACCGTTACGGGAGGAGCCGCCCATTCTCCCTGCATTATCTCAGAGATTTCTTTCTTCTGGTGAATACCTTCATAATGACAGTACATATCATGATACCACACAATACTTCCCTTTGGCAATGTAAATATAGTGTACTCATCGGGAACTCTCATCTCCCCTTGCTTCCCGGGAAGTATTATCCGAAAAGCAACACCATCATTATAAACTCTCGCCTCTATAGTAAAATTTATCTTTAAAATCGTATTCTGCAATTTGAAAGTCCGTCCATTACTCTTGTCTACAGCAAGAGAATGGCTTCCCCGAATAGGATATGTATTATCTGTCTTATAACTATCCGAAGATAATATATCCACAGAATTACAGAGTTCTGAACCATCGATAGTAAAACGTATGGGTGCCTCATCCAATACATTTACTCCATTTTTTTCTACCTCATAATAAAGCGACTTTTCCTTCAGTTTCAATGATAAAGAAACAGAACCATCCGGACTGGTAACAGGAAACAGTGTCTGTGTCTGAGCATTGACAGAAACCAATGCACAAATTCCAACTAATATTGCACTAATAGTCCTTCGCATATTCATCATTTATATATTTGTATATCCCCATCTTCACAAATAATCTCCGGACGGGCATCGGGGTTCTTCAACTCAAACGTAACATTCTTCAGTTTCAACCCTTTCACGTGGCGTGCCCATACTCCGTATGCCGGAATCTTAGGTCCGAAAGTTTTCACTTCAGGATATTTGTCTATAGCTTCAGGCACCTGAGACAAGGCATCTTCAGGAGTTCCTGTACCCAATAAACGAATATGAATATTTTCCAAAGTCAGGTTTGTAATATAATGTCCCGGAATACCCGTAATCAGAATACCGGAAGGAGGCGTCAGTTGAGCCTTATCGGCAGCCACCGCTTTTACATTACGGATTATCACATTTTCAAAGACACCGATAGGCTGCTGGGTGTCTTCCTGTTTACGGAATACACTCAGACGGGCACCCAAACGAAATAGCATCGGCGTACGTACTTCGTCCATTGTGATATCAGAGATTTCCACATTACGCAGATGGGCCCCATCTACAGAGAATAACTTAATACCTCCATTTTTGGTATCATAAATATGACAATTGCTGATCTTGATGTTCTCAAATCCTGCCATAGATTCTGTTCCCATCTTGATACCTGCCTGATTACTTTTCAACTTCATGTCCGTAACAATGATGTCATCACATCCCATTTTACTGGCAGTAGTCTTGAAGCATAGAGCATCGTCACCACTGACAATATCACAATTACTAATGCGTACATGTTGGCAACCATCAATATTAATTCCATCGTTGTGAGCTACTCCAAAGCTACGTATCGTCACATTATGGATATTCACATTCCGACATTGGAAATAATGGGAAGTCCAGGCACCTGCATATTTTAAAGTAACTCCTTCCACGCGTACACCTTCGCAACGCACCCAGCGAAGCAAGAAAGGACGCAATCCCCAACGCTGTCCTTCCGGACGGGTATCTACTTTTATATGCCGTTCTTTCAAAGCCGAACCTTGCCCATCGATAGCACCTTCGCCCTCCAATGCCACATTTTTAGCATCCACCGCTACCAGCAATGCCCAACCGACATTGATACCCAAGCCTTCCGTAAAAGGATCAAGGTTATCATAAGCTTTATAATCGGTAGTACCTAGAATAAGGGCATCTTTCTCCAAATGCAAAGTCACATTATCTTTTAGCACGATAGTAGCCGACAAATAGGTTCCGGCAGGCACAAGTACCGTTCCACCACCCGCTTTATGACAAGCATCAATTGCTTTCTGGATGGCAGGCGAGTCCATCTTTTTGCCATTTCCCCGCGCACCGTACTTCTTTACATTAAATGTTTCAGCCTGCGACGTAAATGGCAGAACAAGCAACATCAACAACAGTAATAAGTTCTTTTTCGTTTTCATGGTTAGTATATGTAAGTTAACTATTTAATTTCCTTTGCAATATTCACTGTATATATCCTATTACTTCGCCGCCCGGGGTGTTCTAAACGCAACTCATTGGTACCTTTTGCCAACGCTACAGGGAACACAAACTCTCTGCGTTTCTCACCAAATGTAGCTAAATAACCGATATTCTCACTGATTTTCTCTCCATTAATATATAAGTAAGAAGGAACCGGATTGCCACCTGCATAAGATACTACCAAATAATATTCACCTTTATGTGGAATATTTACTTTCCAACTCACACTTCCTTCAGAACTGCCTTTTTCACCTTTGAACTCTACTGAACCATCCTCATTTAGGGATGCCGATCCCTGTCTTTCCATATCTTTAGCCTGGCATATCTCTATATCCTCCAAACGACGTACCACTACACGTTGTGAAGACGTTACTTTTCCATTTGCCAAAGTTTTCAGATCAAACTCAGTCGTCTTAGAAATTGACAAAGGAATAATACCTTCTGCATCTTCCAAACGTTTACCATTTAATCGCACTTCCTCTGCATGAGAGGTTTTATAATGCAAAGCATTCTCATCTGCGTAGAAGTATTCTATTGCCGGACGTTTTTCATTCAACGGAACTCTGTATAATTCGATTCCTTTACCTGTACCCAAATTACGGCTGTACATCCGATGCGTCGGATTATTCCAATGCTCATGTACGCCCAAACTACCTTGCTCTTTTCCAACATAAGCTATTCCTGAAGGAGGATTCCCTATATTTGCCGCCTCATGAAGAAAATTGTCGGCATTGGCACATAAAGGAAGTTCCGAATAAATGAAATCAAGTACCACTGATTCGATAGCGACCTGATCATTGGAAGCCAGCAAACTGGAAGTCCAGCCATTATTGAACGGAGGAAGTTGGAAACGTACCGCTTTCCCGTTATGCTTGGGATTTACGTACATAGCATCCACCAGATACACCAAGGTATTTCCACCTATACGCTCGTGAGCCATCAGATCGACAATGCTATTATAAGTGCCCATACCACGGAAAGAAGACCAGTCACGAATAGAAAGATGCAAGGGCGGCACATTGCCTATGGAACCGAACTGATTCTTACCCGTAGCAGTTATAGCTGTCTGTCCCGCACTGTCCCGCCATTTATCGGTCGGTTCAGAGTGTCTTTTCATCAATGCCATGTTAATCATATAGTCGGCTTCGTAAGCCGCACGTGCCAAACTTCTGGCACCTGCATCGGTAATCTCACTGGAATAACGAATTACATCGGGAACAAATCCTCCCCAATTCTGATAATTGACATTTGGATAAATCGGTTGTACATAATCGTAAACAGCCGAAATGCCCCGACGCTGTGCATCATATACCGTAATACAGCTCTGAGGAACCTTCATGATATCCACCAATTGATGCAACAAAGAATATACTGACTGTGGAGTAGCATCAATGATATTAGTTCCACCATTGTCATTCAGATTGATTTTGATAGCAATCTTCTCACCTTTCTTATACTTTACCGCTCCCTTACCTTTCTTATAATTAAAGGTTCTGAACAATTCATCCCATGCCTTATCAATCGTATTTTGGCGGGTCAGCGCAATAATCACTCCCTCCATCATATCATCGACACGTGTCTGACTATTATTATCCGGATCCGAATAAAGTCCTTTTTTTCCGTCCCAGGCAGCCGCTTTCGGATCATGTGCCCATGCCACCCGCCCCGGATGAATTCCTTTGGCTACTCCCATCGGAGTGTTGGGGGCATCAATAGGCACAAAACGTCCCATATCAGTACCATTATCTATCTGCTTACGAATGACCTGCCCCATTAGAGAATTATCCACTGACATTATATATAATGTACCCGATAATAATATACCGACTGCCAATACGGATAGCCCCATATAGAACCGACGGGAATGCCACAAAAGTTTGAAACGTTTCCACGTGCCAAATCCAACCAATGTGCTACTGACAAAAGCTACGAAAGAGAAAGCGATAGGAGCTGCAATTTGCTGGCAGGGATAGTCTATTCTGGAAGGTTTGGGCACAACACGTATCAGAAACCAAATCAGAGCTGCTAATCCGAACAGAGGAAAGCAAATCTTCAAAACAACATTTTTCTTGTTGATTCCAACGATCCGTCCACTCTTCGGACAAGTCTTAAAGAACCATCTTTTTATTTTTGTATTCATTTCATTAGATATAAAGGATTATCTTTCATGGTTACAAAAATAGGGAGATAAAAAAGAGACGATTATCAGTATTCCATCAAATACTTGAAAAATCGTCTCAACCAAGCAGACAGTATCTTATTTATGTAAATAGATTAACTCTATTCCAATGTCTTTCCCCATATTACGGCTATATTTCTTTTCTTCCGGATTATTCCAATGCTCCAAAACTCCGAGGCTGCCAACTCCTGTACCATCTCTCTCCGGATCATAGAAAGTAGTGGATAACGGACGGTCTGCCAGAGCTGCCTCCACCAGATACATATCGCAATAATCCACATCGGCCATACGCGGAAACTCTGCACTCAGGAAATCAATACCCACCGCATCAATGGCTACCGGATCCTGGGAAGCCAGTAGTGAGCAAGGCCAGTCTCCATTAAACGGTGACATCTTCCATTTACCGGAAGGCGCCCCGTTCACCTTTTCCGAACCATATAGACCATCTATCAGAAAAAGCATTGTCTTTTGTCCCAGATCTTTATGTGCGATATAATCGGTAAAGGTCATATAGCGCGGTTTTCCACCACGATCCTGATTAAAATTATTATGCTGATTTTTACGGAAGTCCCGGTTAATGTCCGTCACTCCATACCAGTTTTTCGCACAGAGTGTTACCCCCTGCCCGCCATGCCCTTTCAGTAATGCCATATTTATCAGATAATCAGCCTCAATTGCACAGTTTGCCAATCCTCTCGCCAAACGACCATTATCAGCTGAATATGGAATGGCACCTGCCGTATAAGTCGATTG
>OODG01001403.1_pt1 | contig 16456 bp, 8 predicted proteins | sample 1671621 | NCBI WGS metagenome assembly OODG01 (sample SAMN06348175, study PRJEB24527) | human gut metagenome | biome: human gut; feature: ankylosing spondylitis patient; material: feces | host: Homo sapiens | place: China | collected 2015-10 | reverse complement strand
TATGTTTCTATGCAAAGTGTGGCATAGTGTGGAAAAGTGTGGAATGTGTGGAGGGGAGTGTGGAATAATTCCACACCTTTTAGTCGGATATGTTATAAAGCTTCAACTTGTTGTACAGCGTTTTGCGGTCAATGCCCAACAGTTGTGCAGCGCGGCTCTTGTTGTTTCCCGTCTGCCGCAAGGCTTCGATGATTTGATGCTTCTCTGCCTCCTCATTGCGGAGAGGGATACCGATGATGGCCGGTGCGGGTTCTTTCAGTTCATTCAGTTCGTTGATAGTAATGAATTTGCCTTGTGCCAGCAAGGTTGCACGGCGTACCATATTCTTCATTTGGCGTAGATTGCCGGGCCAGGGATATTCCAATAGGGCGCGGGATGCCTTGTCATCAAAGCCGGTCAGTTGCTTGTCCATTTCGCGGTTGGCCTGGTCCAGAAAGAAATTGGCAAAGAGCAGGATGTCTTCACGGCGGTCTTTGAGTTGCGGCATGCGTAGGGTGAATTCATTGATACGGTGATATAAATCTTCACGGAACGCCCCTTTTTCGATGGCTTGCTCCAGATTTTCGTTGGTGGCGGATACCAGACGTATGTCCACGCTTATCTCTTTGTTTGAACCTACCGGACGTATCTTACGCTCTTGCAAAGCACGCAGCAACTGTATTTGCACTTCATAGCTCAGATTACCTATCTCATCCAGGAAGATGGTACCGCCGTTGGCTTCGACGAAAGCGCCCGTTTTGTCGGTCAGTGCGCCGGTAAAGGCGCCCTTTATGTGCCCGAAGAACTCCGAAGCGGCCAATTCTTTGGGAATAGAACCGCAATCGATGGCTACAAACGGCTGGTCGGCACGCTTGCTGAGCTGGTGGATGCGGTGAGCTACGTATTCTTTGCCCGTTCCGCTGGCACCATTGATGAGTACAGACATATTGGTAGGTGAAACCAGTTTCACATAATTGTAGAGTTGTTTGGCTGCGTCGCTCTCTCCCTCAAGGAAGTCGGAGGAGGACAATGAGCCTTCTGCACCCTTCAGAGGCTGATTTTTCATCTTGTCGGAATGCATCGTCTGTTTGGGTGAAACGGATGGTCTGTTTGGGGTAAACGCATCATCTGTTCGGGACGAATGCATCATCTGTTTCAAAGCGGAGGATGATGCATTCAAGGCTTCGCCTATTTTTTTCAGTAATTCGTCCGGGTTCACAGGCTTGGCAATGTAATCGCAGGCTCCCAGTTTCATGGTTTGGACGGCCGACTGTATGTCAGCGTATCCTGTCATGATGATAAGCGGTATTTGCAGGCCGTGTTCGCCCAGCCATTTCAATAAGTCAATGCCATCCTTGTCGGGCAGGCGCAGGTCAGACAATATCAAATCTACGGTTTCCGACTCAATATGTTTTTGAGCACGGGCAATGTTGCTGGCAGAGGTTACTTGGAAACCTTTTTTGCCGAGCCATGTTTTTAGCATCATGCCGTAAGTAATATCATCTTCTACAATTAATATGGATGTCATTGCTTTAGCCTTTTATCTCTTTTATGTAGGCAAAGGTAAGTGCTTTTGTCTGATTTTAGTATATTTGCAAACTTAAATTAAATAAAAAACAAAATGAAAAGAAATCTTATTGTATTATTAACTATACTGGTTTGCAGTCTGACTGCTTGCAAGCCGGGACAAAAGAAAGAGGAAGATATGGAAAAAGAAACGAAGCTGAAGATTGAAACAAGTGCGGGTGACATCACCGTGAAACTGTATAATGAAACCCCGAAACACCGTGATAACTTTATCAAGCTGGTGGAAGACGGCACGTATGAAGGTACGCTGTTCCACCGTGTCATCAAGGACTTTATGATACAAGCAGGTGACCCGGAATCGAAGAAGGCTCCGAAAGGCAAGATGCTGGGGGCAGGCGACGTGGGTTATACCGTTCCTGCCGAATTTGTTTATCCGAAGTATTTTCACAAAAAAGGTGCTTTGTCGGCTGCACGCCAGGGTGATGAGGTGAACCCCGACAAGGCATCATCCGGCTGCCAGTTCTACATTGTGACCGGAAAAGTATATAATGACTCTACCTTGCTGGGGATGGAACAGCAGATGAATCAGATGCGCCTGAACAATGCTTTCAATGCATTGGCCCAGAAGCATATGAAGGAAATCTACAAGATGCGTAAGAATAATGACCAGGACGGTCTGATGGATTTGCAAGATTCCTTGATTGCGCAGGCAGAGGCTCAGGTTGCCAAGGAACCGGAGTTCAAGTTTACCCCCGAGCAGGTGAAGGCTTATACTACCGTGGGCGGTACTCCGCATTTGGACGGTGCATATACCGTGTTCGGTGAAGTGCTGGAAGGTATGGATATTGTTGATAAAATACAGAAGGTCAAGACTGACCGTAACGACCGTCCCGAAGAGGATGTGGTTATTAAAAAAGTGACAGTGATAGATTGATGATAGATTCTGTCATTCCATTTTATGAAGATAAACAAAAAGATATTTGACAACGGTCTGCGGTTGGTGCACAATGAGGACACCAGCACGCAGATGGTTGCCTTGAATATTGTTTATGACGTGGGTGCCCGTGACGAACATCCCGAGCATACGGGCTTTGCCCATCTGTTCGAGCATCTGATGTTCGGAGGTTCGGTGCATATTCCTGATTATGACGCTCCTTTGCAATTAGCAGGCGGGGAGAATAATGCATGGACCAATAATGATATAACCAATTACTACCTGACGGTTCCAAAATCGAATGTGGAAATCGGCTTCTGGCTGGAGTCCGACCGCATGCTGGAACTGGCATTCAGTGAGCAAAGTCTTGAAGTGCAGCGTGCGGTAGTGATGGAGGAATTTAAACAACGTTGCTTGAACCAGCCGTATGGTGATGTGGGACATCTGCTTCGTCCTTTGGCTTATCAAACGCATCCTTATCGCTGGCCTACTATCGGGAAAGACCTCTCTCACATTGCCAATGCCACGCTGGACGAGGTAAAGGAATTCTTTTTTCGTTTTTATGCACCTAATAATGCAGTGCTGGCCGTTACCGGAAATATTTCGTGGGAAGAAACGGTTAGGCTGACAGAAAAATGGTTTGCTCCCATTCCCCGTAGGAATGTGCCCGTAAGGCAATTACCGCAAGAAGTTGTACAGACGGCAGAACGCCGGCAGACGGTGGAACGGAATGTTCCTCTGGATGCTTTGTTCATGGCTTATCACATGTGCAGCCGTGAGGATGCCGATTATTATGCCTTCGATATTCTGTCGGATATTCTGAGCAATGGACGTTCCAGTCGCTTGACCCGCAGGCTAGTGCAGGAGCAGAAGTTCTTTTCCAGTCTCGATGCCTATATCTCCGGTACACGGGATGCCGGCCTGCTGCATATCAGTGGAAAACCATCTGCAGGCGTATCTTTGGAGCAAGCCGAGGCTGCTGTCCGGAAAGAGTTGGAAGAGTTGAAATCCGGGTTTGTTGGAGAACAAGAATTGGAGAAAGTAAAGAACAAGTTTGAGTCTACACAGATATTCGGCAACATCAATTATCTGAATGTTGCCACGAATCTTGCCTGGTTTGAACTGACCGGACAGGCAGAAGACATAGACCGTGAAGTGGACAATTACCGCTCTGTGACGGCAGAACAGCTTCATAGGGTCGCCCAACAGACCTTCCGCGATGAAAATGGGATTGTGCTTTATTACCAAAAAGAAAACCTTTAGTATGAGAAATTTATTTGATACGTATAAGCAACACTACAAAGCATTGCTTCTCCTGGGACTACCCATTGTGGTGGGGCAGTTGGGAGTCATTGTGCTGGGGTTTGCCGATACGCTGATGATTGGGCATCATAGCACGGAAGAGCTGGGTGCCGCTTCTTTCGTAAACAATCTGTTTACTCTCTGTATTATTTTCAGTACGGGGTTCAGCTACGGGCTGACCCCGGTTGTGGGAGGCTTCTACGGTAACCGCCGTTTTGCCGAAGCCGGACAAGCGTTACGGTGCAGTCTGGTGGCCAATGTGCTGGTAGCTTTATTGCTGACTCTTGTCATGGCTGTTCTGTATTTCAATGTGGAACGGCTGGGGCAGCCCGAAGAATTACTGCCTCTGATTAAGCCTTATTATCTAGTGCTGCTTGCTTCACTGGTTTTTGTCATGTTGTTCAACGGCTTTAAACAGTTTACGGATGGCATCACCGACACCAAGACGGCCATGTGGATTCTGCTTGGAGGGAATGCGCTTAACATCGTAGGAAACTATATTCTGATCAATGGAAAATTGGGTTTCCCGGAGATGGGATTGCTTGGCGCGGGTGTAAGTACCTTGTTCTCTCGCATTGTGATGGTCGTGGTCTTTGCGGTGATTGTGCTTCGTAGTCGCCGTTTTATCCGTTATAGACTCGGATTCATGAGGCTGGGATGGTCGACACCGATGTTTAGGAAACTCAATGCTCTGGGCTGGCCTGTCGGTATGCAGATGGGAATGGAGACCGCTTCCTTCAGCCTCAGTGTTGTCATGGTGGGGTGGCTGGGGACACTTGCTCTGGCATCACATCAGATAATGCTCACTGTCTCTCAGTTCACCTTCATGATGTATTATGGCATGGGTGCTGCAGTTGCTGTGCGTGTCAGTAACTTTAAGGGGCAGGGCGACGGGCAGAATGTGCGCCGTTCGGCGTATGCTGGCCTTCACGTCATCTTATGCATGGAAGTGGTGCTGTTGAGTATTGTCTTTGCACTTCGCGGTCAGGTCGGAGGATGGTTTACAGATAATATGGAAGTGTCCGGTATGGTAGCCGCTCTCTTCTTTCCGTTCCTGATTTACCAGTTCGGTGACGGATTGCAGATTAATTTTGCCAATGCCCTGCGTGGTATCTCGGATGTGAAACCGATGATGATTATTGCATTTATATCCTATTTTGTTATATCTTTGCCCGTAGGGTACCTCTGCGGTTTCATCTTCGGCTGGGGACTGACGGGGGTCTGGATGGCTTTCCCGTTTGGACTGACCAGTGCAGGGGTGATGCTGTGGCTGAGATTCCGTAGACAGACCAGGGAAAGGATTTGATAATATGAACAGTGTCTCCAAAGTAAAGATTGCCGTAGGCTACACTTTGTTGCTGGCGGTATTGTTTTTTTCCTTGTTCTTCGTACACCGGGAGATGGAGAACCTTATTCTTACCGATGACCGCGATGTACAATGGACAGACAGCGTACTAGCTTTGATACGCGAGAAGGATACCAATACGATAAGAATGCTGCGTACGCTGAGTGAGGCGAATGACAGCATGGTATCCACCAGTGACATTGAGCAGATAATTGCCCAGCAGGACTCGGTAGTGACCCAGCAGCGTGTGCAGCACCGTATCATTACACATCGGGATACCGTCGTGACACGCCCTCGGAAGAAGGGGTTCTTCCGTCGTTTGGGTGAAGTGTTTGTCCCCCCAAAGAAAGATACGGCTATCCAGGTAAAGACCTCTCTTGAATTTGCAACGGATACGGTGATTGAACCCTATAATCCGGCCGATTCTTTGCATGAGAAACTGCGTGCCGTGGCCCAGCAGAAAAAAGCTGTAAACACTGTTATACAGCGACGTAAACGCTATCTGCAACGCTTGGACCATATGCTGACCGCTCGTATTGACAGCTTGCTGAAAGATTACGAGACGGAAACTCTGCTGCGTGCACGGACGGAAGCCGAGTATCAACAAGCGGTCCGACGCCGTTCGGCCAAGATTATCAGTGGCATTGCCGTAGGTGCGGTGTTGCTTTCCGCTTTTTTTCTTATTATCATCGGCCGCGACATAACCCGAAGCAACCGTTACCGTCGTGAGTTGGAAGAGGCCCGTCGTCGTGCCGAGGATTTACTCGCTGTCCGTGAAAAACTGATGCTTGCCATTACCCATGATTTCAAAGCCCCGCTCGGTTCTATTATGGGCTATGCCGACTTGCTTTCCCGTCTGACGGTGGATGAGCGTCAGCGGTTCTATCTGGACAATATGAAAACCTCATCGGAACATCTGCTGAAGCTGGTCGTTGATTTGCTCGACTTCCATCGTCTTGATTTGAACAAGGCCGAAATCAACCGGGTCACCTTTCATCCTTCCCGCCTGCTTGAAGAGATACACGTCAGTTTTGAACCACTTACGGCTGCCAAAGGACTGGCGCTTCATTGCGACATTGCCCCGGAGCTGGGCGGTACCTATATTTGCGACCCCTTGCGTCTGCGCCAGATTATCAACAATTTGCTGTCCAATGCCGTGAAGTTTACGGACCAAGGCAATGTTACCATGACTGCCTGTTACGAGGACCGTCGACTGGTAGTTGCCATTGCTGATACCGGTAAAGGTATGGAACCTGCCGACCGGGAACGTATCTTCCAGGAGTTTACCCGCTTACCGGGTGCTCAGGGTAAAGAGGGGTTTGGACTCGGACTTTCCATTGTCCGTATGCTGGTACAGTTGCTTGAAGGCACGATTGATGTAGACAGTGTGCCAGGCAAGGGAAGCACTTTCACCATATATATTCCTATCTATCCCGTAAGGAGTGAAGGACGGAGAATGAAGGATGAAGAATCGGGATGTGCTGCCACGCCGAATGGCAATTCTTCATTCCCCGTTCCTCATTCTTCACTGAAGAATGTCCTCCTTATCGATGATGACCGTATTCAGCTTACCCTTACTGCCGCCATGCTTCAGCAGAGTGGTATAAATTCTGTCTCTTGTTTACAACTGGATGAACTGCTGGATGCCTTGCGCACTGCAACCTTTGATGTTCTGCTTACTGATGTGCAGATGCCTGCTATTAATGGTTTTGATTTACTGAAACTGCTTCGTGCTTCGAACATACCGCAAGCACAGTCTGTTCCGGTGATTGCTGTCACTGCCCGCAGTGACATGCAGCGTGAGGAATTTACGGTGCATGGATTTGCCGGATGCCTGCATAAGCCGTTTACCGTCAGTGAATTGCTACATGAATTGAATATGGAGGACAAAGGGATGGAGGTTACGGAAGTTTCGGAAACTTCGGCTTGCCCGGGGTATAAATTCTCTTCGCTCACTGCTTTTTCGGTCGATGACCCCGAGGCGGCAAAGTCCATTCTGGAAAGTTTTGTGGCTGAAACCCGCCTCAATGCGGAGCGTTTGCAGAAGGCTGTGGAGAATGAGGATGTGGACGAGATGGCTGCTGTCTCCCACAAAATGATTCCCCTCTTTACTTTAATTGGAGCAGCGGAACTGGTTGCATTGCTGAAACTGTTGGAAACTTCTCATGGAGTGCCTTTTACCGGAGAGTTGAAAGAACACGCCCTTGCCGCCCTCGTTTTGATAGAGGATGTCATTACTCAGGCAACAGCTTTTCCGTAATGGGGGAACAGAGAAGAATACGTGATTTTTCTCTGTCGGGAACCAAATGTCGAAAGAAATTGTTTACTTTGTAAGACTTTTAAATACGATGAAAGATTGACGTTCCGATGAGAAGAAAATGGTTGAGAACAGCACTGTGGGTGTTGCTTACTCCTATTATACTGTTTATAATATTGATGATATTGCTTTATGTGCCTCCCGTACAGAATTTGATACGGAAGCAGGCTACGGCAATTGCATCAGATGCTACGGGTATGGACATATCCGTGGAGCGGATTGACCTTCGCTTTCCTTTGAATTTGTTGGTCCGCGGTGTATTGGTGGTACAGCCTGCCGACAGTGCTGTTGATGTGCAGCATCCCGATACCTTGCTGAGTCTTGGAAGTTTGAACGTACGGGTACAGGCATGGCCTTTGCTCAAAGGGAAAGTGGAGGTGGATGACATTACCTTGAAACAAGTTGCTGTCAACTCCTCCAATTTAATGGAAGGTATGTGCATCAAAGGAGTACTGGGGCATTTCTTTTTCGAAAGCCATGGCATAGACCTTACAAAAGAAGATGCCATCCTCAATAATATAGAATTGAGCGATACCCATGTGCAGGTGATGCTTGCAGATACCACTGAGACTCCCAAGGACACTACTGACACTGCGTTAAACTGGAAAGTCACACTCCATACTCTGAAGTTGAAGAACGTCTCGGTCGATTTACAGATGCCATTGGACTCCATGGGGCTGAAAGCCCATATAGGAGATGCTGAGATTGCGGACGCTGCTGCCGACCTGAAACACCAGTTCTATGGCTGGAGAAAATTCCTGCTGACTGGAACTTCTGTCAATTATGATACCGGTGGCCCGGGGAGTGCGATAGGCTTCGACCCCTCGCACATTGCTCTTCGCGACATTCGCCTGGGCATTGATTCTGTGATGTACTACGGCAGAGATATGAATGCCGTTATCCGGGAATTTTCCATGTATGAGCGTTCCGGTTTGAGTGTAACTTCCCTGACCGGGCGGTTGTTTGCCGATTCTACCGTTATCCGTATCCCTTCTTTGAAGTTGCTGACACCTCATAGTGAGATGAACCTTACGGCACAGACTTACTGGGAACTGATAAATATACCTACCACCGGCCGTCTGACAGCCCGTTTCAATGCCCGTATCGGCAAACAGGATGTACTGCTTTTTGCCGGTGGCTTGCCGGAAGCTTTCAAGGAAGCCTATCCGTTCCGTCCGTTGGTGATTCATGCCGGTACGGAAGGAAACCTGAAGCAGATGCAGATTTCCCGTTTTACGGCTGAGCTGCCCGGAGCCTTTTCGTTGAGTGGGGGAGGAGAATTCTGGAGCCTGACCGACAGTGTGAAACGCAATGGAAGCATGGACTTCGAAATGCATACGCAGAACTTGAACTTCCTGACCGGACTAGCTGACATTACTCCCGATGGCTCCATCATTGTGCCGGACAGTATGCACCTTGCGGCACGTGTCGGTATGGAGGGGGCGCAGTGCACTGCTGCCCTGAAACTGCAGGAGAAGGAAGGTGCCTTGAATCTGGACGCCGCCTATAATCTTGCTACGGAAGCCTACCATGCCGACCTTGCCATCAACAACTTGCAGGTGCATCACTTCCTGCCCAAGGACTCTATTTATACTCTTACGGCAAAGATGTCCGTTAAGGGACAAGGGGTGGATGTGGCATCACGAAAAACCGTGGCCGCTTTGAATGCCTCCTTGGAAAAACTACAGTATGGCCATTGGGACATTTCCGGTGTAGATGTGCATGCCGGACTCAAGTCATCCGTTGCTACCGTCCGTCTTGCCAGCGATAATGTCCTTCTCAAGATGCAGGGAAATGCGGATATGCGTCTTGACCGCAGCTATCTGGATGGCGCTTTGGATTTAAATGTGGAAGAGGTGAATCTGCATAAGCTGGGTTTGGTGCCCCGACCATTGAAACACCCGTTTGCCTTTACAATGGGAGCGGAGGCACGTCATGATTCTCTCAAGTTGAGGCTTGATGCCGGTGACTTGAATCTGCGTTTCCGCGCTCACAGCACGTTGAAGAAGTTGATGGAACAGTCGGATAAATTTGTCTCTATCCTGACAAAGCAGATTGATGAACGGCGTTTGGACCATGCCGCTTTGCGCCAAGTCCTTCCTTCAGCGGGCATGCATCTGGAAGCCGGTAACCAGAATCCCGTCAGCTATTTCCTGGCTGCAAAGGGTATTTCCTATAATGATTTCAAACTGAGCTTCGGATTTACTCCGCAAGTCGGCATCAATGGACGTACAGCTGTTCACGGATTGCGCATGGACTCCTTGCAGCTCGATACGATATTTTTTACAGTAAAGCAGGATACTGCCCGCATGAAGTTGCAAGGTGGTGTCATAAACGGTCCCAAGAACCCGCAGTTTGTGTTCCGTAGCACACTGACGGGTGAAGTCCGTAATGAAGATGCGGAACTGACTGTGGATTATGTGAATGGAAAAGGGCAGACCGGTGTTCTATTCGGTATTAATGCCCGTCCGTTGACCGAAGGACACGGTCGCGGTAATGGTGTGCTGCTGAACCTTATTCCTGCCGAGCCGATTATCGCTTTCCGTAAATTCCACTTTGCGGACAATAGTAACTGGATTTATCTGCATAAGAATATGCGCGTCTATGCCAATATTGATATGGACAGCGACGATGGTCTGTGTTTCCGTATGCAATCCGACAAGAATGATACCCTTTCCTTGCAGAATATAAACGTAGAACTGAGCCGATTGCGCTTGGATGAACTTACGGAGGTACTTCCTTATATGCCCCGGCTTACGGGATTGTTCTCCGCCGAAGCAAATTATATACAGACTGCCACTTCCCTGCAGGTGTCCGCCGAAGCCAATGTAGAGAAACTGACCTACGAACGCCAACCGGTTGGAGACATCGGCCTGGGGGCTACCTGGTTGCCGGGCGACAAGAATACGCACTATCTGAATACCTATTTTACATATGATAATGAAGAAGTGATGACCGCCGACGGTATCTTGACGCAGAAGAACGGAAAGGATACCCTGGAAGTGTCCACCCGTTTCGAGCATTTTCCATTGAAGATGGCCAATGCATTCATCCCTGACCAAACGGTGGCCTTTACCGGAGATATTGATGGAGGGCTTTATATTTATGGTTCGCTGGACAAGCCTCAAATGCATGGTGATATTGTTTTGGACAGTGTGTCTGTCTATGCACGCCAGGCGGGAGCACGTTACTGGTTCGACAACCGTCCGGTACAGATAAAGGACAATCAGTTGATATTTGATAAGTTTGCCATTTATACCACCAGCAAGAATCCGTTTACGATTGACGGTAAGGTTGATTTCCGGAATATGGAGCGTCCTACTGCCAACCTCAATCTGCTGGCAGAGAACTATACGTTGCTGGATGCACCGCGTACCCGCGAAAGTCTGGTGTATGGAAAGGTGTTCGTCGACTTGCATGCCACGGTGAAGGGGCCGCTTGACGGGCTCACGATGCGTGGAAACATGAATTTGCTGGGCAATACCAACGTAACCTACGTGTTGACCGATTCCCCTTTAACGGTGGAAGACCGTCTCAGTGGGCTGGTTACCTTTACCTCGTTCACCGATACGACGTCGGTAAAAGCAGATGAGGTTCCTGCCATGTCTTTGGGAGGATTGGAAATGTATATGTCCGTCCATATTGACGATGCTGTCCGTCTTCGTGCTGACTTGAGTCCCGACCGCAGCAAATACATCGAACTGGAAGGTGGCGGTGATTTGAATATGCAGTATACTCCCCAAGGGGATATGAGCCTTACCGGACGCTATACCCTTTCGGGTGGCGTCATGAAATATTCGCTGCCTATCATCCCGTTGAAGGAGTTCCAGTTCAATCCCGGCAGTTATGTGGATTGGCGGGGGAATATTATGAATCCTACGCTGAGTCTGAAGGCTACGGAACGTATGCGTGCTTCTGTGGCCGATGGTGACGGGGACGGTTCGCGCATGGTGAACTTCGATGTTTCCATTTCCATCAAGAACAGGCTTGACGCTCCCGATTTGATATTCGATATTTCGGCGCCCGAAGATGCCGCAGTAGAGAATGAGCTGCAGGCAATGGGTGCAGAAGAGCGTAGCAAGCAGGCCATTGCCATGCTTGCCACGGGTATTTACCTGAACAGTGGTGCCAAAGGAGGAGGTTTGTCAATGGGAGCCGCCTTGAACTCAGTGCTTCAGAGCCAGATAAACTCCTTGGCGGGAGGTATAAAAGGGGCCAATATCAGTGTAGGTGTGGAAGACCGTACCTCTGCTGAAACGGGTGACACGCAGAAAGACTTCAGTTTTCGTTATTCCCAGCGTTTCTTCAACGACCGCGTACAGATAGTCATCGGTGGAAAAGTGTCCACCGGGGCCAATGCCACGAACGATGCGGAATCATTCATTGACAATATATCGCTGGAATACCGTCTTGATGCGTCGGGTACTCGATATGTCCGTGTATTCCATAATAAAAACTACGAAAGCATACTCGACGGTGAGATAACCGAAACGGGTGTCGGCCTTGTGCTGCGCCGGAAGATGGACCGATTGAGTGAACTCTTCATCTTCAGGAAGAAAAAGATAAAACCGGAGGCTGAAAATAGCGATATGAAAAAGTAGGAATGTGATATGAAACGACTGATATTATATATTGCAGGATTGATATTTCTGGCAGGTTGCTCCACCACGAAGCACTTGCCCGAGGGGGAGATACTCTATACCGGCCAAAAGCCGATGATTGTATTGAACCGCAGTGAAACGTCTGTTGGTGAGATTGCTATGGAAGAGGTGGAAGCCGCCCTTGCTACGGCACCGAACAATTCGTTGCTGGGAAGCTCTACTATCCGCTATCCCTTTCCTTTCGGACTGTGGATTTACAATGGTTTCCAGAAGTATGAGAAGGGATTCGGAAAGTGGATATTCAATAAATTTGCCGCCACTCCGGTGCTTATGTCTACGGTGAATCCCGATATACGCCAGAAGGCGGCGGTTAACTTGCTGCGCGATTATGGCTATTTCAACGGAAGCGTCAGCTACAAGACATTTATCGACCCGAAGGACTCGCTGAAGGCAAAGTTGCAATATACGGTGAACATGCGTAACCCCTACTTTATAGATACGGTATATTATCGTGGTTTCAGCGAGCGTACCACTCGCATTATGGAGCTGGGACGCCGACGTTCCCTTATCAGTTCGGGAGAACAATTCAATGTGGCTGATCTGGATGGGGAGCGTACCCGTATCAGTACCCTGCTGCGTAATGTGGGCTGTTATTATTTCCGTCCCGACTACCTGACCTATCAGGCCGATACCATGATGGTTCCCAATGGGCATGTCCAGATGCGCTTGATTCCCGTTCCCGGTATGCCAAAGGTAGCCGAGAAGCAGTTCCGTGTGGGGCGTAAATCCGTCTATCTTCTTGGAAAGCAGGGGCAGGAACCCAATGACAGCATGGATTACAAAGGCTTGACCATACATTACTACAACAAACCTCCGGTACGTCCCAACATGCTTTACCGTTGGTTGAACTATCAAGGTTATCGGCGGAAACGTCAGATACAGGACAGCGCAGGTATTGCCCGCCAGCGTTCTATGCAGAGTTTGTATAGTTTGTACCGTCAGACCCGTATTCAGGAGCGTCTGGCAAGCGTCGGTATTTTCCGTTATGCGGAGATGCAGTATATACCGCGTGATACGGCGTTTGTGTCTGATACATTGGATGTGAGGGTCATTGCCGCGCTCGATAAACCCTACGATGCGGAGTTGGATTTTAATGTCACCATGAAGAGCAATAACCAGACGGGACCGGGTGCCGCTTTTACGGTGACGAAGAACAATGTCTTCGGTGGCGGTGAAAGCTGGAATGTGAAGTTGAACGGTTCGTACGAATGGCAGACGGGCAAGTCAAGTTCTTCCCTGATGAACAGCTATGAACTGGGGATTTCCACTTCTCTCATCTTTCCGCGCGTGGTGTTTCCTAGGATGGGCGACCGTGAGTATGACTTCCCGGCTACAACGACTTTCCGTTTATATGCCGACCAGATGAACCGTGCCAAGTATTATAAGCTGCTGGCTTTTGGCGGTAATGTCACTTATGACTTCCAGCCCAAATCGACTTCCAGGCACAGTATAACTCCTTTCCGTTTGACATTCAATGTGCTGCGTAATCCTACTGCCGCTTTCGATACGTTGCGTGCCGAGAATCCGGCACTCTACGTTAGTTTGCGCGACCAGTTCATTCCTGCCATGGAGTACACCTATACTTATGACAACGCTTCCGTGCGCGGCAAGCGTAACCCCATCTGGTGGCAGACCACCGTTGCGTCGGCCGGTAACCTGACTTCTGCCGTCTACCGTATTTTCGGCAAGCCGTTCAGTGAGGAAGGAAAGAAGCTTTTCGGGGTACCTTTTGCACAGTTCCTGAAGCTGAACTCGGAATTCAGGTACCATTACCGGATAGACAAGAACCAAATGATAGCCTCGCGTATTGCCGGAGGGGTGATATGGTCGTATGGCAACGCTACGACTGCACCTTATACGGAACAGTTCTATATCGGCGGTGCCAATAGTGTGCGCGCCTTTTCTGCACGCAGTATAGGTCCGGGCGGCTATCCTCCCGAGACGGACAGAAAATATACCTATATCAACCACGTGGGTGATATTCGCATAGAAGCCAATATCGAGTATCGCTTCCGTATGATTGCCGACTTGCATGGAGCGGTGTTTCTGGATGCCGGCAATGTATGGCTGATGCGTAAGGACGAAAATCGCCCGAACGGTGAGTTCACCTTGAAGAATTTCCCGAAACAGATTGCTTTGGGTACGGGATTCGGCTTACGCTATGACCTGGACTTCCTTGTTTTCCGTCTGGATTTGGGTATCGGGCTTCACGACCCGTATGATACCGGAAAGTCGGGATATTACAATATTCCTAAGTTCAAGGATAGTATGGCACTGCATTTTGCCATCGGTTATCCGTTCTAAATGTACGTTTTTGAACGGATAGTGGTAAAGAATGAACTAAAACTCCCTTTTGTCAGACATAAATTTTTGTACATTTGCAACCGTTATCAACTATGATACACTAACCTTTTTAAATAATAACTAATATGAAACCAACTTTATTCTTATTGGCAGCCGGTATGGGCAGCCGTTATGGTGGCTTGAAACAATTGGACGGATTGGGACCGAATGGCGAAACTATCATGGATTATTCTATTTACGATGCCATCAATGCCGGTTTTGGCAAGCTCGTTTTCGTAATCCGTAAAGATTTTGAACAGGACTTCCGCGACAAGATTATTTCCAAATACGAAGGCCATATTCCCTGCGAACTGGTATTCCAGTCCATAGATGACCTTCCTGAAGGCTTCACCTGCCCCGAAGGCCGTACCAAACCTTGGGGAACCAACCATGCTGTAATGATGGGTGCCGATGTAATAAAGGAACCGTTTGCTGTTATCAATTGCGACGATTTCTACGGTCGTGACTCCTTCCAGGTAATGGGCAAATTCCTTGCAGCCCTTCCCGAAGGCTCCAAAAACGTATATTCCATGGTAGGCTTCCGCATCGGCAATACGTTGAGCGAGAGCGGTACCGTATCCCGTGGTTTGTGCGGAACGGATGCAAACAACTTGTTGACTTCTGTAGTAGAGCGTACCAAGATTCAGCGTATGGACGGCGAGGTGAAGTACATCGATGATAACGGTGAATGGACTGCCACTCCCGAGACGACTCCGGTCAGCATGAACTTCTGGGGCTTTACTCCCGATTACTTTGCTTACAGTGCAGAGTTTTTCAAGAGCTTCCTGAGCGACCCGAAGAATATGGAGAATCTGAAAAGCGAATTCTTCATCCCGCTGATGGTGGATAAGCTGATTAACAATGGCACTGCTACCTGCGAAGTGCTCGATACAACCAGCAAGTGGTTCGGTGTGACTTATCCCGAAGACCGTCAGAGTGTAGTCGACAAGATTCAGGCTTTGGTGGATGCGGGCGAGTATCCTGCGAAGCTGTTCTAAGAAGAACTTGAATACTTTACTATAAGGAAAGGCTGTTTCACGTTGCATCGTGAGGCAGCCTTTTTGTGTATAGTGGGAGAGTCTGCCGGAAAGCTCTGTATTTGCGTTCTTTGTGATTATTTTTTAGACGCGGATGACGCGGAGTTTTCATATTTCAATCCGCGTCATCCGCGTCTAAGCGATAGCAGATATAAGTTTTCGAACACTGAAGAGGAGAATACCTCTGCAATGAAACAAATGCTTCTCTTTGCTGATATGTTGTAAGCTAAAATACAGATGTTTGAACGAAGTATAATGAAAGACTTGCGCAAGTGGGCAGATAATCCTTATAGGAAACTTTTCGATAGATAAGGTGCAGACCATAGAAGGTAAAAGCTTCCGGCTGGTGAACTTACCATTTTATTTATTGGCTGCTTTGCCGGAGGTATTGTCGAAGTTATAGTGTCTTTTTGTCTCTTAATTGGCAGGGTTTTGCCACCGCATTGGCAAAAGTTTGCCAAAGGTGTGGCAAGGGGTTGGCAAAACTTTTCTCTGATTGTCAGTGTATTACCGTTATGGACGATTGTTGAGTTCTGAACAGTCCCCCAATGAATAAAAATCCGTAAAAACAGTATAATCTCTCCTCGAAAGCAATAAATTGTAGTCGGATATTTGTTTTATCCTCTTGAACCGATTACTCATATTTTAAAATCGAGAGATTATGAATCAAAACAATCTTTTTGCCTACATGGCATCCGTCGTTTCCCAACTGAAGGAGGAACGGCGTATGGGCACCGCCCATGTGTATCAGAGCACTTTGCGACGCGTCATGGAATTTGAAGGAGAGGAGACTCTGGATTTCAAGGACTTGACTCCTGCCTGGTTGAAGAGCTTTCAAGACCATCTGCTGGACAGCCGGTTGCAGTGGAACACCGTCTCCACCTACATGCGCATGCTCCGTGCCATTTACTTCCGCGCGGTGGACGACGGTGTTGCGCCCTATCGTTCGCGGCTTTTCAAAGGTGTATATACCGGCACCAAGGTGACGGTGAAGCGCGCGGTGGGCGAAGA
>OODG01001395.1_pt1 | contig 16489 bp, 17 predicted proteins | sample 1671621 | NCBI WGS metagenome assembly OODG01 (sample SAMN06348175, study PRJEB24527) | human gut metagenome | biome: human gut; feature: ankylosing spondylitis patient; material: feces | host: Homo sapiens | place: China | collected 2015-10 | reverse complement strand
GCTTGAATGGCATTCAAGAGGTCAGCGGTTCGATCCCGCTTATCTCCACCAAAAGGTACGCAAAAAGGCTTGTTTCGTCAGAAAACAAGCCTTTTTCCTTTTCTGTGATGAAATCGACATATCCTGCCATTCAAGCGGGACCCTACTAAGGGGCGTTCAGACGAACGCCCCTTTTTGCGTCCCAATTTGGGACGGATTTTAGTTAGATGTTTAATGTGCATGAGCCAGTATCTGGCTCTTTTTTATACCCAGACGGAGGTGACACCATGGATCAGGCGGTATCATTCGACTATTTCTACGGCGGCCAGTCGGACATGTTCAGCTACTACCGCATCCCCCGGCTGCTGATAACCAGCCCCCACTTCAAAACCCTCTCCACCGACGCCAAACTCCTCTATGGCCTGCTGCTTGACCGCATGGGTCTTTCTTCCCGCAACGGCTGGTACGATGGATCAGGCCGTGTCTATATCTACTACGCCCTGGAGGAGATCCAGCGGGACCTGAACTGCGGCCACGATAAAGCCGTCAAATTATTGGCGGAGCTGGATGCCGGCAAGGGTGTGGGCCTGATCGAGCGCATCCGGCAGGGCCAGGGCCGCCCCGCTAAAATCTATGTCAAGCAGTTTACCACCGCAGAGATCCCACCGCAGCCAGTCTCCCCTTCTCCCTCTGCCGAACCGGAGCCCAGACTTCCGGAAAGCCGAAGTCAAGACTTCGGAATAACGGAAACCAAGACTTCGGAAAATCAGAAGTCAAGACTTCCGGAAAACAGAAGTGCAGACTTCGGAAAATCAGAAGGGAATTATAATAATATAATCTATCCTTACATGAGCTATCTTGATCCATCTATCTATCCATCACAGGGTCCCCCGATACGACAGATGGATCGACAGGAGTGCCGGGAAGCCGTAAAGGAACATATTGCGTATCAGCAGCTTGCGGAGAGGTATGAGCGCGACGAGATAGACGAGATCCTGGAGCTGATAACAGACGCGCTGTGCAGCACCCGCCCCACTCTCCGCATCGGAGGTGAGGAAAGGACCATAGAGGCGGTCAGAGAACGATTCTGGCTGTTGGACCAGTCTCACATCGAGTACGTCCTGGAGCGTTTGAAGGAGACTACTACCAAGATCCGCAACATCCGAGGGTATCTGCTGGCTGCCCTGTATAACGCCCCGGCCACCATCGGGCATTACTACAGAGCCGAGGTCCAGCATGACCTGTATGGGCAGTAGGTTACGCAGTGCAGGAGGTGAATGGACAAGTCTGCGTACTGCCCGCTGTTTTGCGTCCCAAGTTGGGACGCATTTTTCATATTCGGGAAAAGGAGGAATTATATGCCCGATAACAAAGCAACGCCCCATTCTGAGATCAAGAAAGCCATTGAGCCCGCCAAAGCTCCCGAACCTAAGACGGCCCCTGCCGCCGAGGTGAAGAAACCCGCTGAGACCGCCAAGGCTCCCGAGCCCAAGACGGCCCCTGCCGCTGAGGTGAAAAAACCCGCTGAGACCGCCAAGGCTCCCGAATCCAAGACGGCCCCTGCCGCTGAGGTGAAAAAACCTGCTGAGCCTGCCAAGGCTCCCGAATCCAAGGCGGCTCCTGCCGCTGAGGTGAAGAAACCCGCTGAGACCGCCAAGGCTCCCGAGCCCAAGACAGTCCCTGCCGCTGAGGTGAAGAAACCCGCTGAGACCGCCAAGGCTCCCGAGCCTAAGACAGCCCCTGCCGCCGAGGGGAAGAAGCCTGCTGAGCCTGCCAAGGTTCCCGAGCCCACGGCGGTCCCTGCTGCCGAGGTGAAGAAAACTGCTGAGCCCGCCAAGGCTCCCGAATCCAAGGCGGCCCCTGCCGCTGAGGGGAAGAAACCGGCTGAACCTGCCAAAGCTCCCGAGCCCAAGGCTTCAACCGCAAAGGAGCCGCCGAAAGGTGTAAAAATCACGCAGGTCTTTTCGGATCGTCTGGACAAGCCGGATGAAAAGGCCCTGGAAACTCTCCCGGTCCCCAAAGAGGGAGAAGGCTACTCCATGCGCCTGCACCCGGATTACTTCTTTGACTTTCTGGATCACCCCTTTACCGTCAACCGGGAGGTAGACGACTATAAGGAACTGTTTGATTCCATCAAGCTGAACGGCATCAACGAGCCTGTCAAGGCCAGGCCCCGGGCGAGCGGCGGTCTGGAGCTGTTGTCCGGTCACCGGCGGCATGACATTGCCAAGCAGCTCAATTATCCCGTTCCGGTAGTCATTGTCCAGATGGATGATGACAGCGCCCGCATTGAGGTGGTGGACGGCAATCTGCACCGCCAGGACATCCCCACGTCGGAGTTGGCCCGGGCTGCCAAGATGAAGATGGAGGCGCTGGCCCGCAAGGCTGGGCGCCGGTCCAAGCTGGAGCAGCTTACCGGCCCCAGCAAGCGCACCGATCAGATCGTGGCTGAGGATATGGGCATGAGCCGCAACCAGGTCAACCGTCTTGTCCGTATCGACTCCCTTGTGCCGGAACTCAAGCGGCAGGTGGATGACAAAAAACTGCCGTTCAATACGGCGGTGGAGCTGTCCTACCTCAAGCCGGAGGAGCAGAGCAAGGTGGTCAGCTTCATGAGCAACAAGGGCGCTGTTCCCACTATGGCCCAGGCGACCGCCCTGAAAGAAGCCAGCCGGGCCGCCCAGGAGGCAGAAAAGGCCGCCAAAGCCGATCCGGTAAAATCCCCGGCGAAGGAGGTTTCCGCACCGGCACCTGCCGGAAAGCCCATCCCCGCTCCGGTGGATGAAAAGAAAATCGCCGCCATTGTACGCCCCAAAAGCGAGCCGGAGCAGAAATATGTATTCACCAGTACGGAGCTGAAGGAATATTTCCCGGACGACCGGCTGCCTACTGTCAGCGAGGTCAAGCGGAAGGTGTTCAACGCCCTGGACCTTCTGAAACGGGCCCAGGAGCGGGAAAAAGCCAAACAAGCTGTCAAAAGCGGCTTAAATCTCCCAGCGAGATAAGAATACATGGAGTTTTCCGTTCAAATTGCCAATCTGGGGAAATATACTGCTGGCATCCTGTCAGACGCAAAGTTATCTTTTCCCACCACCACGCAACAAGTACAGGAGGCCCTGCGGGCGATAGGCGTGGACGGCCTACGCTATGCGGAAATCATCATTTGCGACTATTCGATCAGCATTCCCGGTCTGGCCTCTCGCTTGGAGGAATATTCCTCCATCGACGAGTTGAATTACCTGGCTTCCCGTTTACAGGACCTTTCTACAGAAGAACGGAGCAAATTTGCCGCTGCGGTGGAGCATGGTGAATACGGTGGAAATCTGCAAGACCTTATCAATCTGACGTACAATCTGGACTGTTACGAGCTGCTCCCCAGTATCCAGAGCTATGAGGACTATGGGACCTATCTGATCGACCACAGGCGGGAGTTCTATTTGCCTCAGAAAGCGCGGTTCTACTTTGACTACAGCCAGTACGGCGAAGATACCCTGATCAATGAGGGCGGAGTCCTGACACCGCAGGGATATATCCGCAGTAAGCGGGAGGTCCCTTTTATCCAGATCTATGACGGAGTACATTTCCCAGCGGAATACAAAGTTTTTCAATACCCCTTGCAGGAAAAAGTCAGGTGCTCCCATCCGGTGCAAAAGCCGCATATGCCCACACGTTAAGCGCCAAATGGCGCTTTTTTTGTGCCAAAAATCAGAAAGGAGCGATGAAAATTGAATGTTTTGGTTGTAGAGCCGGACACCATCCCGTACGAAAAGGAGATCAACGGCCTGGCGGAGATGCAGGCTGTGGTAGGCGGTCTGATCGACGCCATCTATCCCTTCGAGGAGCAGGTGGCCGTGGTGTGCAACGATGAGGGACTGCTGCTGGATATGCCCTTCAACCGCAGCATGGAGGGCGGCTACGGCGGCGTGTTCGGCCCCTTTTTTGTCTGTGGCCTGACGGAGGACAGTTTTTGCTCCCTGACGCCGGAACAGGTCAAGACCTACAAGCAGAAATTTCAGCACGCGGAGATCCTCCTGGGTGTCAAGGGCAATACCCCCATTACCCTGAAGGTCCCCGCCCGACCCAAGGAGGCTCCTCCGCCCAAAGGGCGGGACCAGCCCATGGAGCGCGGGTAAATGGGAGAGACCGCCGCAAACTACCCCACCCCGGCGGAGCGGCTGAAGGAGGTCACCGACAAGCTGGAGCAGGGCGTCAAGGACCTGTTTGAGAGCAGCCGATACACGGACTATCTGAAAACCATGTCCAAATTTCACCGATACAGCTGCAACAACGTGCTGCTGATTTCCCTGCAATGCCCCTGGGCCACCCGTGTGGCCGGGTTTCACACCTGGAGGAAGGATTTTGGCCGCACCGTCAAGCGCGGAGAGAAAGGTATCCGTATCCTTGCTCCCTGCACCTACCAAACCCTGGTGGAACGAGACAAGCTGGACCCCGCCACCAATCTCCCCGTGATGGGCACCGACAGCCGCCCGGTCAGAGAGACGGTGCTGGTGCGCCGCCAGTCCTTCAAGGTTGCCACGGTATTTGATGTGAGCCAGACGGAGGGCAAAGAGCTGCCGTCCCTGTGCGTGGGGGAGCTGGCCGGCGACGTGGAGCAATACGGCCAGCTGTCTGCCGCCCTGGAGGAGCTGTCGCCGGTCCCGATCCACTACCGCTTTCCGTTCCCCTCAGCGGCAAAGGGCTGCTACAGCCACATGGAGCAGTGCGTGTATGTGCGGCCCCACATGAGCCAGGTACAGACGTTCAAGACCATGGTCCATGAGGTCTCTCACGCCAAACGCCACGCCCTGCCGGTGGAAAACGGCGTCATCACAGGAGTGCCGGAAAAGGATCGGCGCACCCGCGAGGTGGAGGCGGAGAGTATCGCCTATGTGGTCTGCCAGCACTTTGGCGTGGACACATCGGATTACTCCTTCGGCTATATCGCCGGTTGGAGCAAAGGCCGTGAGCTGGAGGAACTGAAAAGCTCTTTATCCTGTATCTGTGAGACCGCCGCCGAGCTGATCGACGGCATCGAGAGCCGCTGCCCCGACCTGTTCCCCAAACCGTTCCGAGAGGAATCGGTAAAAATAAACCCGGTATATCAACGCTAAGGAGGAAGCACCATGAATATCATCAACGCCAGTATTACCCGCATGGAGGAGGTGGAGATCTTCGGCGTCCCCGCTCTGTATACTCCCTCCAAAATCAGCCGCCAGACAGTCCACCTGGGCCTGTACTGCTATGAGCTGCGGATGGATCTGGAGGGCAGCCCGGTCCGCCGCCTGGCAGACCAGGCAGGCGATGGCTTTATCGGCACCATCCTGACCCCTGTTCCTGTAGAAGGAACTGCGGGAGAGGGGCGGATCGTTCAGCCGGAGGATTTTCAGACCGGCCTGGAGGCGGGATACTATACCCCCGCTGAATTTGAGGAGAAATACCTGGCCCCGGACTACGACCCTCTGCGGCTGGAACAGATTTATGGAAAAACAGATTGATCTATTGAAGTACCTCTCCCGCGTGGTCCAGGAAAATACCCGCGCCTATCAGGAGGACTTTCAGTACGATGTGCGGAAGATCACCGAATCTGTCCGGGAATCCCATATGGAGGACCGGGTTTTTTACTGGATGAGCCGCCCCGCCGGGACCTGGTGCGTCAAGGAGCGGGACGTATTTCTGCGGGAAAGCGAGGGACACGCCATCTGGACCCACTATGCGCCTGTGGCCGATGAGATCCGCGCTTTCCGTATTGTTGTCACCGGCCTGCGGGACGGTGTTGTGGTAGGCGACGTGTACCCGCTGAACTACAAAGAGCAGGTGCACAGGATCAGGGAGGCCGCCCTCCCTATCGCCACCGTGGAAATTACCTATCCCAACGGCCACACTGCCCGCATGACCTATGCGGAACTGGAGCAGTGCCGGGGCAATCTGTATGACCGCTATGGCAGGCCGCAGCGCATCCGCTATGCTCCCGAAAAGGAAGCTGAGCTGACCAGGCGGATCATGCTGGAGCACCGCTTTGAAAGGGGCTGGAAACCTAAACCCCGTGTAAAGCCGTCTGTGGAGCCCAGCCGGTAAGGACGATACACCCGGCGCCGCCATAGGCGGCGCTGTCCCAGCAAGTATGGCATTTGTGCCACAAACGCCCCTTGTTAGGGGGATGCCCCCTAAAACCCCACGTCTGAATGCGTCCCAAGTCGGGACGCATTTCCTATTTCACGCGAAAGGATGAAGCCATGAGAACAAGACCCCGCTGCATTGGCCTGTGGCTCAGTGATGCCGAGCACGAACATCTTGCAAACCAATGTGCCGTCACCGGTCTCAACGCCAATGCCCTGATTCGCAAATTGATTATGGGCGAGAACCTGCGTCCCCGTCCGCCGGATACCTATGCCGCCCTGCTGCGGGAGCTGTCCGCCATCGGCAGCAACGTCAACCAGCTGGCCCATCAGGCCAACGCCAGAGGCGAGGCCACCCGGGCGGAGATCCGGTCGGCATCGGCCCTGGTACAGGAGGCGTGGCGGCTGGTGCGGGAGGCGGTGTAGCTGGCCTACGATAAAATCATCCCCATCCGGTCCCGGCTGGACCACTGTATGGGCTATGTGCTGAACCCGGAAAAAACCGGCCTGTCCAGCGTACTGGACTACATCGGCAGCGGGGAGAAAAACACGCTGGGACAGACTGTGCTGGAGACCGCTGTCAACTGCCGCCTGGAAACAGCCTGTCAGGATATGATGGACACCAAGCGCCGCTGGGGCAAGACCGGCGGCGTGCTGGGCTACCATCTGATCCACTCCTATGCCCCCGGTGAAGTGACCCCTGTCCAGGCCCATGAGCTGGGCGTGGCCTTTGCCCGGCAGCTGCTGGGAGACCGCTATGAGGCGGTCATCTCCACCCACCTGGACCGGGAACATCTCCACTGCCACATCCTGTTCAACTCTGTCTCCCTGCTGGACGGGAAAAAGTACCGGGACAATTTTGCCGCCTACTACGGCGACATCCGAGGCGTTTCCAATGCCGTCAGCGCCCGGCATGGCCTGTCTGTCATCCAGTCGGAGGACAGAGGCAGGAACTACTCAGAATGGCGGGCGGAGAAGGCCGGCAAAACCACCCTGCGGGACCTGATCCGCCGGGATATGGACACTGCCATTTCCCGCTCCTTTACCCTCCAGACCTTCTGGGAGCAGTTGGAGAAGCAGGGATACACCGTCAAACGCGGGCCCCGCGTCAAGCACACCGCCATCCGCCCGCCGGGGGGCGCCCGCTTTGTCCGCCTTGGCAGTCTGGGGACCGGCTATACCGAAGAGGACCTCAAAAGGCGTCTGGCAGGGACCCGGAGTGGAGAACCCCCGCAGCCTCCATTCCCATTCAAGCAGCCGCCCCGGCGGTATACCGTCCGATGCGGCCCTCTCCGTCGTCCATCCGGGAAAAAACTTACCGGCTTTCGTGCCCTCTATGTCCGATACCTCTATCTGCTGGGAATCCGCAAGCATTCCCCCAGGCGGCCACCCCTCCCCTTTTCCGTCCGCAAGGAGGTGGTCCGGCTGAACCGTTATGGAGCGCAATTCCGCTTTTTGCAGGCCCACCGTGTCAACAACACCCAGGAGCTGTCCTGGCTGTCCGACGCACTGCAAGGGGAGATTGACGCCCGGACGGAGCGGCGGAAGATCCTGTATCGGGAGAAGCGGCGAGGAAGCCCGGTGGAGCCGGAGATCCAATCCATCAATCAGGAGCTGCGCGCCCTGCGGAACAAGCTGAAAACCTGCGCCCAGATTGAACAGTCTGTCCCCAACATTCGGGTCCAGGTGCAGCTCTGCCAGGACGCACGGAGAAAGGAGCGAGCCTATCCACACCATAAGAGTCCGAAAACTGGACCTGGTAAATTTTCTCTTTATGATCGGTGAACGGCACCCGGCGCTGGATCGGGACAGCCTGATACTGGACGTCCGGCAGTTGGAGCGCCGGGAGGATACAGATTACCTGTACCTGGTACGGCGGGAGAAAAGCTGCCTCTTCCCCATCTATGAGGTGTATCTGCCGGACAGCTACGCCTACCTGTGCTGGACGGCTTATACCATGACGTCGTCGGTGCCGGTGGATGCCTTTTATCTGCACGTTTCCAACCCTGCCCGGTTGTCCGGCACGGTAGTTCTGCTGGATTATGGCGAATCCGTGGAGGACGTGGAACGTGCTGTGAGTTATGGTTTGAAGAAGCGGGCCGTCCATCTCTCCCGGAAAATGCAGGAGTGGCTGGAGCAAGGCCGGGACAGCTCCCTTCTGGAACTGATCCAGTCCATGAAAGGAGGTGAACCTGTATGGACGCAAGCGGAGAAGTTGCCGACCTGATGGTAAAGGAGAGCCTGCAAGCCGGGGAAACGGCGGTCAAGCTGGCGGCCGGCGGCGTGAAGCATGTGACCGCTCTGCTGCTGGCCCTCTCCCAGTCTGACCGCAAGATCATCGGAAAAACCAGCATCAGAAAGCTGACGAAGGACCCCACCCCTGCGGTGGTCCTCCCGTTGCGGAATGAGGATGTGGGACGGTTCAGAAAGCTGGCCAAGGAGTACGGTATTCTGTATGTCATTGCCCGCCCCAAAGGCAGAACCGGCGAGACGGTGGACGTGATCTCCAATGAGCGGTATTCCGCTAAGCTCAATGCCCTCTTCCAGGCCATGGGCTATCCGCTGCCGGAGAAGCCCGCCCCGGAGGAGCCGGTAAAAAAAGGAACGTCCCGTGCTCCACAAGAGAGATCCTCGCCCGAGCACGGGAATGGCTGGAGAGCGCAGACCAGGACCGATAAGGAGGAGAAGCCCTCTGTCCGGGCCAGACTGGCCGCTCTGCGTGAAGCCGCCAAGGGGCTGGAGCCGATGGCTCCTTCAAGAGACACAGGGCACATCAGATAAGAGGAGGAATCACTATCGCAAATTTAGCAGACATCATCACACAGAAAAACGCCAATGACCAGCAGTGGAAGGTCCAGCGGCAGGCGGACCGGGACAACCTTACCGCCATGCAGGACGCCGGTATCGCGGAGATCGCCTCCAACCCGGAAATCTACCTGCGCTACCTGGAGATTCAGGGGGACAACCTCTACTACAGTCCCGGAAATATCGCCCTCGCCATGTTCCAGTTCCCCCAAGTGACCCAATTCGGCACCCGTGAGAAATGGAAAACCCTCGGCAGAAGCGTAAAGGACGCGGAAGCAAGCAACGGTTTCCAGATTTTTTCCCGGGCAGCCATGGGAAAAGGGTATGTCCTGGCTCCAGCCTATGACCTGTCCCAGACCTATGGGCGGGAGCTCCAGCCGCAGCGGCTGGACAGCGACACGCCGGAAATGGAAAAAGCGCTGAGCACCGTGCTAAATTATGCCGTCGTTCCGGTAGTCCTGGAGGAAGAATTGGAACGGCCTGCCTATTATGATGCGGAAAAGCTGGAGCTGGCAGTCAACCCAAACTACCCGGATAACGAAGCCTTTGCCGCCATCGCGGCAGAGGTCGCCCACTCCCGGATGCACGCCAGAGGCGTCAACAGCTATTACAGCCGGGAGGAGTGCAGCTTGGACGCCCAGAGTGTGTCCTGCATCCTGTGCCGCCGGTTCGGCATCCAGCGGGAAAGTCCTGATCTGTCCCGGTTGTCCGAGCTGTACCAGGGCTGGACGCCTCAGGAGGTGCGCCAAGCCCTGGACACGGTCCAGAGCATGAGCAAAAAGATCGGCAATTCCATTGACCGCAACATCGCGCCCCAGGAGCACACCCGAAGCAGCCATGCCCGGCGGCCGGAGCGGTAAGTGTCATCCCCCTCAGGGAGGGTATCCCGCGGTCCGCCTGCCGTCAAGGCCGGGCGGCTGTATCAGCAGCCGCCCGCGAGCCGCCCATCCCACGGCTGGGCGGGCCTTGACTGCCGCCGGAGCGGCGGGATCATAGTCGTCAAGGGGATAACACCCATGCCGGGCGTGTGATACACGCCCGGCAGCCATATTGGGAGCCGGACGCTTCCTGCGTAGGTCAGGTGCCGCTCTCACCCCAACAAAAATCGGTCCCAACTTGGGACCGATTTTTGTTCCCCTGCTTTTGTGTCCCAAGTTGGGACCAATTTCCTCCTGGGCTCTGCGTCCCGGGCAAAAGGAGGTGACCCATTGCTATTCCTTCGCCGGCTGGTGGTCCCGCCTTAGCGGCGGAATCCTGCCGCAACATTCCTACTTCATCATTTCATCAGGAGGATTTCTATGCACCAAAGCAACGCTCATACACGCAAACGAAACACCATCCTGGCCGCTGTGATCCTGTGTATTGCCATTCTGGCCATTGCCGTCGCCATGTGCATTACCGCTATGGGACCGGACCCTTTGCTCCCCGCCTCCGGCCAGGAGCATGGCATTACCTACGATGATGCCGCCGTGGAGGGCGGCTGGGAATCCCTCAGCGAGGAGGAGATCGTAGACTCCCTCAACAAGAAGGTGGAGGATGGGTACATCAACATTTCCATGAACGCGGCCCCTGTGTTTGCCGACGGGCAGTCCGAGGGCAACCTCATGATCGTCAATGAATCCGTCAACCGCTACCCCCAGCAGGTGGTCATCACCCGGGAGGATACCGGGGAGACCATCTACACCTCCAACGCCATCCCCGTGGGCAGCAAGATCGCCGCCGACACCCTGGATGTGGACCTGGAGGCCGGCACCTATGACTGCACCGCCATGTTCCACTCTCTGGACCCGGATACCGGCGCTGTCCTTGGCTCTGCCGGGGCCAACATCACCATCACCATCCAACATTAACATCATCATTTGAAAAGGAGAACAATCCCTATGAAGAACAAGAACCTGAAGCGCTTTTTCGCCCTGGCCATGGCCCTGTGCCTGGCCTTTGCCATGATGACCGTCGCCTCCGCCTCCAATGAGGCCACCAGCTCCGGCGGCTCCGCCACCTCCAATGTCACCCTCAGCTCCACCGCGGACGGTTCCCTGGATGGCGACCCCGCCGCCACCGCCATGTCCGTCACCGTCCCCACTGTCCTGCCCATTGCTGTGGGGACCGACGGCAGCGTGACCACTGCCGACAGCGCCAGGATCACCAACAACAGCTACGGCGCTGTGAAGGTGTCCAAGGTAGAGATCACCGCTCAGGGCGGCTGGAAGCTGGCGGACTTCACTACCGACATGGCCAAGGAAAAGGTGGACTCCGATCTCTTCGGCTTCTCCCTTAATGTGGGCGGCGGCACTGCCTGCACCACGGACGGCTCCAATGAGAGCGCCCAGACCCTTCTGGCTGCCGCCGCTGAGGGCTGCTACATGACCGGCGCAGGCGATGCCGCCGGCAGCAGCGTGGCTGTGGCCTATGACGCCATCGTATCCCCCGTGTCCGAGGCCGTGACCAACACCGCCATTGCCAGCGTGGTGTTCACCGTGGAGTGGGACATCTGAGATCACCCATATCACTTTCATGCAGTGAGGGGGCAGGCCGGCTGGTCTGCCCCCTCCGGTCGTTAAGGAGGAAATGACATGCACATCAGACGACGCTTGACTGCGCTGACCCTGGTCCTGGCGCTGTGCCTGGGCCTTATGACCATTGCCAGCGCCGCCACTTTGACGGCGGATGATTTTCCCGACTACAACAGCAAAGCATGGTATGCCGAGGCCATGTCCGCCGCTGTGGAGGACGGCCTGCTCCGGGGGGATGACAAGGGCCTCCTCCGTCCCGACGGATACCTGACCCGGGCGGAGATGGCCGCCATCGTCAACCGCTCCTTCGGAACCTACCAGGAGGTGGACATTGCTAACTATAAAGACGTGAAGCCCGGCGCGTGGTACTACGAGGATGTGGCCATGGCTGTCCACATGGGGACCTACAACGGAACAAGCGCCTCCACCATGGACCCGGACGAGCCCATCACCCGTCAGGAGGCCATGACCGTGGTGGCCCGTGCCCTCCAGCTGGACCTGGAGGACTACCAGGATACCTCGCTCTCCCAATTCGGGGATCACGCCTCTGTCGCCCAGTGGGCTCTGCCCTATGTTCGGGCCATGGTGGGCGCGGATTACATCCATGGCAATGAGAAGCGGGAGCTGGCTCCCCGGGACAACATCACCCGGGCGGAGTTCGCTCAGATCTTCCACAACATCATCCAGGAGTACCTCCTGACCTCCGGCACCTATACCCAGGACTACACCGGCAACCTGCTGATCCGCACAGACGATGTGACCCTCCGGGACCTTACCGTTGACGGCGACCTCATCATCGGCTGCGGCGCGGCAGACGGCACAATCACCTTGGACAACGTCACCGTCACTGGCCGGGTGGTGGTCTGGGGCGGCGGCACCCAGGCGGTATATATGAACAACGGCACCGATGTGGAAGATCTCATCGTCTGCCGCGTAGACGGTCCCGTGAAGGTCATCTTTGATAAGGATTCCACCCTGGCGGTGTATCAGGACATTGCGGTAACGGTTACGGACCGGGCGGAGGCGTTCCCCGCGACTGAGGTCATTTTCTATGACATTAGCGACATTTTGGAGGAGCAGGACAAGGTAAACGGCTCCGTGGAACAGAATCAGATCGCCCTGTCCATTCCCGCCCATATGTACGCCACGGTGGACAACACCGCCCTGGTGACGGAGATCGTCAACAAGAGCCAGACGGACGCCTACCGGGTGGAGCTGATTCGGGACGACACCGGCGCGGCCATGGTGGAGCCGGCGGAGGTAGGACCGGGCAATGCCCTGCTGGCCCTGCGGCTCACGGAGGCCCTGCCCATGGGGAATTACCCCTGCACCGCCCTAGTGACCCGCCTGGTGGACGGCCAGCCGTCCGGCACCCTGGAGCTGTCCGTCACCATCCATTCCGCCTATCTCTGGAACAAGTAAAGGAGGAATCATGAGACACAAACTCTTATCTGCGGTCCTGGCCCTGACCTTGGCCCTGTCCCTCATTTCCTCCGCCTCCGCGGCGGAGGTGCAGCGCCATGAGGTGCCGGTGACCCTCACCGTCATCCAGACGGAGCAGCGCATCTCCGTGACGGTCCCGGCGGCCCTGCCTGTATCGGTGGTGGACGGCTATGTGGTCACCGCCACCAACGCCGCCATCCGCAATACGGCGGACAGCGGGACGGTGCGGGTGTCCGCTGTTGCGGTGACAGACGGAGCCCTTGCGGTGGGCTCCTTTGAGAATTTCCCTGCCGGTGCGCACAGCGCCATCGCTCTATCCATCAACGGCTGCGCCACCCAGGACAGCGGGCCCCTGGCTATCACCGAAGCCGCCTTTCCGCATATTCCGGCTGGGGGCAGTCTGGCTCTGGACTACCAGGCCAAGGTTGCCGCGGAAGGGAATTTAAGCCAGGCGACAGCCGCCACTGTGGTCTTCACCATTACAGCGGTGGAGTAAAAGGAGGATCGCATGAAGAATCTGAAACGAACCCTTGGCCTGCTGCTGGCAATGATCATGGCATTATCTCTGCCTCTGACCGCCCACGCGGCGGTCCTCAGCAACACCGCGTCCAACTGGAACGGCACCTACTACTGTGTTTCCTGCGGCAAGCGGCTGTCCCTGGACTTTGATGAGCAGACCGACTGGGGCCACCAGCGGGGCTGGGTGTGTACCAACAGCTCCTGCGACTACTATATCAACGGCTCCAGCGGGATTACCCAAAATCAGAAACTCCAGTACACCATCAACGGCGCTCACAAGTTCGGCAGTGACGGAGAATGTACCATCTGCGGCTACTACGACAGCAGCCAGGCGTCCTGCTCCCACGACCGGACCACCTACGAGTATGAGTATGATACGGCGACGTACCACTACTGCATCGAGTACTGCCGGGACTGCGGCGAGGAGCTGGACTCCTACCGGGAGCGCCACTCCCTGGAGGAGGACTGCACCTACTACAACAGCAGCTACCACACCTACGAGTCCTACTGCCCGGACTGCGACACGGTCATCGATTCTCAGCGGGAAGCCCACAGATGGTCCTACGACTACACGCCCTACAGCAGCATCCAGCACCGCGTGGACATGACCTGTTATGACTGCGGCTACGACACAAGCGACTACGAGAGCCACAATTGGGGCACGGCCACCTATACGCCCAGCGGCAGCAGCCAGCACCTGGTGAGCAAAACATGCCGGGACTGCGGCGAGGTGAGTACCAGCTATGCCGCCCACACCGACAGCAACAGGGACGGCAGATGCGACAGCTGCGGCTACAGCATGTCCGTGACTGTGACCTGGAATGCCTCTGCCAACGGCGGCACCGTCAACGGCCAGAGCAGCGTCACCACCTCCGTCACCTCCGGCTCCGTGGCGTCGGCACCCAGCTACACACCCACCAAAACCGGGCACACCTTCAAGGGGTGGTACACGGCAGCCAGCGGCGGCAGTCTCTACAGCTCCGTCTCCGTGACCTCCGCCCGGACCTTCTATGCTCAGTTTACCCCCGCAGTCTATACCATTACCTGGAACCTGGGCGACGGAAAGACAACGACCACCAGCCAGACCTATGACACGGCGCTGACCCTGCCCGCTACGCCCACCCGGGCGGGCTACACCTTTGTCGGCTGGTACACTTCCAGCACCGGCGGCTCTCAGGTCACGTCCAGCACCACCTACACCACGGCGGGAAGTACCACCTACTATGCCCGGTGGACCGCCAAGAGCTATACCATCACCTGGAACCTAGGGGATGGCCGGACGGAAACCACACAGCAGGTCTATGGCACAAATCTGACACTGCCCACCGCTCCCACCAAGGTTGGTCATACTTTTGTGGGTTGGTATACGGCAAAGACCGGCGGTACCCAGGTCACCGGCAATACCATCTACCAGACCCAGGGGCCCTCCACTTACTACGCACGATGGGAGGCCAGGAGCTATGCCATCACGTGGGATTTAGGAGGCGGCAAAACCGAAACTACCCAGCAGACCTATGGCGAACCTCTGACGCTGCCTTCCGATCCCGTCAAAGATGAGTACACCTTTGACGGCTGGTACACAGCGGAAACCGGCGGCACGGAGGTGACGGAGGACACCGTCTACATCGCGGACGGCCCCAGCACCTACTATGCCCGGTGGACAAAGGTCCAGGCGTTCTCCGTGACCGTTCCCGCGGTGCTGCCGCTGGCCATGGGTGAAGATGGCCGGGTCCACACCAGTGAGGCCAGCATCATCAACCACTCCACTGGTGCTGTAGAGGTAACGGGCGTCACCATTTCAACCGACAATGGTTGGACCCTGGTCCCTTATGCCACCAACATGGCCCGAGAAAAGGTGGATACCCATCTGATCGGCTTTACCCTCAACGGAGCTGAGGCAAAGGGCGGGGCGGGCAGCGAATCCCTGCCGCTTACCGGAGACTGGACTATTCCCCAGGACGGCAGCCTGCCTTTGCGCTATGACGCGGTGATCTCCGCCCTGTCTCAGCCGGTGACGGACCAGGCGGTCCTCTCCGTGGTGTTTGTCCTGGAATGGGCATGATTCCATGGGTCGGGAGGGGCCTCATGCCGGGGCCCCTCCGGTCATAGGGGGTGCCGGATTGTACCGCAAAAGGGACTTCAAAATGGCTCTCCCCATATGGCTACTGCTGGCCCTCCCGGTACTGTGGCTGGGAGCCATAGCGGCCTACGCCTATGAGGAGGGCATGACGGTTTTTGCCTGGATGGAGCAGTTTTCCGCAGTCATCAACCGCCCCTTTGCCATCGGCTGGACAGACCATACACCGCAATTCCTGCTGGGGGCGCTGGCGCTGTATCTTTTAGCCATCCCCCTGCATTATGCCGGTCAGGCCAACCGGCGGCCCGGCGAGGAGCACGGCTCCGCCAGATGGGGGGACGTCCGGGCGCTGAACCGAAAGTACCAGGACCACAAGTGTCCCGATAACAATGTCATCCTGACCCAGCATTTACAGATGGGGATGGATGGACGGAAACACCGCCGCAACCTGCTGCAAATCGTGGTGGGCGGCAGCGGCGCGGGCAAGACCCGCTTTCTGGTCAAGCCCAACATCATGCTGGCAAATGCCTCCTTTATCGTGACCGATCCCAAGGGGGAGATCCTCCGGGCCATCGGCCCGCTGCTCCTCAAGCGGGGCTATGTCCTGCGGGCATTCGACCTGGTTGACCCCTCCCGCTCCGACTGCTACAATCCCTTCCGCTACATCCGAAAGGACGCCGATGTGTTCCGGCTCATTGACAATCTCATCAAAAACACTACCCCTAAGAACGCATCCAGCAACGACCCGTTTTGGGAGAAATCCGAGGTTGCCCTGGACAGCGCCCTCATGCTCTATCTGCTCCATGAGGCTCCTCCCGAGGAACAGACGCTGGAAATGCTTCTGACCATGATCGAGTACGGCGGCGCCAAGGAGGATGACAGCGATTACCGTTCCCCGCTGGACCTGCTCTTTGAAGCTCTGGAGGAGGAACAGCCGGATCATATTGCTGTGCGGGAGTACAAGATTTTCAAGCAGGCCGCAGGTGTTGTATGCTCTAAAAGACTTCTTAATCAAGCGGTTGGGAAGTCTCTTAGAA
>OODG01001394.1_pt1 | contig 16493 bp, 12 predicted proteins | sample 1671621 | NCBI WGS metagenome assembly OODG01 (sample SAMN06348175, study PRJEB24527) | human gut metagenome | biome: human gut; feature: ankylosing spondylitis patient; material: feces | host: Homo sapiens | place: China | collected 2015-10 | reverse complement strand
GGCCGAGCAGGCCGAGCGTCGACATCAGACCGAAAAGTCCGTAGACATGGTCGCCGTGCAGATGCGTCAGAAAGACGGTGCCGAGCCGCAGCGGACTGATACCGCAGCGAAACAGCCGCGTCTGCGTTCCCTCGCCGCAATCGATCAAAAAAAACTGCTCATGCACGTTCAGTGCATGAGCAGAGGGGTTGCGTTTGAGGGTCGGCATAGCCGAGCTGCTGCCCAGTACGGTGACCCGAAACGTCATGACAGAAGCAGAATTACTCGGCTTTGGCTTCCTCGGCCGCTTTCGGAGCCTTGGCCTGTTCGGCGCTCTCCATCTTGGCCTTCAGCTCGGCCAGCGAAGAGATGTCGCCGAGGGTCGTCTTTTCGACCGAAGCGTTGATCTTCTTCACCGAGTCCTTGGCTGCGTCGTCTGCCTTGCGGCGCTCGGCGCGTTCGGCCTGAGCCTCCTGACGCCTCGTGTCGTCGAACGTACGGGTGTGCGAAACGAGGATGCGCTTGGTGGCTTTCGAGAACTCGATCACCTTGAAATCGAGCGTTTCGCCCGCTTTAGCCGTCGTGCCGTCCTCCTTGACCAGTTGTTTGGCCGGGGCGAAGCCTTCGACATTGTCGCCCAGCGAGATGATCGCGCCCTTGTCGGTCAGTTCCGACACGGTGCCCTTGTGTACGCTGTCGACGGCGAACTGCTGTTCGAACGCGTTCCACGGGTTGTCCTCGAGTTGCTTGTGGCCGAGGCTCAGGCGGCGGTTGTCCTTATCGATTTCCAGTACGACCACGTCGATGTCGGCTCCGATCTGCGTGAACTCGGCCGGATGCTTGATCTTCTTGGTCCAGCTCAGGTCCGAAATGTGGATCAGGCCGTCGATGCCCTCCTCGATTTCGACGAATACGCCGAAGTTCGTGAAGTTACGCACTTTCGCCGTATGGCGCGAGCCGACGGCATAGCGCTGCTCGATGTCGGCCCAAGGATCGGGCGTGAGCTGCTTGATGCCGAGCGACATCTTGCGGTCCTCGCGGTCGAGCGTCAGGATGACCGCTTCCACCTCGTCGCCGACTTTCATGAACTCCTGAGCCGAACGCAAATGCTGGCTCCACGACATTTCCGAGACATGGATCAGACCCTCGACGCCCGGTGCGATCTCGATGAACGCGCCGTAGTCGGCCATCACGACGACGCGGCCCTTGACCTTGTCGCCTACCTTCAGGTTCGGGTCGAGCGCATCCCACGGGTGCGGGGAGAGCTGCTTCAGACCCAGTGCGATACGTTTTTTCGCATCGTCGAAGTCGAGGATTACGACGTTGAGCTTCTGGTCGAGCTGGACGATCTCTTCGGGATGGTTCACACGGCCCCAGCTCAGGTCGGTGATGTGGATCAGGCCGTCCACGCCGCCCAGGTCGACGAATACGCCGTAGGAGGTGATGTTCTTGACGGTTCCCTCGAGGATCTGGCCCTTCTCCAGCTTGGACATGATGACCTGCTTCTGGGCTTCGAGTTCGGCCTCGATGAGCGCCTTGTGCGACACGACCACGTTGCGGAACTCCTGATTGATCTTCACGACCTTGAACTCCATGGTCTTGTCCACGTATACGTCGTAGTCGCGAATGGGTTTCACGTCGATCTGCGATCCGGGCAGGAACGCCTCGATGCCGAACACGTCGACGATCATGCCGCCCTTGGTGCGGCACTTGATGTAGCCTTTGATTACCTCGTCCTTCTCGAGCGCCTCGTTCACACGATCCCACGAGCGGAGCTGGCGGGCTTTCTTGTGCGAGAGCACGAGCTGCCCCTTCTTGTCCTCGGCGCTTTCGACGTATACTTCGACCTTCTCGCCTACGGCCAGTTCGGGGTTATATCTGAATTCGCTGATCGGAATGATGCCTTCCGACTTGTAGCCGATGTTGACCACTACTTCGCGCTTGGTGAGCCCGATCACGGTTCCCTCGACCACTTCGCCGACCTGAACGTTCGACAGCGTCTGGTCGTACTTGGCTGCGATTTCCTCCTTCGATTCGCCGTACAGGTTCGAATCGTGTTCGTAGGCTTCCCAGTCGAACGTGTCGAGGTTGACGGGAGCGGCCGCCACCGGCTCGGCGGCTTTCATTTCCGGTTGGTTTTCGTTGTTTGTCGTCATGTTGTTTGTTTTGGCAATTAATGCGTTAGACATTATTTATAGTGCTTGTCCGGTTTCTCGGTCCCGAACTTCCTCGAAGAGCGGCCGGGGCGAGAGGCCCGAAAAAGCGTTGCAAAGGTAATAAATAATTCACATTTAACAACAAAGGCAAGCCGGTTTGCCTCCGCGTCGCGCTATTTTTTTGCGGTTTGCGCCGAAAAACGTATCTTTCATACGTTTTCGCCGCCGCTTCACGTTTTACCGTCGAATCGCGGTCCGCGAGAATCGCCGAAATCAAACCGTCTGAAACCATGAATATGAACGATACCGTAAGAATCGTTTGCGAGAATACGGGCCGCAGCCTGTTCGTCAACCGGGGAACTTCGCTGTTGCAGATTGCCGAGATTCTGTCGCTCGGCGAGCGGGAGGACCGTCCGTTTCTGGCCGCCTATGTCAACAACCGGCTCAAGGAGCTCGACTTCGCCGTCTACTCGCCGGTGAGCATCCGCTACGTAGACATCACGCATTTCGAGGGAATGCGCGTTTATCAGCGCACGTTGTTCTTCGTACTGCAAAAGGCCGTCTACGACCTGTTTCCGGAGCGGAAACTGCATATCAAGCATTCGGTCGCCAAGGGATTCTATTGCGAGATCGAGGGTATGGAGGACCTCTCCGACGAGCAGATCGTCCGGATCAAGGAGCGCATGCGCGCGATCGTCGCTCAGGACTTGCCGATCGTGCGGCAGAAGGTCACCTCGGCCGAAGCCGAGGCGATGTACGAGGCGCTGGGGCTCGACGACAAGATCGCGCTGCTGCGGACCCGGCCGCACCTGTATGTGACCGTGTACAGCATGGCCGATCTGGTGGGCTACTTTTACGGCGCGCTGGCCGTTTCGACGGGATACGTTTCCCGCTTCGACCTGCATCCCTATTATAAGGGGTTCCGCATGGCTCTGCCGCAGCGAACCGATCCGACGAAGCTCGAGGAGCTGGTCCCGCAGGACAAGATGTTCGAGGTGTTCAGCGAGTACACGCGCTGGGTCGACGTGATCGGCGTGGCGAACATCGGCTCGCTGAACGCGCGGATTCTCGAGGGGGGCGGAAGCGACCTGATCCGGATCGCCGAAGCGTTGCATGAGAAGGCGCTGGGCAATCTGGCCGACCGGATTTACGAGAGACATCGGGACGGAGGAGCGCGCATCGTGCTGATTTCGGGCCCTTCGTCGAGCGGCAAGACGACGTTCGCCAAGCGGCTCGGCATCCAGCTCAGCATTCTGGGCATGCGTCCGGTGCTCGTCTCGCTCGACGACTATTTCGTGGACCGGGAGAAGACGCCTCTCGACGAGGACGGGGAGTACGACTACGAGGCGCTCGAAGCGATCGACGTCGGCCGGTTCAACGACGATTTGGCCGCCCTGCTCGCGGGCCGCGAGGTGGGGATGCCGCGCTATAACTTCATTACCGGCAAGAGCGAGCCGAATCACCGGACGCTGCGCATGGACGAGCGCTCGGTGCTTTTGATCGAGGGCATTCACGGCCTGAATCCGAGGCTGACGCCGCAAATCGACGCGGCGATGAAGTTCAAGGTCTACGTCTCGGCCCTGACCTCGATCGCAATGGACGACCTGAACCGGATCGCCACGACCGACAACCGGCTGATCCGGCGTATCGTGCGCGATCACCGTACGCGCGGCAACAGCGCGACCGCTACGCTGCGCCGCTGGGAGAGCGTCCGCCGGGGCGAGGACAAGCATATCTTCCCGAATCAGGAGCAGGCCGACGTGATGTTCAACTCATCGCTTTTCTACGAGCTGGCCGTCCTGAAAGATTGCGTTTGGCCGCTGCTGCGCGAGGTCCCCGACACGGAGCCCGAGTTCGGCGAGGCGAGGCGCCTGCTGAAGTTTCTGGACCATTTCACCTCGCTCGACGGAAAAGAGATTCCGCCGACGTCCATTCTGCGCGAGTTCATAGGCGGCAGCAGCTTCGAATATTAGAGCGAAGTGTCGGATCGTAACTCGAAAGTTCCGGAATGAACGATTTTTTAAGTCGGAACGGTTGCGTTCGGATAAATTGTTTATTTTTGTGGCTTTAACATACAAAGCATTATGTCACAAGATCAATATGCCGGTCGCCACGTCGGTTCGGACGAAAGGGCGCTTTCGCAGATGCTGTCGGCCATCGGCGTCCGCTCGGTCGACGAACTGATCGGGCATCAGAATGACCGAGCCGTTCCAGAACTGGAGCGTGCCGGCCAGGCTCAAGAAGCCGCTGGCCCTTCCGCGCGAAGGCATGAGCGAATGCGAGTTCGCCGCCCATATCCGCGAGATCGGCCGTAAGAACAAGCTTTACCGCAGCCTGATCGGTATGGGGTATTACGGCACGGCCTCGCCTGCGGTCATCCTGCGCAACGTGTTCGAGAACCCCGCCTGGTATACCTCCTATACGCCCTATCAGGCCGAAATCTCGCAGGGGCGTCTGGAAGCGCTGCTGAATTTCCAGACCGCCGTCGTCTCGATGACGGGCATGGAGGTGAGCAATTGCTCGCTGCTCGACGAGGCGACCGCTACGGCCGAGGCTATGGCGATGATGTTCGCGCTCCGTTCGCGCGAGGCGGTCCGCGAGGGATGCAACGTGCTGTTCGTCGATGAGAATATTTTCCCGCAGACGCTCGACGTGCTGCTGACCCGCAGCGAGCCTTTCGGCATCGAGATCGTCAGCGACCGCTTCGACTGCTACGAGTTCACGGGCAGCGAGTTCGGCGCGATCGTACAGTATCCGGCGGCCGACGGCGAGGTGCGCGACTACGACGATTTCGCTGCAGCGGCCCACAGCCGGGGCGTGCTGGTGACGGCCGTGGCCGACATGCTGAGCCTTGCGCTGCTGAAGGCGCCGGGCGAGTGGGGCGCCGACATCGTGACCGGTTCGACGCAGCGTTTCGGCATTCCGATGGGATTCGGCGGCCCTCATGCGGCCTATTTGGCCACGAAGGACGCTTTCAAGCGAAATATGCCCGGCCGAATCATCGGCGTTTCGGTCGATCGGCTCGGCAACAAAGCGCTGCGCATGGCGCTTCAGATGCGCGAGCAGCACATCAAGCGCGAGCGGGCCACGTCGAATATCTGTACGGCTCAGGCGCTGCTGGCTACGATGGCCGGCTTTTTCGCCGTCTATCACGGAGCCGAGGGCATCCGTCGGATCGCCCTGCATGCCCACAGTCATGCCGTCGCCGTGGCCGATACGCTCGAAAAACTGGGCTACGAGCTGAAAACCAAAAACTTCTTCGATACGATCGAGGTGGCTGCCGATGCGGCGAAAGTGCGCGAGGCCGCGCTCGCCCGCCGGCTGAACTTCTTTTATCCCGACGAGGGCCGCGTGCGGCTGTCGTTCGACGAGCTTTCGACGCTTGCCGAGGCGAATGCCGTGATCGCCGCGTTCGCCGAGGCGGCGGGCAAGAAAGCTCCGGCGCTCAAGACGATCGGGGAGCAGGACCGTCTTCCGGTCGGGGTGCGCCGCTCGTCGGCCTATCTGACCGAGCCGGTATTCCGCAACTATCGCAGCGAGACTGAACTGATGCGCTACGTCAAGAAGCTCGAGCGGCGCGACATCTCGCTGGCCGACAGCATGATCTCGCTCGGCTCGTGCACGATGAAGCTGACGCCCGCCGTTGCGATGATGCCTTTGAGCCTGAGTGAGTTCGCCGATATTCACCCGTTTGTTCCGGCCGATCAGGCCGAGGGCTACCGCGAGCTGATCGACGCGCTGTCGAAAGACTTGGCGACGATCACGGGCATGGCGGCCGTGTCGTTGCAGCCCAATTCGGGCGCGTCGGGCGAATATACGGGCCTGATGGTGATCCGAGCCTATTACCAAAGTCGCGGGCAGGGCTATCGGAACGTCGCGCTGATACCTGCCTCGGCTCACGGCACGAATCCCGCCTCGGCCGCGATGGCCGGTATGCGGACGGTGACCGTGGCCTGCGACGAGCGCGGCAACATCGACGTCGACGACCTGAAAGCCAAAGCCGCGCAATACGCCAGCGAGCTTTGCTGCATCATGGTTACCTATCCTTCGACGCACGGCGTGTTCGAGAGCCGCATCCGCGAGATCGTCGACATCGTGCACGACAACGGCGGACAGGTCTATATGGACGGTGCGAACATGAACGCTCAGGTCGGACTGACGAACCCGGGATACATAGGGGCCGACGTCTGCCACCTGAACCTGCATAAGACGTTCGCGATTCCGCACGGCGGCGGCGGTCCGGGCGTCGGGCCCATTTGCGTGGCGGCCCATTTGGCCGAGTTCCTGCCGGGACATAGTCTGGCCGAGACGGGCGGACGCAGCGGCATTACGGCGGTAGCCGCCGCTCCGTTCGGCAGCGCGCTGATTCTGCCGATCACCTACGGCTATATCAAGATGCTGGGCGAAAGCGGTTTGCGCCGCGCGACCGAGATGGCGATCGTGAATGCCAATTATCTGGCCGCAGCGCTGAAGGACGAATTCGGCATCGTATATACCGGAGAGACGGGGCGCGTCGGACACGAGATGATTCTCGACCTGCGCGATTTCCGCAAACTCTACGGCGTCGAGTGCGCCGATATCGCCCGCCGGCTGATGGACTACGGATTCCATGCCCCGACGCTGTCGTTTCCGGTCCACGAGACGCTGATGATCGAGCCGACCGAGAGCGAGAGCCTCGCCGAGCTCGACCGCTTCGTCGAGTCGCTCGTGGCGATCAAGCGCGAGTGCGAGCAGATACGCGACGGCGAAGCCGACGCCGAGGACAATCCGGTCAAGATGGCTCCCCATACGGCGCAGGAGGCTTGCGCCGATACATGGACTCACCCTTATGGCCGAGAGCGGGCCGTGTTCCCGTTACCGTGGATTCGGGCCAACAAGTTTTTCCCTTACGTGACGAAAATCGATGGCGGATACGGCGACCGCAATCTTTGCTGCACTTGCGGAACGCTGTACGGGGGCGAGTAGGCCGGGGCTCCCGGGGGCGGCCTTTCGCTTTCCGGAAGCGGGGTAGCCGGCAGGTTTGTTTGTTGGAGGGAATACCTTCTGGAATCGGTCGAGTAGAACGGTTTCGTAAAGGGTGTTGAAGTGGGGGTTCGGTTCGCTCGTGAGAAACCGTTTTCCCGGACCGGACCGAGAAGATCGAGTCCGTCGTTTCCATCTCCGGGAGAGAAGGTGATGAGCCGCGATGGCAGCGTTCGGTCCGGTTTGGGAGCCCGGCATGCGGGGATTTCCCGAGGCGTTTTTTTGTTGTCGGACCGGTCGGCAAGCGTTTCGTCCGGATCGTTTCCGGTCGCGTTTTTGCAAGCGAATCCGGAGAACCCGAAGGCGGATTCCGGAGGGAATTCGTATCTTTGCCGCCGGATTGTCCGGATTTAGGAATACGACACTTTATTATTTTGACAGATATGAAAATCGGAGAAAAGACTTTTGTGGCTCTGAGCTACCAGTTGAAAGTCGACGGCGAAGTCGTCGAAACGGTTACGGCCGAGAGCCCGCTGAGGTTCGTATACGGCACCGGCTTCCTGCTGCCGGCTTTTGAAAAGCAGTTGGAGGGATTGGAGCCGGGCGGCGGTTTCGCCTTTCGTCTCGAGCCGGCCGAAGCATACGGCGACGTGGTGGCGGATGCCGTAGTCGAACTGCCCAAGGAGGTGTTCATGATCGAGGGCAAGATCGAGGACGGCCTGCTCGAGGTGGGCAACCAGTTGCCGATGAGCGACAATCAGGGCAACCGGCTGGTCGGCGTCGTGAAGGCGGTCGGCGAGGACAGCGTGACGATGGACTTCAATCATCCGATGGCCGGCAAGGCGCTCGAGTTTACGGGGCAGGTCGTCGAGGTGCGCGAGGCTACGCCCGAGGATATGATGATGGGCCACCATCACGCGGGCGGCTGCGATTGCTGCGGCGACGGCTGTGGCGACGGTTGCGGCGATGGCTGCGACCACGATCACAAGGGTGGCTGCGGTTGCGGCTGTTGAGTTTTGGTATGCCGGTTTCTGCCGGACGGCCCGCTTGACGTTTTCGTCAGGCGGGTTTTGTTTTGGCCGCACTGGGCGATAGGCTTGGAGCCTTTGCTACCGAAATATGTGCGACGAGCGATCGGATGGTCGAACAAAATTTCGACCGACGCTATGTGGGAGGGCTTTTATGTGACCGTTGCAGCGATGCCCGCACGGTTCCGGGAAACGGTCGCAGAGTACGCTCGTCCGTCGTGAAAATTACGGGAAGAAACTACCTTGCGGCTTGTCGGGAGCATTCTTACCCGTTTATCGGCGAAAGTGCGGCGGAAAGATACCGAAAGCAAATCGGCCCCGCCTATCGTTTGCGGGGCCGATCGTTTCTGCCTGCGGACTGAAAGTCAGTATTTCCCTATCTGAGTCTTGATATATCCCTTTTCTTTCCAGATCGCCTCGATCTTTTTCAAGCGCTTGCGGAAGTCGGGGTACGACTTTTTCTCCGGAGCGGTCCAGCCGCTTTCGGCGAAGGCGGCGATTCGGGGATAGGTCTGGTAGTAGACCCGCTCGAGGGTCGGGGTGTACTCTCCCCACATCTGGCATCCGAGGCCGAGGATTTTCTTTTTGTCCTTCTCGGCCAGTCCTTCGGGAATCGGGTCGAACGAATAGGCCTTTTCGAACGGGGTGACTTCATAGGCATAGTCGACGTACGTGAAGAATCGGTTCGAGTTCACGACGTCGTAACCTTTGGCGATCGCCTTGTTTACCAGCGATACGTCGCCGTCCCAGAACTGGACGATCGTGCCCGGGGCGAGCTGCTCCGACTGGCTGGCCTGAATGCCCTCGCGCACGGTTTCGCCCGTGATCTCGTTCCAGCCGATCATCCGGCATCCTTTCGAGGCGAGGTATTTCGACATCCGGTTGATCGCCCACACCTGCAGGTCGGTGCAAGTGGGCAGACCGTTCTCTTTCATGAACGCCATGATCTCGGGCGAGTTCTTCCAGTGAACGTAGTTGGCCTCGTCGCCGCCGATATGTACGATTTTCGACGGAAACAACCCGATCACCTCGTCGAGAATGTCGTGCAGGAACGCCTCGACCTTCGGATCGGTCACGTCGTACAGGTCGCCCGTCACGGCCTTGCCTTCGCGGCGGCTCGTCGAGCCGATCCACGGATAGGCCAGAATCGAGGCGGAGGCGTGGCCCGGCACTTCGATCTCAGGTATGATCCGGATGCCCCGGTCGGCCGCATAGCGCACTACTTCGCGGATCTCGTCCTGCGTATAGTAAGTGCGTTCCGGATGCAGGCTGTCCCAGCCTTCGGGCGTAATATCCATGTGTGAGAAGTCGCGCTTCGAGCCCCGCTCGGTCAGCAGGGGATACTTCTTGATCTCGATGCGCCATCCCGGATCGTCTACCAGATGCCAGTGGAACGTGTTCAGCTTCAAGCGGGCCATTTCGTCGAGCAGGTCCTTGACGGCTGCCATGCCGTGGAAGTGCCTGCTTTCGTCCAGCATGAACGCGCGCCAAGGGAAGGCCGGGGCGTCGGTAATCACGCAGCTCGGCACGACGACGGTGCCGTTTTCCTGCTGAGCCAGCTGACGCAGGGTTTGCAAGGCGTACAAAAGGCCCTCTTTCGCGTCGGCTCTGGCGACGATCTGCTTCTTGCTGTCGGGCGACTGCACGGCCAGCCGATAGGCCTCGTCGTCGTTGTTCAGCGGCGTCTTATTGAGCCAGAATACCAAATCGGCTTTCTTTCGCTTATCGACGAAAATCGGCGAAAGCCCGGTCTCGCGGAGCGTTTGCTCGACATAATTCCGATCGAGTCCCGCTTGCGGGTCGAGCCAGACCAGCACGGGGTCTTTGTAAACGGCCTGATTCTCGAATGCGACGATTTCGGCCGGTTTGGGAACGATCTCGATTCTTGCGCTCTGGGCTGCGGCGCTGCCCGAGGCCAGCGTCAGGACGGCCAGTAGTGCGATTAACATGTTTTTCATATTCGGGTCGTATTAAATTGTTGCGTGAAATATGGACGGCGGAGCTTTTCGCACTCCCGCCGTTTTTTCCGCTTCCGACGGTTATCCGCCGGCTTGCCCGGGCCGGCAGACCGTTCGGATGTTCAGGCGGGGGAGAAAGTGCCGGACATACCGAAACGTACTCGACCGGGAATTCTTACGGCAGGGAAAAGCCGGGAATGCACGGGCATCGAGTCAAAAACGGACCGGCCGGAGCCGGTCCGTTGACATTTCCGATCGTAAGATATTCCGCCGCGGCGTCTACTCGATCGTCAGCAGCACGTCCCCTTCTAGCACGGAGTCTCCTGTCGCGACTTTGATTTCCTTGACGGTTCCCTCCCGGTCGGAGTCGATGTTGTTCTCCATTTTCATCGCTTCGAGGATCATCAGCCGCTGGCCCGTGCCGACGCGGTCGCCGACGGCGACCTGAATGTCGAGCACGACGCCCGGCAGCGGGCTTTTGACCGCGCCTCCGGCGGCCGGCTTAGCGGCGGGAGCAGGCGCCGTTGCGGTGACGGCCGGAGCGGAAGCCGGCTTACCCGCGTCGGAAGCCGCTTGGGCATCGGCGATCTCTACCGAGTAGCTCTGTCCGTTCACCATGACGTCGGCCCGGCCGTTCGACAGGCCGCTTACGACGACATGATAGTCGTTCGAGTTGATTTTTAGTTTGTATTCTTTCATGTTGCGGTTATTCGTTGAGCGTTTCGATTGATTGGATACGGTCCCCGGCCTACCAGCGCCGGTTTCTTTGCGGCAGCTGCGTCATGCCGTAGCTTTTGCAGTTCCATGCCGATACGGGCCTTGAGCGACGCGATACCGTGCCGGCCGCTCTTTTCGGCGCGCTTCCCATTCCGTACAGTTGCAGCGCTACGGCTATGGCCGCTGCGATCTCGTTCTCCGCCGATGCGCTGCGCTTCGGCCCGAACAGTCTGCTGAACAGTCCTTTCATCGTTACAACGGAATGTTGTTGTGCTTTTTGGGCGGGTTGGCCAGACGCTTGTTCGCGAGCGACTCCAGCGCACGGACGATCCGATAGCGCGTGTTGCGCGGCTCGATCACGTCGTCGATGTAGCCGAACCGGGCAGCCACGTACGGATTGGCGAACTTATCGCGATACTCGGCTTCCTTTTGGGCGATGAACTCGGCCTTTTGCTGCTCGTCCTCGATCGCGGCGATCTCCTTCGACAATAGCACCTCGATTGCGCCCTTGGGACCCATCACGGCGATCTCGGCCGTCGGCCATGCGTAGTTGATGTCGCCGCGCAGATGCTTCGAGCTCATCACGCAGTAGGCGCCGCCGTAGGCTTTGCGCAGAATGACCGTGACCTTCGGAACGGTCGCTTCGCCGTAAGCGAACAACAGCTTGGCGCCGTGGACGATGATGCCGCCGTATTCCTGAGCGGTGCCCGGCAGGAAGCCCGGTACGTCGACGAACGTCACGATCGGAATATTGAACGCGTCGCAGAACCGTACGAAGCGGGCCGCTTTGCGCGAGGCGTTGATGTCGAGCACGCCGGCCAGGAACTTCGGCTGGTTCGCGATGATGCCGACGCTCTGTCCGTTGAACCGGGCGAAGCCGGTCACGATGTTCGGCGCAAACTTGGGCTGGCTTTCGAGAAAGTCGCCGTTGTCGACGACGCCCCGGATTACGTCCAGCACGTTATAGGGCTTGTTCGGATTGTCCGGAATGATGTCGTTGAGCACATCGTCCAGCCGGTCGATCGCATCGGTGCAGTCCACTGCGGGAGCGTCCTCCATGTTGTTCGACGGCAGGAAGCCGAGCAGCTTGCGCAGCGTGGCGATGCCCTCCTCTTCGTTTTCGGAGACGAAATGGGCTACGCCGCTCTTGGCCGCATGGACCGACGCGCCTCCGAGCTGCTCCTGACTCACTTCCTCTCCGGTGACGGTCTTGACGACTTTCGGTCCAGTCACGAACATGTAGCTCGTTCCCTGATTCATCAGAATGAAGTCGGTCAGGGCGGGCGAGTAGACCGCGCCTCCCGCGCACGGACCGAAAATGGCCGAAATCTGCGGGATCACGCCCGAGGCGAGGATATTGCGCTGGAAAATCTCGGTGTAGCCCGACAGACTGTTGACACCTTCCTGAATGCGCGCTCCGCCCGAGTCGTTGATGCCGATGACCGGCGCGCCGTTCTTCATCGCCATGTCCATTACCTTGCATATTTTCGCAGCGAAGGTTTCGGAAAGCGAGCCGCCGAATACCGTGAAGTCCTGCGAGAAGACGTACACCTGCCGTCCGTCGATCGTGCCGCGCCCGGTCACGACGCCGTCGCCGAAATAGGTCTCCTCGCCGAGCCCGAAGTTGTTGCAGCGATGCGTGACGAACATGTCGAATTCCTCGAACGAGCCCTTGTCGAGTAGCATCTCGATGCGTTCCCGGGCGGTCTTCTTGCCTTTCTTATGCTGAGAGTCGATGCGTCTTTGTCCGCCGCCCAGCTTGGCTTGCTCGCGGACCTCCATCAGTTCCTTGATCTTGTTTTGAATGTCGCTCATATCGAAATTTTGGTGTGATTTTAGGTTCGTTTGCCTGTCTGCGGCTCCTCGGTCGGGGTTAGCGGCAGACTTGCTATTTTTCGTTTTTGTCCTCGCAGAGCTCCGTCAGTACGCCGCCGGTCGACTTGGGGTGCAGAAAGGCGATGCTGAGTCCTTCGGCTCCGCCCCTCGGGGCCTTGTCGATCAGCTGGACGCCGGCAGCCTCGCACTCGGAGAGGCGTTCCTCGATGTTTTTCACGGCAAAGGCGACGTGGTGGACGCCTTCGCCCCGCTTTTCGATGAATTTGCCGATCGAGCCGTCCGGGGAGGTCGACTCGAGCAGTTCGATCTTGGTCTGCCCTACCTTGAAGAAAGCGGTCTTTACTTTCTGCGAGGGAACTTCCTCGATGTTGTAGCATTTGGTGCCGAGCATTTTTTCCCAGAACGGAATGGCGGTATCCAGACTCTTGACTGCGATGCCGAGATGTTCGATGTGTGAAACTTCCATGATGAGTTTTCGTTATTTTTAGGTTGGTTTCGTAATCCGATGTTCCGGGTCCGAACCCCGCTTCGGCAGGGAACGGACCCGATTCTACAAATTTAGGATTTATTCTTTAAAATGCTAAATAATATCGTCGGATTTTATCGTCCGCCGTCGCCGTGCCGTGCGTCGGGCGGGCGGCCGGATATTCCGCGCCTGCGGCGAGTAACTTTGCGCCATCGGTTTCGTTTTATGAATAAATAGTTTATATTTGTTTAACACGAAATCGGATGAGCCTATGGGAAGGTTTTGTTTGGCGGTCGTCGTTCTGCTGTTCTCGGCGGGTTCGTGCCCGGCTCAGAGGCTGGTTGTCGGGGAGAAAGCGCCCGAGCTGAAAGTGGGGGAGTGGCTCTTGCATAAGGACGCTCTGTCCGACTCGCGTCCGACGCTCGTGGAATTTTTCTTTTCCCGTAGCGAGCCGAGCTTGCGTCGTCTGACGGTGCTCGACGGTTTTATACGCGATCATTCCGAACGGCTGAATGTGATTCTGATGGTCCGCGAGAGCCGGGAGCGGCTCGCCGCGGCGCTGGAAGGGAAAGGCTACGCCTTTACTGTGGCGCTCGACGACGGGAACCGGACGTTCGCGGCCTATGGCGTGCAATTTGTTCCTTTCGCCGTGCTGTTCGACGCCCGGGGGCGGGTCGTATGGTTCGGCAACTCGTCGAAGTTCGGCGACGCGGAATTGCAGAGAGAGCTCGGCTGGAACTGAGTCCGGACTTTCCCGTAGCGCGTCGGGCCGGCGGAGCCGGCGCGCGCTTCTGTCCCGGGTAGTGTCTTTCGGCGGCACATACTCGATATCATGCTGCGACATCTTTCGATTCTGGGGTTTTCTCTGTGGGCAGGCTTCCTCTTTTGCGCCCGCTGTTTCGGCGGCGATTCCGTCCGTGCGCCGAAAGACCTGCTCGGCGCCTATTTGCGAAACGGCGATTATGCGTACGATTGGGAACTCGAGCGGAGCGCGTGCGACAGCGGCTGCACGATCCATCGCCTGCGACTGACCTCGCAGCGGTGGCGGGATCGCGTCTGGAAACACCGGCTTTCGGTGATCGTTCCGGACCGGGTTTCGCATCCGGGCGTACTGCTGTTCCTCTCGGGAGAGGGGGCCGGGGATAGTGCTCCCGTCCGCGATGGAGAGCCGGCCGAGTTTTGGCTGGCATCCGCCGCCAGGCTGGCTGCCGGGTGCGAGGCTGTGGTTGCGTTGCTGGGACAGGTGCCGAACCGGTCCTCGGCGGATAGTCTGAACGCCGGGGCATGGATACGCCGCACGCTGGAGCTGGCCGTCGAAGACGGGGACGACTCGTGGCCGTTGCTTTTCCCGATGACCAAGTGCGTGATCCGCGCGATGGACGCCGTGACCGAGTTCTGCGCCGAAATGCTGGGGCGCAAGGCCGGCGGTTTCGTGGTCGGCGGCGCAGCCGAGCAGGGGTGGGCCGTGTGGCTCGCCGCTTCCCGGGATGAGCGCATATCGGCGATTTCGCCTTGGTGCGCCGATATGCTGAATGCAGGGCGACGGGGCTCGGTTTCATCCGCGCAGCCGCCAGACGATTCGCCCGGAGACGGGTACGTTGCGGCTCTGCTGCACGGATTGTCCGGAACCGAGCGAGGGCAGTCGCTCGTCATGTCGGTCGATCCTTATGCCCGTGCGGATTCGCTACCGATGCCCAAGCTGGTCGTTTCGGGAGCTGCCGCCTCGGCTCGGGAGGTTTCGGAAACAGCCGGCTGCCTCGATTCGCTGCCCGGCATCAACAGGGTTCGCTATTTGCCGGGCGCCGGTCGTGACTTGTCGCGGGACTCGGCGGCTTTCGGTGCGCTCGGAACGTTTTTCTCCATGTTGCTCGAGGACGAGGAATTTCCGTCCTGCCGGTATTCGGCGCGTCGCAAAGGCGACTCGCTGAGCATCGACCTGTCGTTCGCGCCGGACCGGCTCGTCGGGGCGGAGCGGTGGTATGTCGTCTCGGATACGCTCGACTTCGGCGGTTCGGACTGGCATGCCGAGCCGCTGGCGTTGTCCGGAACCGGCCGGACGACCGTTACGGTCCCGTTCCCTTCCCTCGGGTATGCGGCTTGCTATGTCGATCTGATTTATCGGACGGCCGGCGGTCGGCCCTACCGGTTCTCGACCCGGATTTTCCTTTTCGGCGGGAAACGGGTTTTCTGATACGATGGCATGGAACGACCGGTTTCCTTTTGTTCTCGGCGAGTTTTTTTCGTAGAGACCGTTGCCTTCGGTTTGTCGGGTTATGGCAAGTTGAGGGAACTTGTCTCTGCGGCCGGCGGTCGGGGAGTGTCCCCGAATCGTAAAGCCGGTAAATATCCGGAACAATGTCCGGAATCGCGGGGCGCGGGTATGGCCGTTTCCGAGGAGGCGGAACCGGTTCCGGTCGGGCGGTCCCTCCTGCCTGGCGGGGAAAAGGGCGAGAGCCGGTACGGGTTTGCTAGGACGTCGAAGAGAATGTCGGGGAATGCCGCCGGTCGGGAGAGGCTCTTCACGGCGCTCGCCGAATCAGCCGGCCGAGCGGGCGGGGAATGGAACGGACCGTATATGTCTCGAGACATGTACGGTCCGTATGCCGATGACTGCCGGCGTCGGGTCAGCTTACGGCCTTGAGCCGGCGGAACTTCTCGTTGTCGATCTTGCTTCGGGCGTAGTCGAGCGTGACGGTGAAGCTCTTTTTCGAGTTCTTGCGGCTCGGCAGCTCGAACATGCTGTCCATCATCACCGCCTCGCAGATCGAGCGCAGGCCGCGCGCGCCGAGACGGTATTCGACCGCCTTGTCGACGATGTAGTCGAGCGCGTCGTCGTCGAACGACAGCGCGATGCCGTCCATTTCGAACAGCTTGACGTACTGGCGGACGATAGCGTTTTTCGGCTCGGTGAGAATCGAGCGCAGGGCCGCGCGGTCGAGCGGTTCGAGGTAGGTGAGCACCGGGATTCGGCCGATCAGCTCGGGAATCAGCCCGAACGACTTCAGGTCCTGCGGCAGCACGTACTGCATGATGTCGTCCGTGTCGACGCGTTCCTTGCGCAGTTGGCCGTAGCCGACGGCCTGTGTGTTGAGCCGCCGGGCGATCTTTTTCTCGATGCCGTCGAAAGCGCCTCCGCAGACGAACAGGATGTTCGTCGTGTCGACCTGGATGAATTTCTGGTCGGGGTGCTTGCGTCCGCCTTGGGGCGGCACGTTGACCACCGTTCCCTCGAGAATCTTGAGCAGGGCCTGCTGTACGCCCTCGCCCGACACGTCGCGCGTGATCGACGGTCACGTCGAGGTCGAAGGTCAGCTTTGCGCCGCTGCGCTCCATCGCGCTCCGGAAAAAGCGGCGCAGGTTGGCTTCGCCTTTGCGGGTGCGCGATTTAACG
>OODG01001382.1_pt1 | contig 16580 bp, 12 predicted proteins | sample 1671621 | NCBI WGS metagenome assembly OODG01 (sample SAMN06348175, study PRJEB24527) | human gut metagenome | biome: human gut; feature: ankylosing spondylitis patient; material: feces | host: Homo sapiens | place: China | collected 2015-10 | reverse complement strand
CGTATATACAAAAAAAAGACCGACTTCAAAATCAAATTTGAAATCGGTCTGTAAATTTTTAAAAAATCCGAACGGAATTTATACTATTCGATTACATCTTCGGCTATAACAGCTTCCTGTCTTTTTGTAATCTGATGGTCTTCATGCAAAACAATGTAGTATGTAACAGTTGATATGAGTGCAAGAATAAGTACAACCGCAATAAGTCTTTTGATGTATTTGCCTGTCCTTATTTTATTGAAAACATAGGGAATCCCCGTTATTGTTCATTGCCCTTGTCCTCTTTTAAAATATTTAAAATACTCTCTACACCGCTGTAAGCATTATGAAAACTCTCCAAAAGGTTTTCATAATATGCCCGACCTTCGTCCTCAATATGATAATAAATTCGTGTGCGCTTTTTGCCGACAAGCTTTGAATATTCGCTGATTTTTCCTTCGTTAACAAGCTTGTAGGTGACTGCGTAAACGGTGTTCTGAGATATGGACAGGCATCCGTTTGATTTTTCTTTTATGAATTTTACAATTTCATACACATAACTGTCATGCTCACACAAAATGGCAAGAATCAGTATATCCGTAATTCCGCTGAAAAAATAATTTTGTTTTCCCATAGATACCTCCCAATGTACATTATACACACTTAATCACTAAAAATCAATCTAATACATTCAATAAGAATTTAATATGAGCAGTTATTACAGCAAAGCCTTTTGCTGCCGACATTGTGATTTTTTCGTCAATAGTATTCGGAAAAACCGAATTGACCAAAAAATTTCTTTGTTAATTAATCTCATCAGCCATGATATCAACATACACATTATTGATTTCGTTTGAATTCTTTTTGATATACTCAAATATGAAAAGTAAAATAACAGATAGGATGTTTTAAATGAAAGCAAAGAAAATTTATTATTCAATTGTCGTAGGCTTACAAAGCTTATTTATATTATTGCTGTTTGTGAACATTGGTTATTGCATAATTACTTCGGATTTAACTATGTTTCCCACAACTGCGTTGTATTTGAATTTTTATCCTTTTATGAATTTTTTTAAAACACACAATCCGTATGATTTGATTGTGTTTATATCTTTGTTGCTTTTGCTGTTTGCAATGCACTTTGCAACAATATACATACTTTTCAAAAAGGTTAAAAGAATATATGCTTGGGTAGTTATAGTTAATGCTTATTTTTATGCTTTAACTATGTATAGCGACTCAGATTTAGTTTATGTCTTTCACGATATTGAATTTTCAATCTATATTTACAGTAATTTAGCAATGTTTTTATTGCTGTTAATTGCAGCTTTATTAAAACTCTACCGTAAGAGGGTTCATATTAATTCAAGCCTTGCAGAGGATTATTTTCTGCCGAATGAAGAGGATGACAAACCTGAGGATAAATGTGACGGAATAATTCAAGGAAGTATTTTAGTTCCGATTTTCCAGACAGCTTGCTTTTCATTTTCTTTGATTACAAAATATTTTGGTTCGCTTTTGGAGAGTTATTTATATGTGTTTTATACTGCATTTATAATTGTTTCAATCTTTATGTTTGTAATGTCTTATCGAGATTACAAAAAAGCAGTACAATCAAATGCTTTTTCGGAAGAACGAATTGCAAAAGTTGAAAAATACATAAAAATTCAACCGATTACCTTTGCACTTTTTCTCGCATCGGCAGTTTTGATATTTGCATTTTGACAGCAACAAACTCTACAATAAAATAGGGTAGAACAACTGCTGTAAGGAGGCTCGAAAGAGCCTCTTTTTTAATGCTTGAACAGAATACAAATTTATTGTGGTGATAAACAGCTTTACAGCTATGTAAAATTTTTATACAGATATAATGATGAAATAAAATATATCGGAATAAGAATAAACCTCCTGCACAGAGTAAAATCCGTTGCAGGAGGTTTTGTTGTACGAAAAATTATATGGGCTTAATTATTGGCATATTTGTTGGAATCCATATGTAAAATTTACAGAACCTGAAAATATGCATTATTGATACTTTGTCGGGACAGGCACACATCAGTTTTTGCTGTTTGCAATTGCCTGATCAATCAACTTTTGCAGCTTTTCGGACTGCTTTTCGGAGGTTATTGAACCGACAATCGGCTCTCCCACAATATTACCGTTTTTATCGACAACATAAGTTGTGGGGTAGGAGTACAATCCGGATGTGAATTCTCCGGCTTTACTTTTTGAATCAAACCAAATGTTTTTGTAGGTCACACCCTTTTTTGCCAGAATATTCTTTGCGTCAGAGATAGCCGTTTTGTCACCGTCAAGTGTAAATGAATTGATTCCTACTACTGCTCCGCCTTTTTTTGCAAGCTGTTTGTTCAGAGCTTCCAGGTCGGCAAGTTCTTCCACGCAGGGATTGCAGGTGGTAAACCAGAAGTTTACTACGGTAACGGTATTTTTTGCAAAAAGCGCACTGCTCTTAACTTCATTTCCGTCAAGATCCTTGCCGTCAAATGTCGGGAATTTCATCAGATTATCCTTTTCGACGGGCTTACCGTTTTCAGCCGGAACGCTCATATCTCCATCAGACGGTTTTTCTCCGCATCCGGGAAATTTTTGTTCCAAAACTGTCAGCTTTCCTTCAATTTCCTTAATCTCTTCGGCGCCTTTATTAAGCAGTTTCAACTCATCAGCACTGAATTGATCCTTGATACCGTCAATTGTTTTCAGAAGAAAATCGCCGTAGTTTTTGCCGTCCTCATTCATCGCCATACCTTTATCGGCTGAAGCAAATACCTTTTCCCAAAGCTTGCTGTTTTCGGAAAGAATAGCATTTTCCTGTGCCATCAGTTTTTGATGCAGGTCGGCGGCCTCGTCTTTTGTTTTCGGATTCACAGCTGTCAGCATAGCCGTTTCGCTTTTCTTATTTGCAGTAGTATTCGTCGTATTGCCTTTGGCTGTGCCACAGGCGGCAAAGCTTAACAACATCATCAGGGCAGTCAGTAAGCTTAAAATTTTAGTCGTTTTCATAGTGTTTACTCCTTTTCTGTTTCAATTCCTGTTTTAATTTCTGTTTTAATTTCTGTTTCAATTTTTTGTTTTGCTGTTTCCGCTTTTTTAGCGGGACAATCATTTTCTTTTCCTTTGCCAAAGCCGTAGCAAAAGCTGACCGCCTCGACAGGACAGGCACGGATACACTTACCGCAGCGTATGCATTCGGTATGGTTGGGAGTTTTGGTTACATCTACATCCATCTTGCATGCTTTGGCACATTTTCCACAGGAAATGCACTTGTGTTTGTCTACTTTCATTCCGAAAAGTGACACCTTGTTAAGCAATGCATAAAATGCACCGAGAGGACACAGCCACTTACAGAACGGTCTGTAGAAAAGCACACTCAGTACGATTACTGCGATCAATATGCCCAGCTTCCACGAAAAGAGCGTACCAAGTGCGGCACGGATTCCCGAATCGACAGCGGAAAGAGGGATTGCCCCCTCGAGTACCCCTTGAGGACAAAGATACTTACAGAAAAAAGGATCTCCCATATCCGCATCGTTTGTAATGAGCATCGGCAGTAAACATACAGCAAAAAGCAAAACTGCATATTTTATGTATGTCAGCGGTTTCAGCTTTTTAGTGGGAAGCTTTTTTGTCGGCACCTTATGTAACAGTTCCTGAAGCCATCCGAACGGACACAAAAAACCGCAGATAAACCGCCCGAGCAGAACCCCTATCAATATGAGGAATCCTGTGATATAATATGAAAAACTGAATTTTGACGAACCCACCACTGCCTGAAACGAGCCGATTGGGCAGGCTCCCGATGCCGCCGGGCAGGAATAGCAATTCAGTCCGGGCACACAAACAGCCTTTCCTTTGCCTTGATAAATTCCGCCCTTAAAAAAATTCGGCAGATGAATATTACTCAGCAAAGTTGCTCCTGCTTGAATAAGCCATCGAAAGCGTGAGAGGAACTGCGAGACACCGCCTCTTTTTTTCTTCGGTTCTTTGTTATCCAATTCCCACACACTCCAAACATAGCCGGATTGCCTTGCTTAACACGGTTTCTGCCTCTCCGCGCAGAGCTCCGTAACACAGCATCGTAATTCCGCAGATAATCAGTACGATCTGAAATACGGCTTTTTTCTTTCGAGTCAATTCGGTCACCCCTTTCTTTTGTGCTTTCATTGTAGCACAGAGGATGTAAAATCTCTGTTAAGAACGAAAATTTAACAAAAACTTTATGCCTTAGCGATATAATTAAATTATCAAAGAAATATTAAAACATAACAAGGAGAGTTTCTATGCGTATTTTAGTAATTGAAGACGAGCGTGCGCTGTGCGAGACAATTGTTCGCAGCCTTAAACGACTGGCATACAGCGTTGATTTTTGCTATGACGGAAACAAAGCAAATGAGTTGCTCGGAATGGAAAAGTACGATCTTGTTTTACTTGATCTGAATTTACCCGGTGCAGACGGGATGACGGTACTGCGAACTCTGCGACAAACCGACAGAGATACCGGAGTGTTAATTCTTTCGGCACGCTGTGAGGTTGCCGATAAGGTGGAGGGGCTGGATGCCGGAGCAAACGATTACCTGACAAAGCCTTTTCATTTGGAGGAGCTTGAGGCACGAATACGCAGTCTGACTCGCAGGCAATTTACACAAAACAATGTTGTTTTGAACTGTGGAAAGGTTGCTTTTGACACCAAAGCCCGTGTTGCCGTTGCTGACGGTCAGGAGCTGTCACTTACCCGAAAAGAAATCGGAATACTTGAATATTTACTTCTTAATCAAGGTCGCCCCGTCAGTCAGGAAGAACTGCTCGACCATGTTTGGGATAACAGTGTTGACAATTTCAGCAATTCAATAAGAGTACATATTTCTGCATTACGAAAGAAACTGCGTGCGGCACTCGGCTATGACCCGATTCGCAATCGCATTGGTGAAGGATATGTTATGGAGGAAGAAAAAGTATGAAAAAGCTATCCTTGCAATGGCGCATAACTCTGATGACTGCACTTCTTATCGGAGCCACCTGCATTTTTATGAATGTTCTTATCGGTTATTCCGGCAGTCATTACATGGATTCCATAGGCTCTTATGTTACAGGTTACGGTGATACGGACAAAGGAGAACCTGACTTTTTCGATCCCGAACACGAAAAGCTTGATCGTGAATTGACTATTGTAATCAACGGAGCACAGGAATCCTTTATCGCTACCAATTGGTATATTACGGCGGCGGCAACATTGTTAGGCGGTGTGCTTGCGTATTTTTTAAGCGGGCATGCACTTAAGCCTCTGCGTACTTTTACCGCTCGGGTTGAAAAGGTTCAACCTAACAATTTGATGGATATGAAGATAACCGAAGAAGTTCCGCCTGAACTGAGACAGTTTGTCAAGTCGTTCAATCGGATGCTTGACCGTCTTGATGAGGGATTTACCGCTCAACGACAGTTCACGGGAAACGCCGCGCACGAGTTGCGTACGCCGCTTTCGCTTATGCAGGCACAGCTTGAACTTTTTTCGGCAGAGCATCCCGAGGCATTGCCTGAAACGGCGGAGTTCCTCCGATTGTTGCGTGAGCAGACCGAACGAATGACACAAATGACAAAAACCCTGTTGGAAATGAGTGAGCTTCGCACAGTATCGTGTGCCGACCGCATAGAGATAGGTCCTATGGTAGAAGAGATTTTCACTGACCTTGCGCCCCTTGCAGAGAAAAACAACATTACACTTGAAAGCACGGGCGATGCTGTTATGACAGGCAGTGACACGCTGATTTATCGTTTGTTATATAATCTGACCGAAAACGCTATACGCTACAACCGTTTTGACGGTACAGTGAATATTACCGTAACGCACAAAGACAATCAGCTTGTTATTACGGTTGCGGATACCGGCTACGGCATCCCCGAACAATACAGAGAAAGTATTTTTCAGCCCTTCTTTCGTGTGGATAAATCCCGAAGCAGAGAATACGGCGGCGTAGGATTGGGACTTTCTTTGGTGTGGGAAATCGTTGCACTGCACAATGGTAAAGTTCGTGTGGAAGAAAGTTCGGAAAAGGGTACTGCTATAGCAGTAAAGTTCCCTACAGATGCGATAAAAATTTAATATTTTGCGATTTTTTCTTAGTTAATTGTTGAAATTGCCGTAGCTCTGTGCTATACTATAATTAATTAATCAATTAGTTATTAAAAAGGAAGCGAACATTATGAGAACAACAGAGGAACAGCACAACGAGCGTAAGAGGGAGATGATGGAAAAATGCTTTGAATGCTATGCTGAAAACGGTCTGAACGGTACGGGTATCAAGGCTTTGGCGGCAGCGTGTGGCTGTACAACGGGAAATCTGTATTCCTATTTCAACAGTGTGGATGACTTGATTATTGAATCAACTGCATATTGTATGGAAAAGGTCGAGGATGATTTTATGGAAAAAGCTCCAACCGACCCGAAGGATGTTGTTCGATTTGTGAAAGAGGTTCCGTATTGGACCGCAAAGAAGCACGGCAAAAAATATCGTCTGATGTATCAGGTCTATACCCATCCGAAATATATTGAGCACGGCAAAAAATTCTTTGAGGGGGTAAATGAGCGCTATACCGAGTATGCCAAGCGGCTTGAGCCGAAAATCGGCATTCCGTACACGGTGATTACACCGCTCATTTTTATATTTGTTCGTGCCTGTGTACATTATGCTATGTTTGAGGATGAATATTATTTAAAAACCCAAATGGAGGTCTTAAAACAGGGTGTTGCCCTGTTTACTGATAAATACCGTTCACAATATTTGAGAGGAGGCAATGATAAATGAAAAAACGAATCTGTTATATTACCACCGCACTCTGTCTTGTGCTTTGCATCGTACTTTGCATTGCATTTGCTGCTGTATGCAGTAAGGCGGAAAATAGCAAAGCCGTGTTGCCGGAGGTGCGAAACAACGGCACAGCAATCCAATGGAGAGATACCGCCGAAGAGGAATGGCACGATCTTGTAGCTCTTGACACGCTCAGAGGTGCTGTCGGAGAAAACGGCAAGGACGGAGCCGACGGTAAGAACGGAATAAACGGTACTGACGGTAAAAACGGCATTGACGGAAAAAACGGTACTAATGGAAAGAACGGTCTTGACGGCAAAGACGGTACTGACGGAAAAAACGGTCTTGACGGCAAAAACGGTCTTGACGGCAAAAACGGTCTTGACGGCAAAAACGGTACTGACGGAAAAAACGGTCTTGACGGTAAAAACGGTCTTGACGGTAAAAACGGTCTTAACGGAATAAACGGTACTGACGGAAAAGACGGTGCTGACGGCAAAGACGGTACTGACGGCAAAAACATAGAGGTACAAAGAACAACAGAATATATACAGTGGCGCTATGAAGGAGAAAATTGGCAAAACCTTGTTGCCATTTCCGATATAAAAGGACCCACAGGGCAGAACGGTAAGGACGGAGCAAACGGAAAAACACCGGAGTTCCGTGTAAATGAAAATAATCTGCAGTGGCGTTATGTCGGCGATGAAATATGGCTTAACCTTTACGATCTTTCAATTTTGAAAGGTCTTGACGGCGCAGACGGTAAAGACGGTGTTGACGGCAAGGACGGTGCGGACGGTAAGAACGGTGTTGACGGTAAGGACGGTGCCGATGGTAAGGACGGAACAAACGGACAAAACGGCTCTGACGGCAAAGACGGAAATACGCCGTTCATCGGTGAAAACGGCAACTGGTGGATCGGAACGACCGATACGGGAGTGAAAGCCACAGGTGTTGACGGTGAAAAAGGAGACAAAGGAGACATCGGTGAAAAAGGCGAAAAGGGTGACAAAGGAGATAAAGGCGACAAGGGTGACGCAGGTCAGAACGGCAGCTGTTCGGGATATTTTTACGGAGAGGCAAACGCTCCGAGGACAGTACTGAATAACAGTCGTGTCAATATTTCTGTCTACGAAAAAATAAACAAGGGCGGCTTGATTTCATCCTACAGGAATAATATTACCCTCAAAAAAGGACATATTTACAATGTCTGCTTAAGCGGTTCTCTCGAAGTTGGTTCAAACGAATTTAACAACAGCGGTAATTACTCTATTCAGATGACGGACGGTTATGATGACGATCTGTGCAGGGAGCTTACACGAATAAAAAGGGACGGGGCAAAAATACCGTATACCAATGATCAACATTCCTTTAATTTCAACAGAATGTATGATGCGTCAAATAAAGACATTACATTGCAGTTGAGTTTTGAAAATTCGGCATACAATACTTATCTCGGTGGCTTCAGAGGTACTATTACAATAACTGCTCTTGATTAAATTTATATAACGGAGGTGGCGAAAAATGAAAAAACGAATACTTAGTATCCTGCTGACTTTATGCATGATGCTCTGCCTTACGCCGATAAGCGTATTTGCAGAGGAGGTTGGGGCATGGGGCTCTGCTGCGATAAAGCTTGGCGCAGACGCACTGAATAAAACTGTAAACACAGAGATCGCACCGACTGTGTATTTCGGACAAAACCATGAAAATAATCCCGCTGCATGGCGAGTTATCGGTTATGACGGAAACGGTGTTACAAGCGCACAAGGGGATATTACCCTGCTTGCGGCATATAATATGGGTTTGTCAAAGTTTGGCTCGAGTGCCGCTTATGCAGACAGCGATTTGAAAACCGCAATAGACGCGCTTGCGGAAAAACTGACGACAGAAGAAAATGCTGCCGTAAAGAAACAGACGCTTGCAAGCGGAAGTTACAACAGAGAAAATACCGACTGTGTAGCAGGAGCTCAGGTGGATAACGCTGTATTCTGGCCGCTTTCCACAGCGGAAGCGTCTGCGGTAAATAATGATCTGCGAATTGCGGATAGAGAACATCAATACTGGGCATCAAGCTATTGGTGGTTGCGCTCCCCGGGCGCAAAGAATCGCGATGTTGCCTCTGTGGACGGTTTTGCTAATATCGACCACGATGGGATAGATATCAGCAATATGTGGGGTGTTCGTCCCGCTTTTAAATTAAATCTGAACTCTGTCCTTTTTGCATCTGCCGCTGTGGGCGGAAAGCCCGACGGAGGATTGACCGAAGTTCCCGAATACAGCGGAAGTGAATGGAAATTGACACTTTTAGATAGTAGCCGCAGTTTTGCCGTAACGGAAAAAACTGCCGATGCCGCCCCCGACGATACCGTTACGCTGAATTACAGCGGAGCGACCACAGGGAAAAATGAATATATCTCTGTCATCATTGCGGATAACAACGGCGCACAGTATTATGGCAGAGTTGCACAGCCTACTGCCGAAAGCGGAACGGTTGAAATCAAAATCCCGTCTGACATTGCACCGGGCGACTATACCCTGAAGGTATTCAATGAACAGTATAACGGTGATTATAAAACCGATTACGCAAGTAATTTCACAGACATTGCGCTGACGGTGGAAAATCAGCCTGAGCAGTTTACCCTCGCCTCGGGTGGCAGATACTATTTTGACCTTTCGGCAATGGATATTCCCGGAACGGTAAACAGCAATCTACCTGACAGCACACTGCATTATGTGCCTTTTACCTATGCAGGCACGGTGGACGCCTATGTGCTGAAACCGGCATCCAACCATGTAGAAGATTCCTCCGAGCAGGCCTCTGTGACCAAAGACAAGAACGCACAGTACGGATATGCTTACGAGCACAGTCTGTTCATTGCCGACTACAGGGTTACTACCAACATCAGCTGGATCGACCTGAACAATGCAGGTTTCATTTTCGGTAAAACCAACACTGCGGGCGGTATAAACTACACCCTTCGCGCACCCACAATGGGCAGTATCTATAAGAGTCCTATGCGCGGAGCTCCTGCCAACAACGAGTGGGATCAGATCCTCGCCAAGAACTCCGATTTCATAAAGGAGCTGGATAACAATCGTAATATCTCCCTTTTCTGGGGGCAGGACACCTCCCGTTCTTACGATTTCAACATTCGTAAAACCACACGCAATTCAGTGAATAATTTTATGGGCACGACTGAAAGCAGTAGTTATGGTATCTGCTTCCGCCCCGTCCTTGAAGTCATGAACCCCGACACGCTTGGCTCTGACGGACTGAAAGCCGTTACCCTTGACCTTGGCGGCGGAAAGCTGGGTAACAGTTCCGAGGATATTCAAATCATCGTGAAAAACGGCAGTACATTTACCGCTCCCGCATCCGATGGTCTGACCCGCCCGGACGGAAATACAGACAGCTACTTCATGTGGCTTGACGGCAATGGCAATTCCTACGAACCCGGTGCCAGTGTTCCGGCTGATGTGACGGAACTGACGGTGCAGTGGACAGCCCCGACCTATGCCGTAACCTTGAATACGAACGGCGGCACGATCAACAGCGGCAATGTCACCGGATACACCTATGGCGTGGGCGCAACACTCCCGGCGGCGGACGATATGACCTATACAGGCCACACGTTCAAGGGCTGGTATGACAACGAAAATCTGACTGGCTCTCCTGTTACGGCAATCGGCGGTACAGAAATGGGCAATAAGGAATACTGGGCGAAGTGGGAGATCAATCAATATACCATCACAGTCAAACCCGAAAACGGCAAAGCGGATATTACCATAACGCAGGATTACGGCACACCGATTACCGCTCCGACCCTGACAAGAGAGGGTTATACCTTTAAGGGCTGGGATAAGGAAATCCCCGAAACCATGCCTGCGGATAATATAACGGTTAAAGCACAATGGGAAATCAATCAGTACACAATAACCTTTGATACCAACGGCGGAAGTGAGATTGTACCCATTACACAGGATTACGGTACGGAAATTACCGCCCCTGACAACCCGACAAGAAAAGGTTATACCTTTAAGGGCTGGGATAGGGAAATCCCCAAAACCATGCCTGCCGAAAACATTACAATCACGGCACGGTGGAAAGATACCGAAAAGCCGACGGGCGAAATTATCATAGGCACAAATAAATGGAATAAATTCTTAAACGAGCTTACCTTTGGCATATTCTTTAAGGATACACAGGAGGTAACTATAAATGCCGTTGATAACAGCGGAGTTGTGTTTGTATCCTATTTGGTAACAGATAAGGAGCTTTCCGAGGCTGAACTGAACTCTCTTGTATTCCGTGCATATGAAGAACCGTTTAGCATAGACCCCAACGGAAAATATATTGTTTATGTAATGCTTGTTGATGAAAATATTAACATAACATACCTTCGCTCCGACCGTATAACGCTTGATAATATTCAGCCTGTAATCAGCGGTATTGAGAACGGCAAGACCTATTGTGAGGCACAAACCGTTACTGTTGATGAGAAGTATGTTGATACCGTTACCGTAAACGGTACGGTGGTTACGCTTGATGCAGACGGAGGTTTTGTTCTCTCTCCGACAAACGGCGAGCAGAAGATAGTTGTCACCGACAAAGCGGGTAATAACGCAGAAATGACCGTAACAGTCAACAACGGCCATACCTTTGGTGAATGGGTATCTGACAATGACGGTAAGCATACCCGAAAATGTACCGTGGACGGCTGCGATGCGTTTGAAACCGAAAATTGTTCAGGCGGCAATGCCACCTGTACCGAAAAGGCGGTATGTGATGTCTGCGGTAAAGCCTACGGAGAATTTGACGGAACAAATCACGAGGGCGGTGTACAAGAGTGGACGACAAGAACCGCTTTTAATCACGAACAAAAATGGAACTGCTGTGGTGCTGTGATTGTGGCAAGTGAAGCACATGAGTGGAAAGACGGTGTGTGCCGAGAATGCGGATATGTATGTCTGCATAATGACGCAGATAAAGACCATATCTGCGATTACTGCAAAAAGACAATCTCCGAGCATGAAGATAAGGATAAAAACCATATCTGCGACTACTGCAAAAAGACAATCTCTGCTCATGAAGATGCGACACCCGAAGAAATCAAAAAGCCCGACACCGTAACAGCTAAACCTGATGATTCAAAATCTCCTCAGACAGGCGACAACAGCAACCTTATTTTGTGGATTGCATTGCTGATTATCAGCGGCGGCGTTATGAAAGGAGTAACGGCATTCGGTAAGAGTAAAAAACATTCTGCCAAAATTAAAGATAAGTAATATTTTACGCTCTGTCATGGAAATATAGTGAATACGGCACAGTAGGTATAGAAACCGCTGTGCCGTATTTCTTTCAGAATGACTGCTTTTGAAAAACAGTCACTTTCTCGGTCATAGTCCGATAAGCAAAGACAAAGAATAAATGTGCTGTCGGGAATTTAATGTCAATAAGTTCGGATAGTTGCATTTGAATTTATTTATGATACAATTAAAAGCAACAAACTTAACAGATTCTTATGCAGATAAAATTGCTGTATAATTCGGAAAATATGTCGATAGCCTTGCACGAAAAAGTAAAATTGTTTCAAATTGCTATTGCACTTTTGTGATTTTTTCTTATATCTCTTTTATAATAAATCAAAATGTGATACAATATGACTGATAATCTGAAAACGGAGTTGATTAAATGAATTTCATCAACAGAAATGAAATTGCAAACGGTGTTTACTTTACAAACATTAAGGACAGCCGTTTTAAAACTATGAAAATCAGCGTGAATATTGTTGTTCCGCTTTCTGTCGAAACAGCGTCGGAGAATGCGCTTGTGGGCGGATTGCTTGTTCGTTCATGCAAAAAATATCCCGATTTTACTGTTCTCAGCAAAAAACTCAGCTCACTTTACGGTGCAGACCTCACTTCATCGCTTTCAAAACACGGTGAAAGCCAGGTAATTAAGATTTCCGTATCAGGTCTTGATGACAGATATTCTCTTGATGATGTCAGCATTGCCAAAGAACTTTCGGAGCTTTTGTGCAGCGTGATTTTTGAGCCGAATGTCAAGAACAACGCTTTTATTGAAAGTGAACTTGAACAGGAACGCAGACAACTTCTTGATGTGATTGATTCGGAATTCAACGAAAAGCGAATCTATGCAATGGGACAGCTTATAAAGCATATGTGCAAGGATGAGGTTTTCGGAATCAAGCGTTACGGTACAGCCGAAAAAATAAAGGCCGCAACTGCCGAATCACTCTGCAAGGCGTGGCAGAATCTTCTCAAAACCGCAAAATTTGAGATTCTCTATATAGGCGACAGCCCTGCCGATAAGGCGAAGGAGGTTTTTGCGAAAGCCTTTGCAAATATCGAAAGAAATGTTGTAGCTTCATCTACTGATGTTGTTAAGAATGTTTCAAAAGAAAAACATATTACAGAGGAAATGGAGCTCTCACAGTCAAAACTTGTCATGGGATTCAGAACACAGATTTCCGCAGGTGATGAAGAGGCGGTTGCCGAAAGACTTATGTGTGCTGTTCTCGGCGGTACTGCAAGCTCAAAACTCTTTAACAATGTTCGTGAAAAGCAGAGCCTTTGCTATTACTGCTCGTCCTCCTATGATTCAATCAAGGGCATAATGTACATCAACAGCGGTGTTGAGGGCGAAAATCTTGAAAAAGCCGAAAAAGCTATTCTCAAAGAAATTGAGGATATGAAGAACGGCGAAATTACAGATTTTGAAATTGAGGCAACAAAGCTTGCTGTTGTTAATTCATTCAAGTCAAGCAGCGACAGCGTAAGCGGTATTGAAAACTGGTACACAGGAAGAATCTTTAACGGCGACCTTGAAACTGTTGAAGAAGTTTCCGCTGAGGTTAATGCCGTTACAAAAGAGCAGATTGTAAATGCCGCAAACAAGCTCTTGCTTGATACGGTTTATGTTCTCAAAAATAAGTAAGGGAGGCGGACAGAATGAATATTACAGAAATTAAATCGGAAATTGCAGGCGACAGTTATTATAAAGTTGAACATCCATCGGGACTTACAATTTTTGTTTATCCAAAAGAGGGTTACACTTCTTCATATGCAATTTTCGGCACACGCTACGGCAGTATCAACACAAAGTTTTCCGTTAACGGCGGCAATATAATTACAGTTCCCGACGGTATCGCCCATTACCTTGAACACAAGCTTTTTGAAAGTGAAGAGGGCGATGCGTTTGTAAGATATGCAAAAACAGGCGCTAATGCAAACGCATATACAAGCTTTGAAAAAACCTGCTATCTTTTCTCATGTACGGACAAGTTTGACGAAAGCCTTGAAATTCTTCTTGATTTCGTTCAGGATCCCTACTTTACGGCTCAGACAGTTGCAAAGGAACAGGGCATTATCGGTCAGGAAATCAAAATGTATGACGATTCTCCCGATTGGCGGGTAATGTTCAATATGCTTGAGGGTATGTACCACAATCACCCTGTAAAAATTGATATTGCAGGTACGGTTGAAACAATTGCGGAGATTACAGCCGAAAAGCTTTATGAAGTTTACAATGTGTTCTACAACCTCAATAATATGATTCTCTGCGTTGCGGGTAATGTAACGGTTGACGGCGTGCTTAAAGTTGCCGATAAAATGCTCAAGCCTTGTGAGAAAAAGGAAATCAAAAACTATTTTGAAACAGAGCCTTATGAAATCAAAGAGCCTTATGTTGAACAGACTTTCCCTGTTTCAATGCCTTTGTTCAATCTCGGCTTCAAAGAGAAAGCAGACAAGCCTCTTAACGAAAAGCAGCTTGCATGCACAGATATTCTTCTTTCGGCACTTGCATCAAACACGAGCATGCTCTACAGAAATCTTATGGATTCAAACCTCATCAATTCAAGCTTTTCTTACGAGCTTTTTGAAGGTCCGGGTTATTGCTCGGTAATCTTCGGCGGTGAATCAAGAGCGCCGAAACAGGCGGCTGAGATGATTAAGCAGTATATCTCGGATATTAAGAAAAACGGTATTGATAAAGAGGACTTTGAAATTGCAAGAAAATCTGTTTACGGCGATTCGGTTTCATCGCTCAACTCAGTAAGTGCGATTTCAAATTCAATCATCGACTACGCAATGCAGGGTAACGAAATTTTTGCCTACATTGATGCGGTTGCAAATGCAAAGCTTGAGGATATCAACGCAAGGCTTGCCGAGATGCTCGATGTTGACAACTGTACTTTGTCTGTTGTAAAACAGCCTGATGAGGTGTAATTATGCCGTATCATGTGCAGTTTCCCGGATTTGGCTGGGAATTTGATATTAACCCGATTGCATTTTCAATCGGTGATTACAAGGTCTATTGGTATGGAATAATCATCGCCTGCGGACTTTTACTTGCCGTACTTTATGCGTGGAAAAGTGCTCCCCGTTACAAGGTTGACGGTTCAAAGCTTGTCAACTGTGTTTTTGCAGGAATGATAACGGGAATTATCGGTGCAAGACTGTACTTCTGTTTCTTCAAATGGGATTATTACGGACAGAACCCGATTGAAATTCTCTATATCAACAACGGCGGACTTGCTATTTACGGCGGAATAATCGGTGCGTTGCTCGGCGGTCTGACTGTTGCCAAAATACAGAAAATGGAAATTATGCCTGTTCTTGACATTGCAATGGTCGGTTTCCTTATCGGACAGGGAATAGGCAGATGGGGTAATTTTATGAATCAGGAGGCATACGGCTCTCCTACGGATTTGCCCTGGAGAATGATGAGCGAACAGACAACATAGGAGTTCACCCGTGCTTTTTCTATGAATCAATGTGGTGTCTGCTCGGATTTGTACTTCTCCATTTCTACGGAAAATATAAGCAGAAATATTCGGGACAGATTTTCTTTATGTACCTTGTGTGGTACGGATTTGAAAGAACAATTGTTGAAGGACTGAGAACAGACAGTCTTTATCTTCCGTTCCAAGTTTTCGGAGCAGACATAAGGGTGTCACAGGTTCTTTCGGCAGTAATTTTTATAACAGGTATTGTATTCTTAATTATAAACAGAAAAAAGGAGGATTCTTTCTATGCAGATTATCGACGGAAAAAAGGTATCGGCACAGGTAAAGGAAGAGGTAAAGAGGCAGACGCTTGAGTTAAAGGAAACTCACAAAATAACCCCCGGTCTTGCGGTAGTAATCGTAGGTGACGATCCGGCGTCAAGAGTATATGTAAACAACAAGAAAAAGGCTTGTGAATTTGTAGGCTTTAAGTCTGAGGAGTATGCACTTCCGGCAGAAACAACACAGGAAGAACTTTTAAACCTTGTTGAAACTCTCAACAATAAGAAGGATATCAACGGTATTCTTGTTCAGCTTCCGTTGCCGAAACACCTTGATGATAAGGCTGTTATTGAGGCAATCAGCCCGCTTAAAGATGTTGACGCATTCCATGCCGTAAATGTCGGCAAAATTATGCTCGGCGAGTATGATTTTCTTCCATGCACGCCTGCAGGCGTAATGGAGATGCTCCATTCCTACAACATTGAAGTAAGCGGTAAAAACTGCGTTGTAATCGGCAGAAGTAATATCGTAGGCAAGCCTATGGCAATGCTTTTGCTCCACGAAAACGGCACGGTAACAATCTGTCACAGCAGAACAAAGAATCTTGCTGAAATCTGTTCACAGGCAGATATACTCGTAGCCGCAGTCGGCAGACCAAAGTTTGTTACTGCCGATATGGTAAAAGAGGGTGCACCGAAGCGGTTTACGATCAATGCGGCAGTCTTTTCACCGACGCCTTTGATCA
>OODG01001380.1_pt1 | contig 16585 bp, 15 predicted proteins | sample 1671621 | NCBI WGS metagenome assembly OODG01 (sample SAMN06348175, study PRJEB24527) | human gut metagenome | biome: human gut; feature: ankylosing spondylitis patient; material: feces | host: Homo sapiens | place: China | collected 2015-10 | reverse complement strand
AACCCGGCGTTTGCCGTTAATGTGGAGGCACTGACCAAGGCGCAGCCCAGAGAGCTGGAAGCCTCCGAAATTGATGTGCGCTTGGGTGCAACGTGGCTGGACCCGGATATTATCCAGAAGTTTATGACCGAGACGTTCCAGATCCCCTACTATCTGCGCCATGCAGTCAAAGTGAGGTATTCTCCTTATACCGCAGAGTGGCGTGTGGAGGGCAAAACTGCCACCGGGCGGGGCGATATTATCTCCTCCGAGACCTACGGCACATCCCGTGCCAATGCCTACAAGATTCTGGAGGAGACCCTGAACCTGAAAGATGTCCGCATCTATGACACCATCGAGGATGCCGAGGGCAAGCCCAAACGGGTGCTGAACAAGCGGGAAACCATGCTGGCACAGCAAAAACAACAGGTCATCAAGGATGCTTTCGCCAACTGGGTCTGGCAAGACCCACAGCGGCGCATTGCACTGGTGAAGCAGTACAACGAACTGTTCAACTCTACCCGCCCCCGTGAGTATGACGGAAGCCACATCCATTTTGTCGGCATGAACCCGGAGATCACCCTCCGGGAACACCAGCGAAATGCCATCGCCCATGTGCTTTATGGCGGTAACACGTTGCTTGCACACGAAGTTGGTGCGGGCAAGACCTACGAAATGGCGGCATCTGCCATGGAAGCAAAACGGCTGGGGCTGTGCCAGAAATCCCTCTTTGTGGTGCCCAACCATTTGACAGAGCAGTGGGCTTCGGAGTTCCTGAACCTCTACCCCAACGCCAAATTGCTGGTGGCACGGCGCAAGGACTTTGAAACCGCCAATCGCAAAAAGTTCTGCGCCCGCATCGCCACCGGGGACTACGATGCCGTCATCATCGGGCATAGCCAGTTTGAGCGCATTCCGCTGTCCTTTGAGCGGCAGGAGCGTATCATTCAGGAGCAAATTTATGAAACGCTTGCCGCCATCAACGAGCTGAAAGTCCACGCAGGCGAGAATTTCTCCATCAAGCAGATGGAAAAGACCCGGAAAACGCTGGAAACCAAGCTGGAAAAACTGCGCTCCGATGAGCGTAAAGACGATGTAATTACCTTTGAACAACTGGGCGTTGACAGGCTTTTTGTGGACGAGAGCCATTTTTACAAGAACCTCTTTTTGACCACAAAAATGCGGAATGTCGCAGGATTATCCACCAGCGAAGCCCGGAAATCCAGCGATATGTTCGGCAAGTGCCGCTATCTGGACGAGATCACCGGCGGGCGGGGCGTGGTGTTCGCCACAGGAACGCCCGTGAGCAACTCCATGACCGAGCTGTACACGGTCATGCGGTACTTGCAATACAGCACCTTGCAGCAGAAAAAGCTGACCCACTTCGACTGCTGGGCATCCACCTTTGGTGAGACGACCACGGCCATCGAACTTGCCCCGGAAGGTACAGGCTATCGGGCGAGAACGAGATTTGCCAAGTTCTTCAACCTCCCGGAATTGATGTCCATGTTCAAGGAGGTTGCGGACATTAAAACATCTGACCAGCTTCATCTGCCTGTGCCCGAAGCAAAGTTTGAAACCGTGGTGGCAAAGCCGTCAGAAATTCAAAAAGAGATGGTGCAGGAACTGAGCAAACGTGCCGCAGATATCCACTCCGGCACCGTGGATGCGTCCGTGGACAATATGCTCTGCGTCACCAATGATGGTAGAAAGATCGGTCTGGATGTGCGCCTGATGAACCCCATGCTGCCCGATGACCCTAACAGCAAGCTGAACGTCTGTGTGCAGAACGTGCTGAAAATTTGGGAGGAGGGCAAAGACCAGAAGCTGACCCAACTTTTGTTCTGTGACCTCTCCACACCGAAAAACGATGGCAATTTCAATGTCTACGATGACATTCGCAAAAAGCTGATCGCTGCCGGTGTGCCGGAAAACGAAATCGAGTTTATCCACAACGCAGATACCGAAGCAAAAAAGGCGGCATTGTTCTCCAAAGTGCGCTCCGGCGATGTGCGAGTTTTGCTCGGAAGTACGGCGAAAATGGGAGCAGGCACCAACGTGCAATCCCGGCTTGTGGCGGTGCATCACTTGGACGTTGGCTGGAAGCCCAGCGACATGACTCAGCGCAATGGTCGCATCATCCGGCAGGGCAACATGAACAAGGAAGTCAAGGTGTTCAACTACGTCACCGAAGGCACATTTGATTCGTACCTCTTTCAGACCCTTGAGAATAAACAGCGATTCATCTCGCAAATTATGACTTCCAAATCCCCGGTGCGTTCCTGCGATGATGTGGACGAACAGGCATTGTCTTATGCGGAGATCAAGGCGTTGTGTGCCGGAAATCCTCTTATCAAGGAGAAGATGGACTTGGATGTGCAGGTCGCCAAGCTGAAGGTGCTGAAAGCCGACCACCAGAGCCAGAAATTCCGTCTGCAAGACAAGCTGCTGACCAAATTCCCGGCTGACATTCGGGAAACGAACGCCTATATTGCTGGGGTGAAAGCGGACGCACAGCTTGCCGCCGCCCATCCGCAGGTGCAAGAGGGTTTCTGCGGCATGACCATCAAGGGCGTGACCTACGATGAGAAAAAGACCGCCGGTGAGCGTCTGGTGCTTGCTTGTTCTGAACTGCCAAACGCCGAAGAAAAAGTGATCGGCAGCTACCGGGGCTTTGAACTGTCCCTGCGGTTCGATACCTTCCGCAGCGAATATCAGGCGATTCTGAAGGGTCAGCGGAGGTACCCGGTAGCACTGGGCACCGACCCGCTGGGCAACATTATCCGTCTGGATAATTCGCTGAACAACTTCCCGGAGCGCATTAACTCTGCTGAGAATGAACTAGCCACTCTGCATCAGCAGCAGGCAGCGGCGCAGATCGAGGTGGAAAAGCCCTTCCCACAGGAGGAAGAACTGGCTAAAAAATCAGCTCGCCTTGCAGAGCTGAACGCCCAGTTGGATGTGGACGAGAAAAATCACGAGCCGGAACAGGAGGAAGAACCAGACGAGGATGCACCCCGCCGCCCTTCAGTGCTGGCGGCGTTGGAGGAAAAATCCGATAAGCCGGAGCCGGTGAAGCCCTTCCGCAGTTATTACGACAAGGATGGTGATGCCCGGTGAGGGAAAAGCGGGACGAGATCATCATCCTGAGAACCACAAAGTCGGAGAAGAACCGCATTTATGAGAAGATGTTGGGCATGGGCATCCGCAGCCTGAGTGCATATATCCGCAAAATGGCATTGGATGGTTATTGTCTGAACCTTGACCTGCCGCAGTTGCGCCGGATGTCGTACCTGCTTCAGAATTGTAGCAACAATCTGAATCAGGTGGCAAAACGTGTGAATGAAAGCAATCAGCTTTATGCTGCAGACATTGAAGATTTGCGGCATCGGCTGGACGAGTTGATTGAGATCGGTCGGCAGATCCTCTCCCGGCTGGCAGAACTCTAAATTTTTCCCCGCAGTTGGAGGACTGCGGGTGTACATAAGGGGTGACATCCTTGCAAAGCAGTGGTTGACACCTTTATAATAGAGACGAAAGAAAGGCAGGTGCTGGATATGAGGTTCGTTTTTAAGATGATCGTTTTCCCGTTTTGGCTGCTTACGGCTTTCCTTGCGCTGATGCTGAAATGGACGCTGAACATTTCGGCATTCGTGCTGGCGCTGCCGATGCTGTATATTTTCGGCTGTGGTCTTTATACGTTGTACTGCCGGGAGTGGCTGCAATTTTTGATTCTGCTGGTGGCAGAGTTTGGCTGCTTTGCGCTGATCTTCATGGGTGCTTTGATCGCAGATGCAGCAGAGCATTTTAGTGGCTGGGTTGCCGGATTGTGAGGGGTGCTATGGAAAATCAGAAGTTAGAGGAATATTATTCTGAGCGCAGCAGCACGATCTTTTCTGAAATGCTGGGCGAGGATGAAAACTATCGGCGGCTGAAAAAAGCCAAAATAGCGGCTGAGAAAGCCCTTCAGAGCGTCATCAGCCAAGATTCATGGAAGCAATACCTCGCCTTGGATGAAATATGCAACGAGCTGGAATGCGCCCGGTACAAAGCGATGTATCTGGCAGGTGCTGCCGATTACGAAGAATTATCCAAATGATCTTGATGCCGCCGATGTGCGGCATTTTCTTTTTTGTAAGGGGGGTGATGGCATTGGCAGCAACACGGTTGATCCCCATGCGGAAGAACAAAGGCAAGTCCATCGGGGCTTGTCTGCACAACCATACCAGCTATATCCAGAACCCGGACAAGACCGAGCAGGGCGAGTTGGTCAGCAGCTATCGGTGCAGCCCGCTGACCATAGACGAAGAATTTCTGCTGACGAAACGGCTGTATGAGCAGACCACCGGGCGCAGCCAGAAAAGCGATGTGATCGCCTATCAGGTGCGGCAGTCCTTCAAGCCGGGGGAAGTTACGCCGGAGGAAGCCAACCGCATCGGCTACGAGTTTGCCGAGCGTTTTTTGAAGGGCAAGCATGCTTTTATCGTTGCTACCCACACCGACCGGGCGCACATCCACAACCACATTATTTATAATTCTACCGCCTTGGATGGGACCCGGAAGTTCAAAAATTTCTGGCTTTCCTCCTTTGCGGTGCAGCGGTTGAGCGACCTGATTTGTTTGGAACATCAGCTCTCCACCATCGAGTACAAGCCCTACCGGGAACGGCAGAAGCGCATCGTCTACCCACCGAAAGAGAGCAACCGTGACCGGCTATGCAGCGTAATCGACACCATCCTTGCTGAGCAGCCGAAGGACTTTGAAGTTTTTCTGCAAAAGCTGGAACAGCAGGGCTATGAGGTGAAGCGGGGCAAGCACACGGCGGTGAAGGGTAAGGGACAGAAACGCTTTATCCGTTTCCGCACTCTGGGCACCGGCTACGGCGAGGACGAGATCAAGGCAGTGCTGGAGGGAAAGGCGAAGCACCACCCCTATCAGAAGCAGCCGTCCAAAGAACAGCCTTTCCAGTTGTTGGTGGACATTCAGGGGAAAATGGCAGAGGGCAAAAGTGTTGGCTACAAAAAGTGGGCAACGAAGTTCAACCTGAAAGAGATGTCCAAGACTCTGCTTTTTTTGCAGGAGCAGAAAATCAGCAGCGCCGAGGAACTGCGGGAACGTGCGGCGGCTGCAACGGAACACTATCATGCTATGAGGGATTCCATCAAGGCGGCGGAAGCAAGGTTGACCGAAATCGCTGTTCTGAAAACCCACATCATCAATTATGCCAAGACCCGTGAGGTATACGCCGCTTATCGGAAAGCCGGGTACAGCAAAGCATTTCTGGAAGCTCACCGGGAGGAAATTACTCTGCACAAGGCGGCGAAAGCTGCCTTTGATGAAGCCGGGCTTCAAAAGCTGCCGAAGGTCAAGGAGTTGGATGCGGAGTTTGCAGAGCTACTGACCAAAAAGAAAGCAGCCTACCCGGACTACCGCAAGGCGCGAAACGAGATGCAGGAACTGGTTCGGGCACAGAAAAACGTAGAACGATTTTTTGCGGAAGAACAAACAGTACAGGAGAACGAGCAAGTTCGATAAGAAAAGATTGCGGGAGTTGACCGAGAGCGGTCGGCTCCCAGTATTTTTTGTGCTTTGCTATTCTGTTGGCAACAACACAGTCTATTGATTGTGTATTGGACGCACCACAACAGGTATTCTATGGAGTGTAAACAACTCTACTGAAATGGAGCGTGCTATGAAAGAATTATTCGGGCAGCGCCTGCGGGAGCAGCGGCAGAATCAGGGTTTGACGATGGAGCAGCTTGCAGAAAAAGCGAATCTCTCCACCAATTTTATCGGTGCAATTGAGCGTGGACTGAAAGAGCCTAGTCTCTCTACGCTCATCAGCATTCTGAACGCGCTGGATATTCCGGCTGACGTTCTGCTCCGTGATTACGTTGGAACAGCATCCCATGTGACCGATGACGAGATCTGCAAGCGGCTGGAAGGCTTGACCCCTATTCAGAAAAAGGCCGCACTCGACCTGTTGGACACCTATATCGCCAATCTCCCGTATCTTACAAACGAAGAATAATCAGCAACCCTTGCAAGCGTATCGGCTGGGATTTAGCCGGTACGCTTTTCATTTGCATCGCTTTCGGCTATAATCATTCTTATAGAGTGTGTTATACTCTAAAGAATTGATTTGGAGGTGCTGAAATGAGAGAACCACGGTACAGTATTTTAGTGGATATTCAGGATGCAACCGAGCGCGCAAAACAGGGCAAGCTGGCGCTGTACTGGCAGCGCACCATTCAGCGGGAATACCGCTGCAAGAAAGTCACCCCTGCCGAACAGCAAGCGTATGAGCAGTTGCAGAGCATTCTCTCCGAAGTGCCGCAATGGAGCGGTGAAGAAGATCTCCGCCATAACATGGAAAACATCGGCGGCAGGGTCTGGTTCTGCCACTTCTGGATTGACCACCATTCCATGGTGCAGTTGACGGAAGATCGCAACGGCGAGTTTACTGTTGCCTATGTGCTGGACACGGACGCTTCCCCGGAGGTGCGCCGGGAGGCTGCACTGCTAGCACGGAAGGAGCTTGCGGACTGTATGCAGAAATGGGGCATTACGCTTCTGGATGCGCCTGTCCCGGAACAGATGAAGTATGCTTCTCTGGCAGAAGCCGCTTCTCACCTCATGCAAGTCCTCGATGACCCGGAGAGTATCACCGGGTAAAAAAGCGTCCCGCAGGGATGCGCAGCCTGCATTGAAAAAATGCAGAACAAAGGGGTTTGGGGCACTCCCCAACAAGCATTTTGCAACGCAAAAAGTGTTTTTGTATAGACGAAAACATTGCTTGCTGGGTCACTTTTCGTCCGGGGCGCTGCAGCTGCCGGAGTTCAGGATCGCCACGAACTGCTGCAGCTGCTTGAGGGAGCTGACCCCCAGTTTTTCGTAGATGTTCTTGTTGTGGAAGCGCAGGGTGCTGTCCTTGATGTCCAGCTGCTCCACGATCTCCCGGGTGCGCAGCCCGGCGGCGTAGCCGTCAAAGATGCGGCGTTCGGTCTTGGTCAGGGTGGGAATGCCCGCCACAAAGGTCTGAAAGGCATCGGGCACCGACTCGTTGCGGCACACGTCTGCCAGCCGGGACAGCTCAGTCTGCATCTGCTGGCGTTCCAGCTGCAGCTCGTCCATCCGCCGCCGGGATTCCCGCCGGTCTTCCTCGAACTGCCGGAACGCCGGCGAGAGGATGCGACGGTGGAAGTTCATGCAGCAGAACACCACGAAAAAGGCGATGAACAGGCCGATGAGCAGCATCTGCAGATTGCCGGAAAAGACCAGTCTCCGGTAGTCTGCCATGGGGATGCACACCGCCAGCCGGTAGGACTGGTTCTCGCTCAGGCGGCACAGCTGAGAGATGCCCGCATAGGCGCTGTCGGGGCCGGTCAACTGGGTCAGCCCGCCGCCCATGCTGCGCAGCACCAGCGTGTTCCGGGGGGCATGGTAGTAGCCGTCGGTGGTGCCGCTGCTGAGGGCAGCATCGGCGGCTAGGCTGTCCCCCGCCGGGGCAAGCAGGCAGATCAGGCGGTCAAAGCCGGTGGGCTGGGCAAAGTTCTGCTTGAAGTAGCTCTCGCTGATCTCAAAGCCGCACAGCCCGTATATCGTGCCGTCCCGCCCCTGCAGGGGCAGCAAAAACAACTGCACCTCCTCCGAGGTGCCGGGCAGCTCGAACCGCTCGGTCAGCGTGTAAGACTGGTACAGCGGGGTGCTGCCGGGGGTCATCCAGCGGTCGTAGTCCGGGAACTGGTCGGTCTGGAACTCCATGCGCCATTTGCGGTGGGGCATCACGCTGCGGGCCTTGCCCACCTCCGCACTGCCCCGGTACAGCAGCAGGGGCACGGTGGGGGTGTCGGCACCGCTTTTCTGCACATACAGCCCGGCGCGGGAATGCTCTGCTCCCTCCATGCGGGTGTTGACGGTGGCATCCAGCAGCACAAAAGCGCCGGAACAGCCGGTCTGGCGCAGACGGCGGCACAGCGGCTCGAGCATTTTCTCTTCCAGCGCGTTCAGCACCTCGGGGGAGTCGTTCAGCTGGGCAAAGGACATCTGCCGCAGGGCAAGCTCCTTGTCCACCTCTGCGCTCATGTCCTCGGACAGGTTCACACCCATGACCGCCAGCTGGTCAAAATAGCGCTCCATATCATTCTGGAACACCGAAAACTGGATCTGCAGACTGCGGCTGATATCCTTTTTGGTGTTGTGTAGGCTGGCAAACAGGAACAGCGCCGCACCAAAGGTCAACACCAGCAGCACCACCAGCAGCAGGCAGGCCCACAGCAGCCGGCTGCTCATGGGGCTTTGGCGGATTTTTTCACGGTGCCGGTCAACAAAGTGCATCAAAGTCCCTCCTTTCCGGCTGAGCGGCAGGCTCAGGCATTGTCACACAGCAGCTGCCATGTTTCCTCGGCAAGGGCTTCCAGCGTTTCGCCGTCCGCAAGGCGCTGGGGGTAGTCCTTCTGGCGCTGGCGCAGGCTGTCGTACAAGGTTTTGGCCTTGGCGTGGTACCCCACGATGCCCGGTTCGGACAGGGGGGTGTTCTGGATGCGCATTTCGTTGTAGACGTCGTACAGCCGCTGATAGCTCTGCTGCTCAAAGGGATAGTCCGCAATGGCGTCAAAGGCGGCGCTGGACACCGGCATGTAGCCGGTATCGGCAGCAAATTCCAGATTGCGCTGCTGTTCGGTGAGCCAGCGCAGGAACACGGCGGCGGCTTCGGCTTTCTGGTCGGTGGTCTTAAAGGCGCACAGGCCCACACCGGCCTGCGGCATCAGGGGCGTGGCGGTGCCTGCGGCGTGGGGCAGGGGAGCCAGCAGCAGGTCGGTGGGCTCTGTGGTGTTGTCCGGGTAGGTGACGAAATCATTGTAATAAAGGATGGCCGCAGAGCTGCCAAGACCTGCCAGCGTCTCGCCGGTCATCACCTGCGTGTTGGAGTACAGGTCCGAGATCAGAATATCACCCTGTACCAGCGCCCGGGCAAACTCCATCCACGAAGCGCGGAAGGTCTCGTTGGTCAGATCGTACCAGCTGCCCTTGTACAGCTTGCCGCTGCCCTGCTCCAGCGCGTTCAGCTCCACCAGACGCAGGGGGTAATCCAGCGCGCAGAAGGGCTTGCCCTGCGACCACTGCCGGTAGGCACCCGCCATTTCAAAAAAGCCGTCCCATGTGGCAAGGGTGGAAAGCTGCGCCCCGGTGTCCGCCGCAAAGCGGGCGTACTGGGAGCCGTTCAAAAAGATGAGCTGGGTGGATTTGGACACCGGGAACACCACCTGCTTCCCGTCAATGATGCCGTCCTGCACAAAGCCGGGCACATAGGCCGCCATGTCCTCGGCGGTGAACCAGTCGTTCCAGTCCACAAGGTTTTCGATGCCCAGAGCGCTGGCGTCCGCGGGGTGGGCCGAGAACAGGTCCGGCAGGTCCAGCGCGCCGGGCTTGCCGGCCTTGGCGTCCTGCAGCTGGCCGCCGATGGCGGCACTGTTGGTCATGTTGGTCACGTTGAGCAGGATGCCCTTCTCTCTGCCCACCGTGTCGTTGAACTCGGTCAGCAGGCGGTTCATGGGCGAGTCCGCCTGTTCGCCGTACACATGCCAGATGCTGAGCATGGTGGGGTCCTTGGGAGAAAGCAGGGTCTTGCTGCCGCCGCAGCCCGCAAGAGCCAGACCGGGGACAAGCGCCGCAAGCTTTAAAAATGTCCTTCGTTCCATTTTTCATGACTCCTTTCCGCACATTGCAGCCAGAGGGGGGGAAACCGGCACAGGCAGGGCTGCAGCTGCCTGTTTTGGTGGGAAACCACCCCAAAATCCCCCCAATTTTGGGCTTTTTGGGGGGATTTTTTGAGGGGGAAGCCCCAAACCCCAAAAATTTTTTTGGAATTGCCCCCCAAAAACGGCTTTTCTGAGGGGGCAATTTTTTCCCGGGTATGATACAGTACAAACAGAAGAGGTCTCGCGCCGGTGCAGAAAGCCTGTCGCTGTGCACAAAACGTGTCAACGGGCAACTGCGGATTCTATTCATAAGGATAGCATAAGATGGAGCGGACTGCAAGTGCAGAGAATACCAAAACCAGAGCCCCCTAAAAAGCAGGGGGACAAACAGAAAGGAGCACCCCCATGAAAGAGATGAACCGACGCGAATTCCTCACCCTTACCGGCGCAGCCGTTGTGGCGCTCTCGCTGGCAGGCTGCGGCGGCGGGCCCTCCACACCTCCGGCCTCTGAGAGCAAAGAGCTGGCCCTGTTCAAAGCCATCAACGAGGTCTGGTATGAAGTCAACAAACAAGTAGCCCCCAATCCCAAACTTGATATCTGCAAGTCTGTGGTCTACTGTCAGGAGGCTGCCGACCTCGCAAAGTTTACAGCCAGCCCTTTTGAAACCTATGACCCTGAAATGGACGAGGAGGATTTCCGCAAATGGAACCTGCCTGATGATGTATTCTACGAGTACAAAGACCGTGAGGCTGAAATGATAGCGGAAATCGATAAAAAATATGGAAGCGGAAGCTATCGGGGGACTGGGGGAGTTTCTAACAGCACCCATGACGGTATGCAATTAACGAAACTGTATCCTCGTAGTCAGAGCGAGGTCAGGGAGTTTGTGCGGTATCTGGCCGGGCCTGGACTGGTGAGTCCGCATCCCGAGCAGTGGATGATCGGGCTCTACTGCCCCACCATTAAGGGCAAGACCTATGCGGTGGCGGTAATGGTAAACTATTCAAAGTACTGAACCGGGGCAGGGATGCACGGACTTCCCGCAGATCCCGAACCGTAATCTATAATATACTGTATTGAAAGGAGCACCCCCATGAAAAAGATGAACAGACGCGAATTCCTCACCCTTACCGGCGCAGCCCTTGCAATGATGGCACTGGCCGCCTGCGGCAGCACCCCTTCCACGCCCGCAGTACCCACTACCGGCGAAGAAGCCAAGGTGCTGGAAGCCATCAACAAATACCGCGCAGCAGCCGGGGTGAAGGAACCGCTCATATTGGAGAACGGTCTGAAGCCCGCAGCTGAACTTGTGGTGAAGATTGCAAAGGGCGAAATGGCATTTGACGCGGACGCCGCGGAAGCGCTTGGTAAGGCAGCAGCCGGCTATAATGTATCGGGCAGACCGATTGGCATGTCTATGAATTCCTCAGGTAGTATGATGCCGGTATGTGTTTACACGGAAAACGTAGACCTGCTGGTAAAAAACTTGTCGATGCTGGACGAAGCTGATCAGACCAATCTAAAATCGGCCAGTCTGATTGCGATTCAGCTGTTCGAGTATGGCGGTGTGAAATACTGGGTCGCAGTAGCCGCCAACGGCAAAAAGTAACCCCTTAACCACAACCATTCCCATTTAACCCCCTATTGGCCCCGGGCACACTCCCCCTGTGTCCGGGGCTTTATAGAAAGGAGCACCCCCATGAAACGATATGACCGACGGACTTTCCTCAAGCTCTCCGGCGCATCGGCGGTGATGCTGGCGCTGGCAGGCTGTGACGATAGCTGCTCCTCCGGCTCCACAAGTTCCGGCTCTGCCACAGAAACGCCTCCCTCGCCGCCGATCCCTGTGATCCGGGACGGGCAGAAGATCCTGACCATTTTCAACGCAGAACTGGCCCGGCGAAAGGTGGAGAACATCAAGTTCGAGTACAGCAAGGGTCTGGAACACGCCATTCAGGCAGATGTGCAGATGTTTGTGGATAACGGCAGCCCGGAGTTCCCAGCGGAAGAGGGGCTCAGGCTGCGGATGGAGGGCGACTATGCCGCAAAGATGTGGGATGGTCTGAACGAAGCCGGTTACAGCTCCGGCTCCACAGCCATCTTCCATATGCTCAATCAGTACCGGGTAGGTGTGGATTTCGACTACGAAGGAAAGCACCTTTACAGCATGGATCGTCTCTACCCCGCCACCGAGGCCCAGTTCCAGCAGTTGGTGGATGAACTGATCAAGGACTACGGCGGTGTGCCGGGGCTTCATGAGGACGACCCGGTGGTGAATAAGGTAGGCATCACCGTGGTGGATATCAACGACAAGACCTATTGGGCCGCCTACATCATCGACAAGTGGCAAGGCATAGGAGACGGCTGAACCACACCATAGAAAAGGAGCCCGCCATGAAATACCAACACCTTGTAAGCCTTGCTTTGGCTGCCGCGCTGCTGACCGGCTGCGGCGGCACCCAGAGCAGCCCCAGCGCCGCTGCCGACCAAAGCTCCGACAGCAGCCGAAGCACCCCCGGCGCGGTGGCGCAGGCCGCCCAGACAGACCGCATCACCGACCAGTACACGCTGGAAAAGAACGTTTCGGGCGTGTGGGGGGAGGAAGCGGTGCAGTACATTTCCGTCCATGTGCCGCAGCTGGAATGCGACAGCCCGGATGCCGCCTCCATCAACGAGGAGCTGAACGCCATCTATGCAGCGGATTTCCGGGAGTTCGAGGCCTACGAGGAGGCCGGGCAGCCGGACGGCGATGCCCCGCTGATCGGTGTGGGCTGGGATGACTGGTGGTACGGCGACTGCGTCAGCCTGGTGGTGCGCAGCCGCTACGGCGGCACCGCCCCGTGGCGTTACAGCGGCTGGTGCTTCGATTTTGCCACCGGCCAGCAGATCACCGTGGCTGAAATGCTTCAGCGCATGGGTCTGGACCCGGATACCGTGCAGGCGCAGGTGCAGCGGCAGGCCATGCAGGCCTTTGACCGGGAGATGGCGCAGGGCGCGTATTACGAGGGCCTGCGTCTCGGCGGAGAGCTTTCGCAAATGCGGATGGATACGCTGAAATACAATGAACTGGAAAACCTGTGCCTGCTTTTGCCGGAACAGGATCAGCTGATGCTCCGTGGAAAGTACAGCTGTGAAGAAGGCTGGCAGCAGCTGGATATGGAACTCTCGCCGCCCTCTGCCGACACCCCGGTGCTGACCGATACCTACGATGGTGTGCAGGTGCAGCTGGAGGGAACGCAGGCTACCATCACCCTCCGCCCCGCGCCGAAGACCGATCAGTGGGGCACAGACCTCAACGTCTGGGTGGAGCAGGAGCACAGCTACCCCATCCTTGGCGCTTACAATGAATATGTGGACGTGTGCATCGGGGAGCAGGAGGACGGATTTTTCCGCCCGGTGGTTTATCTTCTGACCAAAGACGGCGTGGTGGAGTATGTGGACGTGCTGCGCTGCCTGCTGTACGGGGATGCCATGGTCTGCCAGGACCCCATCTACATTGCCAACAACGGCGTGGCGCTGGAACTCTGCGGCAGCGAGGTGAACCTGCGCCGGGCGGATGGCTCTGTGCTGGAACTGGCTCCCCTGTCGGCAGAGTGGAGCGCGCAGGAGATCCCCTATTCCGTCACCGGCTCCTACAACTACACCGCCGAAACCGGCTGGAACTGGCTGGATCTGACCAGAGACGGCAGCGTTCAGCTGGGCGTGCAGGACAACAGCCACATCTACCGGGGCGACGCCGCGTATCTGGGCGTGGTGCCGGAGGGCGTGGTGATGGGCATCGCTGCCGATGAGGAACTCGAATTTGTGGCGGCGTTCAAGAACGACCTGTACAACGAGAACCTGACCATGACCATGATCGCCGGGCAAAACCCCTTTGCCGAGGGCGAGACCCAGCTGCAGATGACCCGCAGCTACGGCTGAGAAAACAAGGAGAAGGACCATGAAATACAAACGCCTTGCCGCTGCGGTGCTGGCGGCGGCTCTCTGGCTGACCGGCTGCGGCGGCGCGGCGGCTCCCGCTGCCCCCGCAGGCTCCGGCGCAGCTTCCCAAAGCGCCGCAGACACGGCGGTGCAGACGGCACAAAAAGACCGCATCACCGAGCAGTTCACGCTGGAAAAGACCATCCGGGACGAGTACGGTATCACCCAGAAGCTGACTGTCCATGTGCCGCAGCTTGTGTGCGACAGTCCGGACGCCGCCTATCTCAACGATGAGCTTGCCGCCATGTATGCGGCAGACTTCCGGCAGTACGAGGACAGCCCGGAGATCGAGCCGCAGCAGGACGAGTGGCGCCCGGAGACCTATATCAACTGGGACGCCTACTGGTACGGCCACTGCGTAAGCCTTGTGATGTTCCGCTACGACGGAGGCTCCGACCCGGGGTATTCCCGGGGCTGGTGCTTCGATTTTGCCACCGAAAAGCAGGTCTCCGTGACCGAAATGCTGCAGCGCATGGGGCTGGACCCGGACGCCGTGCAGCAGCAGATGCTGCGCGGGGCCATGCAGACCTTTGACCGGCACATGGCGCAGGGCGGCTACTACGAGGGCCTGCTCAGCGACGGCAATCTGGCAAGTATGCGGCTGAACACGCTGGAAAACAACCAGCTGGATGACCTGTGCCTGCTGCTGCCGGAACAAAACCGGCTGGTGCTCCGGGGCGGGTGAAGCTCCACCGCCGGCAGCGGCTGGCGGCAGCTGGATGTGGAGATCCCGCTGCAGGCTGCTGACCCGCAGCCGCAGACGGTGCTGACCGACACCTACGGCAGCGCTTCGGTGCAGCTGGAAGGAACGCAGGGCACCATCACCCTCCGCCGCACGCCGGAGACCGCCGCATGGGACGCGGATTACGGCATCCGGCTGGAACAGGACCGCACCTACCCCATCCTTGGCCTTTATAATGCGTATACCGACGTGTGCATCGGAGAACTGGGCGCGTCCTTCCACCCGGTGGTCTATCTGCTGACCAGGGACGGCGTGGTGGAATATGTGGATGTGCTGCACTGCCTTATGTTCGGCAGCGCTCTGGTCTGTCAGGACCCCATCTATATTGCAAATCAGGGCGTGGCGCTGGAACGCAGCGGCAAAGAGGTAATTCTGCATCAGGAGGATGGCTCTGTGCTGGAGCTGGCTCCCCTGACGGCAGAGTGGAACGAGCTGGAACTCCCCTCTGAGGTCACCGGTGCCTTCAACGACATGGCCAACAACCAATTTGACTGGATGGACGTGGAAAGCGGCGGTTATTTCCAGATGGGTGTGCAGGACAACAACGTTTTCTATCAGGGCTACGCCGACTATCTGGGCGTGGTACCGGAGGGCATGGTACTGGGCATTTTTACCAACGAGACCCCGGATGGGATACCCGGCATCACCTTTGTGGCGGCGATGAAGTACGACCTGCACACCAACACCCTGTCCCTTACCATGATCGACGGCCCCAACCCCTTTGAAGAGGGCGCGACACAGCTGCAAATGATTCGCTGCCCGGATACATGGCCCCAGCGGGTGCCGCTGACAGCCGACTGACCCCGGTACGACCACCGAGAATACAGGAGAACCACCATGAAACACAAAACGTTCCGCTGGATACCGGCAGTTTTGCTGGCAGCAATGCTGCTGGCAGGCTGCGGGGCAGAGACTGCACCCCCGGCAAGCGCCGCCGCCCCGGCCTCTGTCTCCGCCGCTGCTTCCGCCTCGGAAGACCGCCCGGCGCAAAAAAAGCCCGGGGCAGACGGGCGGCGCACCGAACAGACTGTGGCAGAACCTCCAGCCCTGCCGGAAAACTGGGAGCAGCAGGTGCTAACCGAGTGGATGGCAGTCACGGCGGTGACGCAGGGTGAAAGCTATGCCCCCGCCGACCGCAACGAAAGCTTTACCCTGCGGCTGGAAAAGGCCGAGATCACCGGCACGGTGACCGTCTCCTTCATCCGGGAAACATACGTCAGCCCGCAGATTCAGTCTGCTGCCGAGACCCGTACCGGAGAGCTGAATGCCGGCGCTGTGACCGGCTGGGACGGGGAAAAAAGTCAGGGCTGGAACCTGACATGCCTCAGCGAGGACGGCAGAAGCCGCTGGATGATCTCCATGATGGAGGACGGTTCTTTGCTGATGCAGTCCACCGGCCTGAAAAAGGACGGCACCGTGTGGTATGTGTTCCGGCGCACCACGGCGTGGGATGACATCGGCTTCGCCGCCATCCCCCGCAAGCTGTGGGGCACTTACCGCGCCGGAGACGAGGCCGCAAAGGGCATCCGCTGGATGACCTTCCTGCCGGACGGCAGCTGCTGCATGAGCGTGGAATGGGACGGGTGGAACGGCATTCTGACCGGCACCGCAGAGGGAACGCAGGGCCGCATCGAGGACGGCACTGAGCTGTATTTTACATTGACCGATCAGAACGGCAAGCCGTGCGAGTTCGGGGCCATTCTGCTGAACGATGACGGCAGCCCCAGCGGCTGCAGCCTGAAATACCGCGCCGGAGAAGTGCTGTTTGACCGGGATACGCGTCCCATTTACTGGAAAAACGACTCCCCGAATCTAACCCTTGTACCGTGATCGAAACCGAACGCAATGCGATGACAAAGCGTTGTCGCTTACAACAAACAAATAACAGGAGGAAATTACTATGGGTCTTATCAAAGCAGGTATGGGCGCACTGGGCGGAACCCTTGCAGACCAGTGGAAGGAATTTTTCTACTGCGATTCTCTGGACAAGGATGTGCTGATGGTCAAGGGCCAGAAGCGCACCTCCCGCCGCAGCTCCAACAACGGCGAGGACAACATCATCACAAACGGCAGCGGCATCGCCGTGGCAGACGGACAGTGCATGCTCATCGTGGAGCAGGGCCGCGTGGAGCGAAGCAACCCAAATCCGAACCATTGCCCTCTGGGGCATCTTTGGCGGC
>OODG01001360.1_pt1 | contig 16818 bp, 7 predicted proteins | sample 1671621 | NCBI WGS metagenome assembly OODG01 (sample SAMN06348175, study PRJEB24527) | human gut metagenome | biome: human gut; feature: ankylosing spondylitis patient; material: feces | host: Homo sapiens | place: China | collected 2015-10 | reverse complement strand
AGAATGCGCTATTTTAACAATAAAATAAGATTCACGCTCAGCACTACTTCCATTCGGAAAGTTGGTCTTCTATTTCCGGGATATCGCTGGCTTTGAATACCGGGCTTTTGATACCCCGGCGTTTTTGATCGTTGTAGTTTTTTAGGGCTTTTAAAGCTAAATGACCAAGAAAGATGAGGGCGATCAGGTTGATCAGGGTCATGAGGGCCATAAATAGGTCTGCCAGATTCCAGACGATGTCCAAACCGGCTACCGAACCGAAAAACACCATTCCTCCGACGGCTATCCGGTAGATTTGCAGACCGGCCGGATGCCGTGATATAAAGAACAAATTGGTTTCACAGTAGGAATAATTGCCGACAATCGAACTGAAGGCGAATAAAAGAATACAGAAAGCGATAAACTGAGCTCCGAAGGGACCGATTTCATGGCCGACGGCGGCCTGGGTCAGTTGAATGCCTTTCAAGGTTCCATCGAGAGGAAGGTCCGAAAGTAAGATGATAAAAGCGGTGCAACTACAAATGACAATGGTGTCGGTGAATACACTCAGGGCTTGTATCAGCCCCTGTTTTACCGGATGGGAAACGGTTGCTGTGGCTGCAGCATTGGGAGCGGAACCCATCCCCGCTTCGTTGGAAAATAAGCCTCGCCTTACTCCTTGCATGATCGTTGCCCCGAGTCCTCCACCGACAACTTGCTCTATTCCGAAAGCATTGGAGAAAATATGGCCGATCAGGGCCGGGATAGCGGTCATATGATTGAATAAAATGAATAAGGCCACTAAAATATAGGCAATCGCCATAAACGGAACGATGATACCCGCTACCCGTGCTATCCGGTGTATCCCTCCGAAAATAGTGATTAGCGTGAAAAAGGTCAGGATGATGGCCGGACCTAATTGGCCGGTTCCGTATATCTCGTGAAAAGCGATTGCGATTGTATTGGCTTGGACGGAATTGAAGACCAAGCCGAAAGTGATGATAATAATGAAGGCGAAAAGCAGGGCCAGGCCTTTCTTTTTTAGTCCTTTTCCGATATAGAAGGCGGGGCCTCCGATGAATGAGCGTTCACCTTTTTCTTTATAAATTTGAGCTAAAGTCGACTCGACGAAAGCCGAGACAGAACCGATCAGGGCCAGTACCCACATCCAGAAAACAGCCCCGGACCCTCCTAAAGCAACGGCAGTCGCTACTCCGGCTAAATTACCCGTTCCTACCCGGGAGGCGGTCGCTATACAGAAAGCCTGGAACGAAGAAACGGAATTTTTACCTTTGCCGTTACTGACTCCCTGGCCTAATAACCTGAACATTTCTCCGAAATAGCGGAATTGTACAAAACGGCTTTTAAACGTAAAATATAAACCGATCAGAATCAGAAGGATAATTAATAGGTATGTCCAAATCCAATCGTTCGCAGAAATAATCCAGTTATTCAATGTTTCTAACATAGCTCTTTAGTTTTGACCTCTTTCTTTCTGGTGTTTCTACGGAATGATTGAAAAAATGTCTTGTTATTTTATATTTTAAACGATTCGATATAGTTTGTTGAAGAATAAATTTTGGTGTTTATATACATGTTTACCCTAAATGTAGATTTATTTTTTTCTATTCCGCTTCCGGGTTTTATATCGTCAGACCGGTTCGCCTGGAACAGTCCGGTAAGGCTTCCGTTGATTTCATCGGTTCTTCTCTTGCCCGGAAAAACAAAAGATTTTGTTTTTCCGGGCAAGAGAAGAACTCACTGACCGGCGGAACTCCTCACTTCGCAAAAAAACTTTACGTTACGTTTCCGTCAGACACCACCGGTCAGTGAAAGAAAAAGACAGACTACCGACAGAAGTGATCGGGTCGCCAATTCCGATTACCGCAGACGAACTAGTAACGGAATAGACCTACCTCTATAAGTGTAAATATATATAATTGCCTTTCTATATATACAAGATGTAATCGTTTTGAATACTTGTCCAGAGGATTCTTGTAACGATATGGAGTATTGTCTGAAGAGACGCTTAGAAGAATTTTTCGAAATAATCCGTCGTAAATTGTTGGATTACTTGCATTAAATTTTTTTCTTTGTCACCAGATAAATTTTCGACTAAATTAATCGAACGTTTTTCTGGAATCCATGGAGGTAAATGAACATACAGAGGTTTTGATAAAGGCAATTGTCAGGGGAGATAAGAAAGCGTTTGGACAATTGTTCCGGATGTGGTATGTGCGTTTGTGTCTTTATGCCGAATCTATTGTCAGGGATCGGGATATGGCGGAGGACCTTGTACAGAATTTATTTTGTATGCTGTGGGAAAAAAGGGAAGAGATCGATATCCGGGAATCGATGAAGGCTTATTTGTATCGCTCTGTCTATCACGCTGCTCTCAATTCGTTAAAACATGAAAAAGTAAAATTGGCTTTCTGGGAATTTATTCAAAAACAGGGTTCTAAAGATGAAAACAACATAGAGTATTTTATAGATAAAGAAAATCAGGAAATCGTGTTTAAAGAAATAAATCGGGCAATCGATGGTTTGCCTTTCCAATGTCGTCAAATATTTCTTCTCAGCCGGTTTTCCGGTAAAAAAAGCCAGGAAATCGCGGTTGAATTAGGAATCTCTGTACGTACGGTGGAAGCTCAGCTTTACCGGGCTATGAAACGTCTGCGGGAAGAATTAGCCCATTTGAGAGGTAGCGCAATATTTTGGTTGTTCCTTCTTAGAGGAGAAAAGGTTTAGACCAGGGGATAAAGTTCGTAAACTTATCGTAGGTTTATTTCGTTACCAATTCGTCTCCGGTGATCGGAATTGGCGACCCGGTCGCTTCTGTCGGTCGTCTACCTTTTTCTTTCACTGACCGGCGGAACTCCTCACTACGTTCGTCAGACACCACCGGTCGGGCGTTCAGAAAAAGCAAGACGACACCCGACAGAGCTCCAATGGTCCCCGAACACGAACACCTCCGACTTACGTTATCACTGCATAGGAAACGAACTATGACCTGAAAAGTATAAACTTCTATCAAACAGCTGTTTTTCTGAACCCTTACCTTCGGAATTAATTCAGTAATCGGTATTTTATAGGAATAATCCGGTCAGGTAACCCAGGTATCCGTACTCCGGTCAGGGTGGCCTGCCCTTTCATTCAATAAAACTTTCCTTCTTTGCCCTGTAGTGCTGACGGAAGATGCAGGGTTTTGTGGCGGAAGACCATTGGAGCAGGAACGAGGGTCCGGTTAGGTTTTCCGAACGCCCGACCGGTGGTGTCTGACGAGCTTGCGAGGAGTTCCGCCGGTCAGTGAAGGAAAGCCTTACCGGACCGTTCCAGGCGAACCGGTCTGACGGCACAAAACCCGGAATCGGAATAGAAAGAAAAAATAAACCTACGTTTATAACGTGTTAATATGTATATAACTGCCTAAATATTTAGGGACATTTACTGAATATCCTCAGTTAACGGAAAAATGAGAAGGGTTGGGGATGGGGAATGGCGGTTGACGAACCGGGAGGCGCTGGATATGCCCCTTTGGGGGTGGGAGAAATATATCTCGGATACGGGTGGATATTTCTCCTGGGCGGACTCGGTGAGTCAGATGAACTTTTCCCGGTTTTGTGTCTTGTAAAGTCCTACCAATAAGAATATGAAGGAAGAGAGTAAGATAATCAATCGGTTGTCGAACAGGGTGTTATAAAAAATTTGCGGATTTTTATCCAAGGGGACGTCAAAGGGGTTCAAAAATACATTCCATTTGCTGACGTCCAGAATTTTACTCGATGCGAACAGCAATAAACCGATAATGATAATCATTACTGCCGTACCGTTGCCATTCCGGATGAGTGTACTGAGCATAAAACACAGTAAACCGATGAAAAGCGCAGGTACCATACTTTGCAAAGCGAGTTGCAGGGGAGGTACCTCTACAACCAGCCAGTCGGTGACGGCAGCTAAAAGCAAAGTGATGATAAAACAAATCATATAGGCGATCAAAAGCCGGAATAGCCAGATTTTATACCGATAGTTCGGAATACCGAAAATGATTTCTATGATTTTGGCATCCTGGTCGTTCTGTATACCGAAACAGGTCGGATAGAAGATCAATAGGATAGAAGGCACTAATAACATACTGTATCCGGTAGCCATCGTAATCTCCGAATCCGAAATAAGATTTAACCCCACCGTCAGGATATAAAAACCGACGGCACTGAGAATAAAATACATAAACTTATTGCCGAAGATAATCTTTATATTATACCGGGCGAGTTTTGCTATAGGAGTGATGTAATATTTCATGGCTTTACAAGTCTATTGAGTGATGATATTTTCATGATTAGCTAATTTTACATTCCTCAACAACCACAGATACGAGTCTTCCAGTAGAGGAGAAGTATGTACGGCATTGGGAACCGGTTGGGTCTCCGACAGACACCTGACTTTGATATTCTCTCCGTTCCGGATATGATGTACCAATAACAGGTCGGAAGGCAATTTTACAAATTCCCGGGCCGGAATTTCGAAAGTCCATGTCACATCTTTAGCAATTTCCACCATTTCGGAAGGAGTTCCGTGATATTTCAACGACCCTTTGTTGATAACACCCACCTGGTTACAGGAACTGGCGATATCCTCGATAATGTGGGTAGAGAAAATAACGATCCGGTTGCGCGACAATTCTACCAAAAGATTTCTGAAACGGATTCTTTCCCGGGGGTCCAATCCGGCAGTCGGTTCATCGACAACCAGAATGCGGGGCAGGTTCAGCAAAGTCTGTGCAATTCCGATCCGTTGTTTCATACCTCCTGAGAAACCTCCGATCTTTTTATCTTTGTTTTCATACATATGAACCGCTTCGAGCACTTCTGTGATCCGTTTGCTCCGGGTTTTGGGATTATAAATTCCTTTCAGGAGAGCCTGATATTCCAAAAACTCCCAGGAGGTCAGGTTTTCGTAAGTACCGAATTCCTGAGGCAGATAACCGATCAATCCCTGCAATTCTTCCCGTTTTTTCTGGGTATCGATGCCATTGATGAATATTTTTCCATAGCTCTGCTCGAATATGCCGCAGATGATACGCATAAGGGTGGTTTTACCTGCACCGTTAGGTCCTAACAAACCGAACATACCGGTATGGATCTCCATTGAGACGGCGTTCAAGGCTTTGAACGGTTTTTTCTTATATCCGATCATCGGAATTTTTGTGGCGATCTTATATACTCCTTTTTTCAATTCCCTGAACCGACCGTCGATCATATCGATGTTGATATTGTATTTATGGATCCGGTCCGATAAATAGCGGGCAACTATAGCGACATACCAAAGGAGACCGAGTAAAATAGCCATGCCGGAATCCGAGAATTTTATAGAAGCCCATATGAGCGTAAACAAGGGCGAAAAGTAATAAATGAAGATTCCGCATACCCGTATACACCAGCTCAAGCTTTTGATTTTATGAGCTTTAAAATATTCACCTCCGATGGCAATCAATTTTGTCAGCAACATCCAGGTGCAGACGGCAAAAATGATGGCCCAGAAGGTCAATGTTTGATAGAAATAGGTGAAATAAATCAGGAAGCCGGTGATAGGTAACATCCATACCAAAGGTTTTAAATCCGACCATTGCCGGTATTCTTCCTTTAATCCCAGCCGTTCCCGTACACGTTGGCCGGATTGCCATTCCCGTTGAAATTCATTGGGACGGCCGTAGATCTTCACCAGATTACGGATTGAAATATGGATTTCCTGATCCGGAGGGATAATCCGGCTGTTGGCCTGACGCAGACTAGTCTCCATAAACCAGGTGGCTGCCGGTATCAGTATAATGGCTCCGACAAAGTAACCCAATTGCCATATCAGCGAGTCGGTTATCATCACTATACCGATGACTGCCAGGATCAAAAGGGTGAGTTGAATAATCTTCAGGGTTAAACTCTGGGTACGCAGCCGATGAAGTGCTTCTTCCAAACCGGAATATAGGGTGGGGATAATCACCAGGGTCAATAATGTACTCATGGTCAATCCTCCGATCACCGTGATGGCGAAAGGAGCTCCGAGTCCTGATACAAATTCTCCTTGTCCCATGGCTAACGGGAACATGGCCACGATGGTGGTGATGGCTGTGATCAGGATAGGACGTACCCTCGAGATTCCGGCGATGATGAGGGCTCGCGGTTTACGGTTACCCTGTCGCCGCAATTGCGAAGTGTAGTCGATCAGGATGATACTGTTGTTGACGACGATACCGATCAGGATAATGACACCGATCAATACATTGGCATTCATCAACGAATTGCTGGTAAACAATAAGGCCAGTAAGGAACCGATGGCAGCCAGGGGAATAGCGAACATCAATACGATCGGGGCTGTAAGTGATTCGAAAACAGACGCCAGGATCATGTAAATGATCACAAAAGCAGCCAGAATCAGAAAAGTGAATTCGCTGGTTTCGTCCTCTTCATGTACCACCTCGACAGCGATGCCGGTAGGAATATCGGTATTCTGCACCAGTTCGTCTATCTCTGTCCTTGCGGCTTCCAGAATATTCTTCGATTCGTTTACATCGGAATTGAACCGGTAGTTCACCGTGATTTCTTTATCCTGGTTGACCCGGTTTATGTTTCCTTGTCCCCGGGTAAGGTTGATATTACTGAAGCTACGTAATTCGGTAAGGGAATTATTCGTGTTGGTGACTTGCATATTGCGCAAGTCTTCCAGCGTACGTACCGGATCCTGGTTTTCTTCTTCTTTTTTCTCGGCTAGCCGTTTGTCTTTGATGATGATATCGTACTCCTGATCTCCCGCTTTGTATTTGATCGAAGTCGTATTTTGGGGGGCGAAATTATTGAGCTCGGTGACGACATTATTCGGAGTTACATCATTGATTCCCATCAGATATTGGTCGAACATGATCCTGGCTTCGGGTTTTCCCCGGGATGAGCTGACCGATGAATAGCTGATATTGTCCAATTCTTCCAATTGGAATTTGAGCAACTCGGCCAGGTTAGCCATTTTTTCGAAATCCTGGCCCTTGATGACAATTTTTTCCGTTTGGGTACCCATACCCATTTTTTTCATCAGTTGGTCGGCACCTCCCATGAGTGAACTGCCACCACCCCGGAAGTTCTCGCTGCTCTCGATAGCTTCGAGGCTGATATCGCTGACTCTTAACCCATCGGAGAGGGATAGAATCGTACTCTTGAGTTCGTTCAGTGTTTTTTTGTTGATCTTTTCGAAGTCCTCTTTTAGTTTGATGGTGACACTGGCATCCGTGGAATAGATCTTTGTACTGTATTGTTCGATTTCCTGGATATCGTTCAAGCGTTCTTCATAAGCTTTTATCGTTTCGTCTGTCCGGTTGAGGGTATTCCCATTGGGGAAAGTCATATAGACATTGAACGTATCGGCTTCGATTTCTTTTAACGTATTCATGGTCAGTGTCAAAGATAAAGCTACCGTGACGATCAATACCAATATCGCAGTAAATACGACTGCTGCCGGTTTGCGCAGGCACATTTTCAGTAAAGCGATATAAATCTGTACCGGCCGGCTATGAATCGATAATGTACTGAAATTTACCCGGTCGCCCTGGCCTTTCATGAATTGATTGACGGCCATAGGGATCAGTAGCAAAGCCACGGCCAACGACAGGATAAGAGTCGTGATGATCGACACGCCGATATGTTCACCGATCAGCTTCAGGATAAAATCGTCTGAAAACAGGAAAGGAAGAAATACAGTGATCGTAGTCAGAGTGGCGGCGATAACCGCTTTGGCCACCTCCTGAGTGCCCCTTACCGCTGCTTCCTGACTATTGACTCCGATCGCACGCAACCGGAAGATATTCTCCATGACGACGACCGAATTATCCAACAACATGCCCACAGCGAGGGCTATACCCGTTAAAGTCAGTGTATTGATACTGATACCGAAAAAGTAAAAGAAATAAAAAGCAGAGAATACCGAAATGGGGATTGCCACGGCAATGAAAGTGACGATCTTGAAGTTTCGCAAAAACAGGTAGAGAATGAAAATAGCCAGAATCGCTCCGGTCAAACCCAGATTGATGATGGTGTTGATGTTTTCACTCATCGTTTCGGCTGTGTCCGTATCGACTTTGATAGAAACTCCTTTGGTAGCCAGTTCTTCATTCAACTGGGCGATTTCTTCCCGTACCCGCTGTGAAAGATCGATGATATTGACCAGCGGAGATTTGGAAATAACACAGGTGATAACTTCTTTCCCATTCACCCGCGAATAGGATTCTTCTTCTTTAATGCCGAAATTGATGTCGGCGATGTCTTTCAACAATACCGGACCTTCGGATACAACGATGTTTCCCAGGTCTTCTGTCGCGAGATATTCTGCCGTAACGTTGACAAAAAAACGTTTGTTATCCTGAAATACCGAACCGGCGAAGGTCTTTTCAGACATATTCTTGCCGATCAGTGAGCTGACTTGTGATGCGGTGATATTGAGCGCTTTGCATTTTTCATCGTCGAGAAGGATTTCGATGCTCTTCTGACGTCCGCCCATGACCGTGACCGAGGCTATTCCATCCGTACTTTCAAGGATGGGAGCAATGTCGATATCGGTGATATTCCGGACATAATCGACATCGTCGTCTCCCAGAATCTGTAGAGTCATAAACTGATCACTGGCCATTCCGCTACCGGCTTTATTGACCTGGATGGTGAAGTCTTCCGGAATACTTTTGGTGATCGCTTTGATTTTTTCTTCCAGCTTCAGGTAAGCATATTTGACATTTGTATTTTTGGTAAAGGAAACAGTGATACGGGCGTTCCTATTGGAAATCAATGTCGTTATATCCTCGACGCCTTCCAGGCCGCTGATTACGCCTTCTACCGGAATAGCTGCCTGACTCTCGATGTACTTCGGATCCAGCTCGGTCTTGGTGGAAATAGTTACATTCAGGGAGGGGAACTCCGCATCCGGATATAATTCCATCAGTAAGTACCTGTACGAAAACAACCCCATCATGGTCAAACCGATGAAGATCATCGAAATCAGTACTTTACGATTTATTAGTTTGTTCATTTTTTCTTATTTAGAATCAAAAATGTCAAAAGCTCGAAAATGCCTTTCAAATCTTCTCTACGTTTTTGACTTTTTTGTCAAAAATGTAGTAAACACACGGGATCACTACTAATGTCATCAGGGTAGAAGTGAACAGACCGCCGATCACCGCCAAAGCCATAGGGGATCGCAGTGAAGCACCCTCTCCGAATCCGAAACACATCGGCAATAAAGCCAGGATAGTAGTCAGACTGGTCATGATGATCGGGCGGATACGCTGTTGGGCAGCTCCTTTTATGGCCTCTGTCAGAGCGAATCCTTCTGCCTTGAGCCTGTTGGCTGCATCTACCAGTAAGATGGAGTTGTTGACGGCTATACCTGCCAGCATGATGATACCGATAAAAGCCATCATATTCAAAGAGGCTCCGGCTAGCAAAAATGCGTAAATACAGCCTACTCCGGCCAACGGGATCGTCAGCAAGATGGTAAACGGATGACGCAAGGATTCGAATTGAGAAGCCATCACCATATATACCAATACGATAGATAGTATCAGAGCAAAGGACAAACCTTGAAACGATTCGGCCCGTTTCTCTTCTTCTCCGGTAATTTGTGCTGAATATTTAGCAGGGAATTGGATATCTTTCAACTGTGCTTTGATTTCCGGAGTGACACTGCCTAATGTATAGCCCTTTTCGAGCATTGCGGTGACTTTACCGATCCGGTTTTGGTTGCTACGGTTGATTTCTTTCGGAGCTGTCGTAATCGAAACCTCTGCAATCTCACCCAGACGATATTTCTTTTCTCCTTGTACGATTTCAACATTTTGCAATTCATCGAGCGATACTTCCGGTACTTTGATTTCGATATCGATCGGTTCACCTTCGGATTCGAAATTGCTGGCCGTCTTCCCGTTCAGCTTTTCTTTTATCTGACTGGCCACCGAAGCGATATCTACCCCGTAAATCCCGCTTTTCAACCGGTCGATAGAGATGTTGACTTCCGGAGCTCCTTGTTCCATAGAAGTTTTGATATCGTAGAGTCCGGGGATAGAGGCTATTTTTTCCTTCACCTCCGTGCTGAGTTCGTCGATCATTTCCAGTTCCTCCCCTTTAATCTCGATAATTACAGGAGCTCCTTCCGTTCCGAGGATGCTTTGTAAGGCAGATTGTTCCTTTTCGAACGATATTTCCACGCCCTCGGGAATCGTGTAATTATGACTCAGATTACTGATAATATAATCTGCATCGGCTTTGGCTTTGTTTTTCAATTTGACTTTTACCTCTGCCTGATTTTCGCCTTCGAGTTTCCCGCTAGTCGTTTGGCTTTCGGTTGTTGTCGAAGGTCCAACCTGAGTAAAAATCCATTCCAGATCGTCTCCTGCCAACTCTATAATCATATTTTCGATGGTAGCGGCCGCATTATCCGTGCTTTGCAGACGGGTTCCCGGCTCCAGAGTGATGTAAGTCGAAAATTCCCGGGAATCTGCTTTAGGCATAAATTCTTTATCGATCAACGGGAGCAGCAGGTAACTTCCGATCATGACCACTAACGCGGTCAGGACGACAGCGTACCGGTGTTTCAAAAGTTTACCGACAAACTGACCGTATCCTTTGATTTTTAAAGAAGCCTGATTTTTGGCAGGTGCTTTCACATATTGTGAAGCTAACATCGGGATTAACAATACCGCAACAAAAAGAGAAGACAATAGAGAGAACGAAACGGTCCAGGCCTGTTCTTTAAAAAGTTCTCCGGCAGCTCCCTGGATGTAAACGATAGGTAAGAATACCACTATGGTCGTGAGGGTTGAAGACGTGATAGCCCCTGAAACTTCCGAAGCTCCTTTGATAGCCGCTTCCTTGGGGGAAAGGCCGTTTTCCAGATTCCGGAAAATATTCTCCATGACAACAATGGCATTATCGATCAACATGCCGGCTCCCAGGGCTAATCCCCCCAGTGTCATGATATTGATCGTCAATCCGTTGAAGTACATCAAATTGAACGTAGCGATGATGGACACCGGAATAGAAACACTGACGATCAAGGTTGTATTGATGCGGCGCAGGAAAACGTACAATACCAGCATGGCCAATAAAATACCCATAACGGCAGAATCCTTGACCTCCCCGATCGAAGCTCCGATAAAATCTCCCTGGTTACTGATGACGTGAAATTCATAACCGGGCATACTTTTCTGCAATTCTTCCAGTTTGGCAGTGATATTTTCAACTGCCTTCACCGTATTGTATTTATTCTCTTTGTAGACGCTGATACTCAGACTACGTTCGGCATCGTAGCGCACCAGATTTTCAGGATCTTTATTTTTTAGTTCGATTTTGGCAACATCTTTCAGGTATACCGGAGCTTTCACGGTAGAGCTGTTCCCCGACTCGGTGTCGGTACTACCGGGGTTTTGAAAGCAACGATAATATTCCCGATATCTTCCAGGTCTTTTAATAAATTCACCCCTTTTACCGTATATTGGATGTCGTCGTTTACAATGGTACCTCCCGAAACATTCCGGTTCATACTTTCTATTTTCGACGCGATCGTTTCGGCAGTCAGGTTGAAAGCTTCCAGCATATAAGAGTCGGTTTTGACCTCCACAAAAGCATTTTCCTGGCCGTTGAGTCGGATATCGGCCACACCTTCCAGTCTGACCAGTTCGCTCCGCATATAGTTTTCTGCTATTTTCCGGAGTTCGTTCATATCCTTGATTTCTTTATGGCTCATGGAAATGATCATGACCGGCGTGGCATTGGCATCGTAGCGGGAAACATTCAGGGAAGTGATTTCTTCGTCCTGAGCGATTTGAGACATGCTGCGTTGCAAATCCAAAAAGGCGGCATCCATATCCTGATCCCAGTCGTATTCCACCGTAATCGTGGCTCCTCCTACCTTACTGCTGCTACTGACGTCTTTCACACCTTCCTGGCGTGCTGCCATAGCTTCTATTTTTTCTACAAACTGTTTTTCGATCTCTTCAGGTGGACGCTCACCGGCTTGCAAATCGATATATAAAGCCGGATTTTTTAAATCGGGAAATAAATCTGTTCCCAATTTATTGTATGATATGATTCCTAGCAGACATACCCCCAGTGTGATCATTAATACACTGACCGGGTATTTTACTGCAAATTTTGTAATTCCCATAATTTAATCGTTTACCAATTTGGACGTTTACCGACAAAGAATTTTTCAGACTGTCGTGAATACAGTTACTTCATCACTTTTACTTTGCTCCGGTTACGTAACCATTCGTAACCTTTCACGACGATCTTGTCCCCGGCTTCGAGTCCTTTTTCTACTTCGATGTATTTATCGTCACTGATACCGGTATGGATGACTTTTTCTTCGGCACTGTTTCTGTCGACCGTATATACTAATTTACCTCCCCGGCGGTTTTTAATGATATCTTTGGGAATAGAGATGACAGAGTCTTTCCGTACTGTGACGATATCTGCTTTGGCGAACATACCCGGACGAAGTTTTAAATCCGGGTTATCGATTTCGATATACCCCGAGAAGGTACGGGTTTCTTCGTTGATGGCCGGAGATAACTGAGTCAGTATGCCTCTTAAAGTATCCGATTTGATATTGTAATTGGTGATATGTACTTGCTGTCCGATTCTCAGTTTGGTCAATGTGTTTTCAGGGAATTGGGTTTCTACATACATTTTACTATAATCCATCAGGCCGACCATCACACTACCGGAAGCGACTTCTACCCCCGGAGTATAGTAGGGAAGATTGACGATAACTCCTTTGAACGGAGCTTTGATACTCAGTTTTTCTAAAGTGATATAACCGTTTTCCAAGGCTAACTTCGCATTGATATAAGAGTTTTCAGCGTTGTTTACGTCTTTTTCGGTTGCTCCGCCTTTCTCGAGCAGGATTTTCTGACCTTCCCATTCCTTCTCGGTGATCTGGATTTGTAATTTCTTACTTTCCAACTGCACGTTGTTTTCATATTCCTTATTTTCCAGACGGATGATGACAGCTCCGGCTTCGACGATGTCACCCAGCTGATAAGGACGACCGGTTTTCGGATTTTTATGTAAGTAGTAAGCTCCGTTGGTTTCCGATTTTATTTCTATCGTTTTAGCTGCCTTTGCTGTTCCGGTTGTTGTAATATATTCCTCAATGTTTCTGAGTTGTACGTCCTCGACCCATACTGGGGTAGTGGCTTCAGAAGAGTTATTTCCCTGATTGTTATTACAGGAAAACGACATGAATCCTAACATAACAGCTCCCAGGATTTTAAAATTCTTATTCATGATTATCGTGATTTTACTTGTTAACGGACTTATAGGGTTATTTTATTTCAATAGATCTACAGGTAAATAACTTTTATGGGTTTCAAAATCCCAAAGGGTTTGGATTTTCAGGTTCAAGAGCTCGATTTTGTAGCTGATAATAGCGCTCGTATAATCTTGTTTGGCAGTAGTCAACTGGTTTTGGAACTGTTGTAAGTCCATACCGGTCAGATTACCGTTGCGATATTTTTCCAGATTGATTTCATAGGTACGTTCCGCATTTTCAATGCTTTTCTTTTTGATTTCGATTTGACGGATCAGCGTCGGCAGGTTACGGCAAATCTGGCGGACATCGATGACAATCTCTTTTTTCTGTTCTTCGAGGCTGATTTCGTCCGATTCCATAGCCAGTTGGCTGGATTTTACTTTTGCCTTTTTAGCCCCCCAATCGAAGATCGGAATGGTGAGGGTTACGCCAACCTCTTCGTTGTCGGTGGGCTTGTCGTACATATTTTTTACTTTTCCAGCCAGGGCATCCATACCTACCCGGACACTTAAATCACCTTTGAATTCGCTTTCTGCTTTTGTCCGGATAATCGAAAATACATCCTGTTCCAGGGTAATCTGTTTTTGGCGGATTTCCATGCGTTGATCCAGGGCGTATTTAACTGCATCGTTAATATTGACATCGACTGTCGGAATATTATTGTCGAACAGTATCGCGATATCTTCATCCAGCGACATTCCCAGTAAAAGCTTGAAATTGTCTTTCGCATTTTCAAAACTGATCTCTTTCGAATATACAGTGGATTCACTGTTCGCCAGATTGACTTCCGCCTGATAAAGTTCTTCTTTGGCTAACAGCCCGGCTTCGACCTTATTTTTGATGATATCGTAGTTTTGTTTCTGGTTGTTGTATTCATCCCGGGAGATGTTCAGATCCTTTTGTTTTTGATATACATCGTAAAATTGGCTGGTGACGTTTTTTTCGATACTTAATTGTTGGAGGGCATAACTGATTTTGGCATTTTCGAGTGCATATTCCAGTTCTTTGAGCTGCATCTTTGTCCTGTTATAAGTGAACAAAGGCTGCGAAATACGTAAAGACAGATTATGCTTGAAGGAGGTATTGTTGCCACCGGAAGTCCTGTTGGAAGCGTCCTGCCAGGAAAAGTCATTATATAGAGAGATGGTTCCGTCTGTCCATTTTATGGGTTGCGTGATACCGAATGAAGCCGATGACATTTTGGTCTCGTTGGCATACCATTTACTGTTGAAATTATCGTATTGGTTGTTACGGGTATACCTGAAAGGAGTGACATCCAATGAAAATTGTGATTTCAGGGAAGCATCCTGAGCTTTTAGATTCAATTGACGTTGCTCGAGGCTGAGTTTGCTTTGAATCAGTGAAGGACTGTGTTCGAAAGCCGTGTTCAATGCTTTTTCAAGTGTAAGTACTTCCTGTGCATGCGCACTATATAACCCGCTGAGGGTTAAAAGACCGAGGACCAAAGTTTGTTTAAGCATATTGTCTGCGTTTATCGGGTTATTCGTTTATTATTCTTCTGTGGCTGTAAATTTAACGGCGTCTGCAATGACGTAATCTCCGGAAACTTTATCTGTCAAAGTGATGATGACTTCTCCTTGAGGTAGATAGAAATTCCCGATCGAAACCCATCCTTCGGTTTCTTCATCCAGGTCCAGTGTCACCGATTCTTTCTCTTTATCGTATTGGATGGTATAAGTCTGATTACGTTCCTCTTTGTGACGACCGCGGCGTCTGTCCATAAAAAACATTCTGCCCGACATTTTTGCATTCCAGATGGACACCTCGTAGTAACCGTCTTTAGGGATTTCCGTTTTCCATTCTACGGCATTGGCCCCACTGCCTTTATTTTTATAAACCGCAGAGTTTATCGTTTCACCGTAGCAATAGTCGGCGGCTATGGCCGTCCATTGGGAAGGCATCCACCAGGGCATAAAATTCTTATACTTTTCGTCATCTTTTTTCTTGAAAAGATCCTTCAGTTTATGCCGGTTATTCGAGGCGATCGTCCTGAATCCCGGATCCTCATTGTCGATAATGATTTCATTCGGATTCGGCTTGAAGACATCCGGGTTTATCGGATAAATTCCCGAAGTAGTATCGCTGATCGTATTGTCGATTTTAGAAAAATTGAAATTATGCGATGTCGGTAGGTTGTGTGAAATATTGGTATTTATCGAAATATTGGCCGGACGCTCGTCACTGATAATCTTGATTTCCCGGGCTTCTCCGGCCGGAATAATGTAATTTTTCTTCTCCGTTTCAAAACTCATACCGCCTCCCCGCCGCATACCGCCTCCTCCGCCTTGCATGACTTCCGTACTGATGATAGCATCTATGTCGGAGGGATTGTTGACCTTGAATTTAATTTGGTATTTGGTAAACTCATCCAACACAATTTGATTGGCATCCACATCCTTGATATAGATGGTCGGGGTATGGGAGGCCGTATACCAGGTGTCGATAAAATCGGACAACCGAATCCCGAACCTCTTCTCTATTTCGTATCGGAGTGTATCGAACGGTATATTCTGGAACTGACGGCTAGTAAAAAATGCCTTTAGGAATTGATTGAAATCTTCCTGTGTGATCCGGGAAGTGATATAGTTATTCAATGCTGCACTTTTCAATTTCAGCAATTCATAGAAAATTTCCGGCTTCAGTTCGGTATCTCCGATCGCTGTCTCGAAACTATGTGATTCCAGATAGAGGTTGGCTCGCTGTTTGTCGTTGATGATACCTCCCCAGAAACGGAAGCCCTGATCGGAAGAAGTATTCATCATGTTGTTGACTGCGATGTCGATTACCGGATATTCGGGAGAGCTGATGTAGTTCGTATGTCCGAACAACATCGGAGTGATATTGGATTTATTGATCAGTTTATTGTCCGGATTCCAGCCATTTTGGCTGTTTTCGGAGGTTAAAGAGCTCACGAAACGATTGAAGAGGGAAATATTTTGTTCCGTCTCGTCCATAGGGCCCCCATGCCGTCCCCATTCATTCATCCGTCTTCTTTCTGCCTCAAAATCCTGGCCTAGAGAAATTCCTCGTTCCGGGACGAAGAGGATTTCAGGCATGACATATTCGGTATAACCTTTCCAGTTACGGGCATAAGTGGCAAATTGTACCGGGGTTTCGGCTAAGACAAATTTTCCGAAAGGATAATCCCGGTCTTTCTCTATTTCCAGGCTGTTTTTTACTTCCCGAATGACTCCGGGCAAGGTATCGGATAAGGGTTCGAAGTATTTTGAAAAATAATCGTGGCCTTTAAAGTAATAGATCTCGTAATCCGTGGAATCTACCCGTAAAGCCTTTTTATCATAATCGGCGATGGTTAGACTGATTCCGGGCAAGGCGGTGGCGTTCGTAAAGGTGATTGCCGGGCCGTCGACCTTACTTTTGCCTTGTGACAAAACGGTCTTGTCGCCTTCATAATGAACGGTAAGTGTATAGTCTGTGAAATTCTTCCTGACATTGTACGGAGCTCCCGGGTTAACGGGG
>OODG01001358.1_pt1 | contig 16821 bp, 16 predicted proteins | sample 1671621 | NCBI WGS metagenome assembly OODG01 (sample SAMN06348175, study PRJEB24527) | human gut metagenome | biome: human gut; feature: ankylosing spondylitis patient; material: feces | host: Homo sapiens | place: China | collected 2015-10 | reverse complement strand
AGGAGCGGCTGCTGGAGGAGCTGCGGTACCGGGAGGCCATGCGGAGGGCAAGGCCATGTTCGGCACCCGGCCGGAGAACGTGCCGGAGCCGAAGGCGCTGTTCGCTGCGGCCCGTGAGACCTATGAAAACGGAAAAGAGAACCGAAAGATACCTGTGAACCTCCGTCTGACGGTGCGCCGGGGCGAACCGGTGCGGCTGAGCGGCGCGTGCGCCGTCCGGAACGGCGTGACCATAGCCTTAGCCACGGGCGATGCGCCGGAGGAAGCCCGGAACCGGGCGGTGACGGCGGAGGAGCTGACGCAGCGGCTGGCCAAAACCGGCGGCACCGTGTTCACGGCGGATCAGATCGAAATAGAGCTGGACGAGGGGCTGATGGTGTCCGCCAGCGCGGTGAACGCGCTGCGGCGGGAGCTGCTGGACGAGCTGGCGGATCGGCGGATGGACACTCCGAAGCGCCGTGAGCTGCCCGCCTCTCCCCTGCCGGAGGCCCCGGCGGGCGCGGCGGAGCTGGACTTTACCGTGTCCATCAGCAGGCCCGATCAGCTGACGGCCGAGCTGCTGGCGGAACGCCCCGCCATCGTGTATATCCCGGCGGAGCTGCTGGATAAGATGGACCTGATGCCCTATACCGGGCAGGCGGAATTCTGCGCGGTGCTGCCCCGGGTATTCCGCACGGCGGACGAACCTGTGCTCCGGGATATTCTGCAGCGGCACCCGGAGGTCACCTCTGCGGCCATCGGCAACCTGGGCCACCTGGCCATCGTGAAGGGGCTGGGCAAAACGCTCCGCGGTGACTTCGGCCTGAACGTGTACAACAGCCGGGCGGTGCGCTTCTGGCAGGAGCAGAAGCTGTCGTCCGTGACGGCCAGCTTTGAGCTGCGGTGGCAGCAGGTGCGGGACCTGGGAAAATATGCGGACTGCGAGGCCCTTGTCTATGGCCGTCTGCCGCTGATGATCACCGAAAACTGCGTGACGAAGAACAGCGCGGGCTGCGCCCATGGGGCGGGCAGCGTGCTGACCGACCGGCGGGGCGAGCAATTTCCGGTGCTGTGCGCCTACGGGTGCCGGTGTGAGATCGAGAACGGAAAGACGCTGGTGCTGGCGGACAAGCCGGAGGTGTTCCGGTGCGGCCTGCGGTACGGACGCCTGCGGTTTACCACAGAGACGGCGGCAGAGTGCGCGGCGCTTCTCCGCGCCCACAGGGCCGGGACCGTCACCGCCGACGACAACAGCACACGCGGGCTGTTCTACCGGGGCGTAGAGTAAAACAAATAGTATAACACTCGTTATAATTTACAAACCGTATTCAATTTCAGGAGAAAAAGGTGTTACTATGGAGCTGAAGATCAAAGCCCTGTCCCCCAAGATCGGGACGGAGATACCCCTCCCCCGCTTTGCCACCGCCGGTGCGGCCTGCATGGACCTGTGCGCCTGCATCGACGAGGCGGTGACGCTGGCAGCCGGTGAACGGCGGCTGGTGCCCACAGGCATCGCCATCGCCCTGCCGTCGGCGGACTACGCGGCGCTGGTGTTCGCCCGCAGCGGGCTGGGCATCAAGAAGGGCGTGTGCCTTTCCAACGGCGTGGGCGTCATCGACAGCGACTACCGGGGCGAGATCGGCGTGGGGCTGGTAAACCTGGGGCGTGAACCGTACACGGTGCAGCCCGGGGACCGGATCGCCCAGCTGATAGTGGTGCCGGTGGTGCAGCCCACGGTGACGGTGGCGGAGGACCTGGACGAGACGGACCGGGGCGCCGGCGGCTTCGGCTCCACAGGCAGGTGACGTATATGGCAAAGATCGTGCTGGCCTCCGGGTCCCCCCGGCGGCAGGAGCTTTTGCGTCGGATGGGCATCACCGACTTTACCGTCCGGGTGCCGGAGGTGGAGGAATACTTCCCCGCCGGGCTGACGCCGGAGGAGACGGTGTGCTACATCTCCCGGGAGAAATCCCAGGCGGTGGCGTCCGACGCCGACGAGATCGTCATCACGGCGGATACGATGGTGTTTCTGGACGACAAGAAGCTGGGCAAGCCCGCCGACGAGGCGGAGGCCCTGCAAATGCTGACGGCCCTGCAGGGCCGGCGCCACACCGTCTGTACCGGTGTGACGGTGCGGCAGGGGGAGAAAGCCCTGACCCGCGCCCAGCGCACGGACGTGTATTTCCGTCCGGCCACACAGCGGGAGCTGAAGGCCTACATCGCCGGGGGCGAGCCCATGGACAAAGCCGGGGCCTACGGCGTACAGGGACAGGGCGCGCTGCTGGTGGAGCGCATCGACGGCGACTTTTTCAACGTGATGGGGCTGCCGGTGGTGCTGCTGGCGGAGATGCTGGGCGAATTCGGGATACAGCTGCTGGGATAATGCCCCTTTCGCTCCCTCTGAGAGGGTGCGCTGCCGCCTCCCCTGCCGGGGGAGACTTCAGAGAGGAACAAACGACACATGAAGCGATTTTTTACGAAAACGGGAATATGGCTGCTGGCTGCGGCAGCCACCATCGCGGTGGTGCTGTGCGTGGTGTCGGCCCTGAGCTCCGGAACGGGGCTGCTGCACAACGCCCTGGGCGTGATCGCCTCGCCCTTCCGGGCGGCGGGTTCCGCCGTGGCGGGCTGGGTCGGCGGCATTAGCCAGCGGTTTGAGGACGTGGAGACCCTGCAGCAGGAGAACGACGAGCTGCGGCAGCAGATCGCGGAGCTGGAGGAGCAGCTGCGGCAGATGGAGCCGGCGGCGACCGAGAATAAAGAGCTGCGCCAGCTGCTGGGCCTGCGGCAGCAGCGCAGTGACCTGGTGTTCGAGGCGGCCCGCGTCACCCAGCGCGACGTGTCCAACTGGGCCAGCACACTGGTGCTGGACCGGGGCAGTCAGCACGGCGTGGCCATAGGCGACTGCGCGGTGGACAGCGCCGGGAACCTGGTGGGTGTGGTCACAGACGTGGGCCTGAACTGGTGCCGGCTGTCCACGGTGCTGGACACGGACTCCCAGTTCGGCGCGCGGGTATTCCGCACCGGCGAGACGGCGGTGGCCGGCGGTGACCTGGCGCTGATGGCCGAAGGCAGGCTGCGGCTGCAATACCTCAGCGACAGCGCGAACCTGATCAAGGGTGATGTGATCGTCACGTCCGGACTGGGCGGCTACTATCCCGCCGGGCTGGTCATCGGCACGGTGGAGTCCGTGCAGACGGATGACGGCGGGCTGGCGCGGTACGCGGTGCTCTCGCCCAAGTGCGATGTGGCGGCGATACAGGAGATGTTTATTATCACGGATTTTGACGTGATCCAATGACGGAGGACGGCTATGACACGGCGGGCGATACTGCTGAAGTGGATATTGTACTGTCTGTGCGCGCTGGCGCTGGCACTGCTGCAGGGGCTGGTGCTGGTATACGTGCGGGTATGGGGCGTGCACCCGTTCCTGCTGCCGGCCATCGCGGTGATACCGGCCACGCTGGAGCGCAATGAGCAGGCGCTGCTGTACGCGGTATTCTTCGGGCTGGCGTGCGACCTTCTCTCGCCGGTGGCGGGCCTGCCCTGCTTTTACGCGCTGGCATTCCTGCTTGGCGCGGCGGCAGCGTGGCTGCTGAGCGGGCAGGTCATCATGGCGGGCATGGTGTGCTCGCTGGTGGTTACAGGCGTATGTATGCTGCTCTGTGGGCTGCTGCACATGGCGGTGCTGGCGGGACACAGCGGCGCCGGGCTGACCGCGGCGGGCCTGCTGCTGGGCAGAGAGCTTTTGGTATCGCTGCCCTTCGCGGCGGCGGCGCACCCGCTGTTCCGGTGGGCACAGCGGCGGACGGTCAGCGAATGACCATAGGAGAACCGAGCTATGATGAAAAATCCTCACCCCTCCCGGCGGCGGGTGTATGTGCTGCTGGGGCTTTTCTGTGCGTTTCTGGTGCTGTTTTTTGCGGTGCTGTATGACGCACAGGTGGTACACGGCAGCGAAAATCGGGCCAGATCCATCACCAGCAACACCGCCAGCGAAACGGTGACCGCCTCCCGGGGCATCATCACCGACCGGAATGGCAAGGTGCTGGTGAGCAACCGGCTGGCCTATACGCTGGTGGTAGACAAGAGCAGCTTCGGCAAGGACGAGGCCGCGCTGAACGACGCCATCTGGCAGCTGATACAGCTGTGTCAGGAGCAGGGCGTCACATGGAACGACACCCTGCCCATGACCACAGGGTCCTCTCCCCAGCTGACCAGCAAAAGCCTGAACGAGAGCTTCCGGGAGTATCTGGACGGCAACAAGCTGCCCACGGACGGCGGCAACGCGGAAGTGCTGGCCGCCATGCGGAAGCTCTACAAGGTCGACGACAGCTATACCGACGCGCAGGCGCGTCTGATCGTGGGCGTGCGGTATGAACTGGACGGGCGCAGCAGCTACACCTTTGCCGAGGATGTATCCACGGAGCTGCTGGGCCGCATCACAGACGGAAAGTACCGGGGCGTGACCATCAAGACAGCGGCGGCGCGGGTGTACAACACCAAGCTGGCGGCGCACATTCTGGGCACCGTGGGCGCCATATGGCAGGAGGAGTGGCGCAGCGACGAGAGCACCGGCTATGTGGGCTACGCCGACAAGGGCTACAATATGAATGACCTGGTGGGCAAGGACGGCGTGGAGAAGGCCTTTGAGGAATATCTCCACGGCAATGACGGCAAGCGGCTCATCACCACCGACGAGAACGGCAAGATCACCGGCGAGCTGTACACCCGGGAGCCCCAGCCCGGCGGCACCGTGGCGCTGACCATCGACATCGACCTGCAGCAGGTGGTGGAGGACACGCTGGCCAGTACCATTCAGGGCATGATCGACAAGGACAGCAACGAGCGCGGCGGCGCGGCGGCGGTCATTCAGGTCGGCACCGGCGAGGTACTGGCCATGGCCAGCTACCCCACCTACGATCTGGAGACGTTCAACCAGGACTATGATGAGCTGGTGAAGGACGAACGCCTGCCCATGTTCAACCGGGCCACCCAGGGCGTGTACGCCCCCGGCTCCACCTTCAAGCTGTGCACGTCCGTGGCAGCGCTGGAGGAGGGCATCATCACCCCCAGTACGATCATTGAGGACAAGGGTATCTACACCTACTATGTGGACCCGCAGCCCATGTGCTGGATCTGGCGGCAGGCCCACACCACCCACGGGCGCATCAACGTCAGTCAGGCCATCGTGGACTCCTGCAACTACTTCTACTACGAGGTGGGCCGGCTGACAGGCATCAAGAAGCTGGACGAATACGCCACAGCCTTCGGCCTGGGGCAGTCCACGGGCATTGAGATCGGCGACGTCAGCGGCGTGCTGGCCTCCCCGGAGTGGGCGGAGGCCCACGACCGGGAGTGGACCGACGGCCAGACCATCACGGCGGCCATCGGCCAGTCCTACAACCTGTTCACCCCCCTGCAGCTGGCCAACTATGTGGCTACGCTGGTATCCGGCGGCGAGCACTATGAGGCACATCTTCTGAAAAACGTAAAATCTTATGATAATTCACGAGTTATCGGCGTATACGGCAAGGGGCCGCTGAACGACCTGAACATCTCGGACAGCACCATGGCGGCGGTGACCAAGGGTATGCACGATCTGACCTACGACTCCCTGCGGAGCGCCTTTTCCCGCTGTGTGGTGGAGGCCGGCGCCAAGACCGGCACGGCCCAGGTGGGTACGGATATCGCCAACGGCACCTTTGTGGCCTACGCCCCCTATGACGATCCGGAGATCGCCATCGCCATCGTGGTGGAGAAGGGCGGCAGCGGCAGTCTGCTGGCCAACGCGGCCGTGGACATCATCAACGCCTGGTTCACCCGGGATGGCACCGGCGCCACCGCCGCCGGCGAGGACGCGCTGATGCGGTAAATCTGTTATAGAGACAAGAGGCACACATGGGACCCTATTTCAATTCGAGAGACAAACATTATAAAGACCCCTTCGGCGCCGTCCCCTGCGGCGCCGAAGTGCGCTTTGCGCTGGCGGACGACACCTACTACGGCTGCGAGCTGCTGGTGCTCCGGGAGTTCGCAGGCACGGAGGACACGTGCGCCCTGCCACCGGCGGAGGGCGGCTTCGCCGGCACATACACCGCGCCGGCTGGCGGTGAGCTGTGCTGGTACTGCTTCCGCCTGACGGACGTGGACGGGCGCTGCGTGTGGTACGGCAAAAATGGCGTGCAGGACGCGCCGGAGAAGGCGGCACGCTGGCAGCTGACGGTATACGAGCCCTCCCCCGCCCCGGACTGGTTCGGGCGCGGCGTGACGTACCAGATCTTCCCGGATCGGTTCCGCCGTGTATCCATGCCGGACGTGAGCCATATGCCCGGGCACCGGTGGCTGCACCGCGGCTGGAACGAGCAGCCGGTGTCCCTTCCGGACGAGCATGGGCAGATCACCAACCGCGACTTCTTTGGCGGCTCGCTGCAGGGCATTACGGAGAAGCTGGACTATCTGGCGGGCCTGGGTGTGACGACGCTGTATCTGAACCCCATTTTTGAGGCCGCCAGCAACCACCGCTACGACACCGGCGACTATCGGGCCATCGACCCGCTGCTGGGCACAGAGGCTGACTTCCGCGCCCTGTGCACCGCCGCCCATCAGCGTGGGATGCGTGTGATACTGGACGGCGTGTTCAACCATACCGGCAGCAACAGCCGGTACTTCAACGCCGAGGGCTACTATCCGGAGCCGGGGGCGGCCCAGAGCCGGGACTCACAGTATTACAACTGGTACAGCTTCCACCCGTGGCCGTCGGACTACGACGCCTGGTGGGGCGTGAAGACCCTGCCCGCCGTCAATGAGGCGCAGCCGGCTTACCGTGACTTCATCTTCGGCGATCAGGACAGCGTGGTCCGGCATTGGCTGCGCTGCGGCGCGGACGGCTGGCGGCTGGATGTGGCCGACGAGCTGCCCGGCGACTTTATCGAGGGCATCCGCTCGGCCATCGACGCGGAAAAGCCCGGGGCTTACCTGCTGGGCGAGGTCTGGGAGGACGGCAGCAACAAGATCGCCTACTCCCAACGGCGCAGATACCTTCTGGGCCGCCAGCTCCACGGCCTGATGAACTACCCCTTCCGCACGGCCCTGCTGAACTGGCTGGCCGGCGGTGACGCCGCGGTCTTCCGCGACAGCATGGAGACAATTCGTGAGAACTACCCGCCCTTCGCCTTCTATGGCGCCATGAACTTCCTGGGCACCCACGACACAGCGCGCATTCTGACGCTGCTGGGCGCGGAGGGCACACCGAAAACCAAGGCGGAGCGTGCGGCGTACCGCCTCTCCCCCACTGAGCTGGCCCGGGGCCTGGCAAAGCTCCGTCTGGCGGGAATGCTGCTCTACAGCTTCCCCGGCTCTCCCACCCTCTTCTACGGCGACGAGGCCGGGATGCAGGGCTTCGAGGATCCCCTGAACCGGGGCGCCTTCCCCTGGGGCAGCGAGGACGCGGCGCTGACGGACTTCTTCCGCACTCTGGGACAGCTGCGGCGAACGCGGGAGAGCCTGCGCTCGGGCGCCCTGCGCTATCTGCTGGCCCGAGGCGGCGCTCTGGCCATCGAGCGTGAGCGCGGAGGCGAGCGCACGGTAACGGCGCTGAACGCCGGGGACGCGCCGGCAGACCTGACGCTGGCCTGGGACGCGCCCACCGCGCAGGACGCGATGACCGGACAGCGATTTCTGGTCATCGACGGCAAAGTGCACTTGACATTGCCGCCGCTGAACGGCGTGATACTGGTATAAGGAACGGGGCGGTTGTTTCACGTGAAACAGCCGCCCTGCTTTTGTCCCTTTATGTTTCACGTGAAACAAAAAGGCGAAAATTTGCATTTTCCCTCTTGAAACCCTCCATGCAGGTGGTATATACTATCATAATGAACTCAGACAGAAAGAGGAATTTGCTGTGGCGAAAATCATTGCGATCGTAAATCAGAAGGGCGGCGTGGGCAAGACCACCACCTGCGTAAACCTGGCCGCTGCCGTAAAAGCCGCTGGCAAGCGGGTGTTGCTGTGCGATTTTGACCCCCAGGCCAACGCCACCAGCGGCATGGGCGTGGACAAGACCACCAGCAACGGCGTCTACGATGCGCTCATCAACGGCGCAGAGACGGCCCAGCTGATCGTGACCACGCCCTATGGCGACGTGCTGCCAAGCAGCAAGGCGCTGGCCGGCGCCGGCGTGGAGATGATCAACATGGATGACCGGCAGTTCCTGCTGAAGGCTGCGCTGCGGCAGGTGGCGGACAGCTATGATTTCATCTTCATCGACTGTCCGCCCTCGCTGGAGCTGCTGACGCTGAACGCACTGTGCGCCGCCAACAGTCTGCTGGTCCCGGTGCAGGGCGAGTATTACGCGCTGGAGGGACTCAGCGACCTGATGAACACCGTGCGTATCGTGCGGCGCAGCATGAACCCGGGGCTGGACATCGAGGGCGTGCTGCTGACCATGTTCGATGGCCGCACCAACCTGTCTATACAGGTAGCCCAGGAGCTGAAGCGGTTTTTCGCCGGGAAGGTGTACAGCACCGTGATCCCGCGGAATGTGCGGCTCAGCGAGGCGCCCAGCCACGGCAAGCCCATCACCGCCTATGACAAGACCTGCCGGGGCGCGGACGCATACACGGCGCTGGCGGCGGAATTTTTGCGGAAGAACAACTGCTGAAAGGAGACGCGGTATGGCGAACACAAAAGGTCTGGGCAAGGGACTGAGCGCACTGCTTGGTGACGACGTCATCGCCGCCAAGGACGAGCGCGCCTCCTCCCTGCTGCTGCCCATCAGCCAGGTGGAGAGCTGCTCCACCCAGCCCAGAAAGAGCTTTGAGCCGGAGGCCCTCAGTGACCTGGCGGACTCCATTCGGATACACGGCATCATCCAGCCGCTGACCGTGCGGAAGCTGCAATCCGGCTACTATCAGATCATCGCCGGTGAACGGCGGTGGCGGGCGGCGCGGATGGCCGGGCTGACACAGGTGCCTGTGGTGGTCATCGAGGCCGACGACCGCAAGGCCATGGAGCTGGCCATGATCGAAAACCTCCAGCGAGAGGATCTGAACCCCATTGAGGAGGCCGAGGGCTACCGGGTGCTGACGGAGCAGTACGGCATGACCCAGGACGAGTGCGCGCAGCGGGTGGGCAAGTCCCGCCCCACGGTGGCCAACGCCCTGCGCCTGCTGGGATTGACCGAGCCGGTGCGGACCATGGTGGAGGACGGACGGCTTTCCGCCGGACACGCCCGCGCCCTGTTGACGCTGGGCAGCAAACAGCAGCAGGCCGCCGCCGAAACGGTGGTGAAGGATGCGCTGTCCGTGCGGCAGACGGAGCTGCTGGTGAAGAAGCTCACCGCCGAGAAAAAGGAAAAGGAAAAGCCCCAAAAGGACGCGCTTTCCGTCAATTATGTTGAGGAGGCCGCCCGTGAGCTGGGCGAAAAGCTGGGCCGCCCCTGCCGCATCGTCAACGGCAAAAAGAAGGGTCGCATCGAGCTGGAATACTACGGCACCGAGGACCTGAACGCCCTGCTGGAGGCTCTGGAGAAGCTGGGAAAGCGATAAGCGTTTCACGTGAAACATCATCGAATAGAGGTATAGAATATGCTTGACATCAAGTTTATCCGGGAGAACCCGGACCTGGTAAAGGAGAATATCCGCAAGAAGTTCCAGAACGCCAAGCTGCCCCTGGTGGACGAGGTCATCGCCCTGGACAGCGAGCGCCGCGAGGCCATCAACGAGGGCGAGGCCCTGAAGGCCGAGCGCAACAAGATCTCCAAGGCCAACGGTCCCCTGTTCGGCAGGCTGAAAAAGTGCGCCGACGAGGCGGAGAAGGCCGCCCTTCAGGCGGAGATCGATGCCAACAACGCCGCCGTAAAGGCCAACGCCGAGCGCATGACCCGTCTGGAGGAGAAGAAGACCAACGCCGAGGCCGCCATGAACAAGCTGCTGCTGGTCATCCCCCAGATGATCGACGAGTCCGTGCCCATCGGTCCGGACGACAGCTGCAACGTAGAGGTGGAGCGCTTCGGCGAGCCCAAGACCCCAGACTTCCCCATCCCCTACCACACGGAGATCATGGAGCGCTTCGACGGCGTGGATATGGACGCTGCCGCCCGTGTATCCGGCAACGGCTTCTATTACCTGATGGGCGACATCGCGCGGCTGCACTCCGCCGTCACCGCCTATGGCCGTGACTTTATGATCGACAAGGGCTTCACCTACTGCATCCCGCCGTTTATGATCCACGGCAACGTGGTGGAGGGCGTGATGAGCCAGACGGACATGGACGCCATGATGTACAAGATCGAGGGCGAGGACCTGTACCTGATCGGCACCAGCGAGCACTCCATGATCGGCAAGTTCATCGACCAGATCCTGCCGGAGGACAAGCTGCCCCAGACGCTGACCTCCTACTCCCCCTGCTTCCGCAAAGAGAAGGGCGCCCACGGCATCGAGGAGCGTGGTGTGTACCGCATCCACCAGTTCGAAAAGCAGGAGATGATCGTGGTCTGCAAGCCCGAGGACTCCAAGGCCTGGTACGAGAAGATGTGGCGCTGGTCCGTGGAGCTGTTCCGCAGCCTGGACATCCCGGTACGCCAGCTGGAATGCTGCTCCGGCGACCTGGCGGACCTGAAGTGCAAGTCCTGCGACATCGAGGCCTGGTCCCCCCGCCAGCAAAAGTACTTCGAGGTGTGCTCCTGCTCCAACCTGGGCGACGCCCAGGCCCGCCGCCTGAAGATCCGCGTCCGCGGCGAGGACGGCAAACTGTACCTGCCCCACACCCTGAACAACACCGTGGTGGCCCCGCCCCGTATGCTGATTGCCCTGCTGGAGAACAACCTGCAGGCGGACGGCTCCGTGCTGGTGCCCAAGGCGCTGCAGCCCTACATGGGCGGCAAGGAGCGCCTGGTACCGCTGCACTGATAGCGTATCGTAATAGTTATCCGTAATTATACTTTTAGTATAGGAGTTTTGTGCACATGAAGAAGTTTTTTGCGGAATTCAAGACCTTCGCCATGCGCGGCAACGTCATGGATATGGCCATCGGCGTGATCATCGGTACCGCGTTCGGTAAGATCACCACCTCTCTGGTGAACGATGTGTTCATGCCCCTGATCGGCCTGCTCATCGGCGGCGTGGATCTGGGACAGCTGAATATCGTTCTGAAGCCGGAGGTGCTGGACGAGGCAGGCCAGGTGGTCACCGAGGCTGTTACCCTGGGCATCGGCACGTTTCTGAGCACGGTCATTGACTTTGTTCTGGTGGCCTTCGTCATCTTCCTGATGGTCAAGACCATCAACCAGCTGCACAAGCTGGGCAAAAAGGACGAGGAGCCGCAGGAGGAGGAAGAACCGGCTCCCACCAGCGAGGAACTGCTGACCGAGATCCGCGACCTGCTGAAGGCACAGCAGAAATGAGGGACCTCCTGACCGCCGGCCTGACGGCCCTGGGGCTGGATACCGCCGCCGCGCCGCAGCTGGAGCGCTATGCCGCGCTGCTGCTGGAGAAGAACAAGGTCATGAACCTGACGGCCATCACCGTGCCCCGGGACGTAGCCACCCTGCACCTGCTGGACTGCGCGGCGCTGGCGGCACAGCTGGACCTGTCCGGCAAGCGCGTCATCGACGTAGGCACCGGCGCAGGCTTTCCCGGCATGGTGCTGGCGATCTTGACGCCGGACGCCCGCTTCACGCTGCTGGACAGTCTGGGCAAGCGGGTGGACTTCCTGAAGGAGGTCCAGACAGACCTGGGCCTGAAAAATGTGACCTGCGTTCACGCCCGGGCGGAGGAATTCGCCGCGCAGCACCGGGAGCAGTTCGATCTGGCGGCCTCCCGTGCCGTGGCCCAGCTGAACGTACTGTGCGAGCTGACGCTGCCGCTGGTAAAGGTAGGCGGACAGTTCGCCGCCATGAAATCCGTCTCCACCGACGAGGAGATACGTCAGGCCCACAGCGCCATCGCCCAGCTGGGCGGGCAGCTCTCCGGCGTCACGGACTACACCGTGCCGGAGACGGACGTGGTGCACCGCATCGTATCCATCGAAAAAACACAGCACACACCGAAGCAATTTCCCCGGGCCTTTGCCCGGATCAAAAAAGCGCCGCTGGTATAAGCGGCCCACGAAAGGAGGAAGTCCATGGGCAAGATCATCGCCGTGGCGTCCGGCAAGGGCGGCACCGGCAAGACCACCTTCACCGCCAACGTGGCGCTGGCGCTGGCCCACATGGGGCAGCGGGTGCTGTGCCTGGACTGTGACATCACCCTGCGGAACCTGGATCTGGCGCTGGGGCTCAGCGACCGGGCGCTGATGGACTTCTCCGACGTGCTGGAGGGCCGCTGCACCCTGCATGAGGCGGCGGTGCCCCATGAGCGATACCCCTCCCTCTCCCTGCTGACCGCGCCCATGGCCGACCGCCCGCTGTCCCTGTCGGTGCCGAAGCTGCAGGCGCTGGCGCGTGAGATACGGGAAAGCTACGACTGGTGCCTGATCGACGCGCCCGCCGGACTGGGTCAGGGCTTCCAGATGGCAGCGTGCATGGCCGACCAGGTGATCGTCATCACCACCACGGACGTGTCCGCCATGCGGGACGCCCAGCGCACCGCCGCAGAGCTGTCCGCCTTTCCCAGCGGGACGGTGCATCTGGTGGTGGGGCGCGTGTCCAAAAAGGTGCTGCGTCAGCTGCACACCACCATCGACGACGCCATCGACGCGGCGGGCCTGCCGCTGCTGGGCGTGATACCGGAGGACCCGGACGTCCCCTACTGCCTGAACCGCGGACTGGTGCTGCGGGAGCAGAACTACTACGCCGCCCGGGCCTATGAAAACATTGCGAAACGCATCATGGGGCAGAAAACCCCGCTGATGAAGATATAAGGAAAGGAGCCCTCCATGAATATTGCATTGATGGCACACGACAATCGGAAAGAGCTGATGGTCCAGTTCTGCACCGCCTACTGCGGCATCCTGGCCAAGCACACCCTCTGCGCCACCGCCCGCACCGGCCAGCAGATCGCCGACGCTACCGGGCTGACCATACACCGCTTCCTGTCCTTCGCCCACGGCGGCGGACAGCAGATCGCCGCCCGCATCGCCTATAATGAGATCGATATGGTGCTGTGCTTCGGTGACCCCAACCAGAAAACGCCGGACGCGGACATCACGTATATTTCCCGCCTGTGCGACCAGAACAACGTGCCCTTTGCCAGCAACCTGGCCACCGCCGAGATGCTGGTGCTGGGTCTGGACCGGGGCGACCTGGACTGGCGTGACATCGTCAATCCCAAGAACAAGCCCTTTACGGCTTGACAACCATCGGCAAATCGCATACAATAAGGGATAACCGTGCAGACCTCGCAGGAGTAGCCTGTACACCGCCGCTGCAAGAGAGGTGCGCCATCGGCTGAAAGCGCACCGCGGCAAGGCACAGGTGAAGACAGCGAGTTAGCGGGGATGGAAACATCCACGGCGCGCTCCCCGTAACAGGAGCAAAAAGGGCCGCAAGGCCGAATTTGGGTGGCACCACGAAGTGTTTTACGCTCTCGTCCCAATGCAGGGACGGGAGCGTTTTTTCGTCCGCGCCGCCGACACAAACACAAAGGAGAACGCTATGCAGGCTGTTTTGGACTTCATCAACAACCACGTGCGGGACATCTTCATCCCGCTGACGGCGCTGGCGCTGCTGCGGGTCGGTATGTGCCTGGCGCAGCTGAAGCGAATGACGCACCTCCGGGAGAAAAAAGGTGCCTACCACGCCGTCCGGGGCCACTATGAGGAGCTGGGCGTCTGGTTTGGTGCGCTGGCGGGCCTGCTGCTGCCTGTCATTGTACCGGGTCTGTGGTATGCGGGCCTGGCGCTGGCCATAGTCGGCGGCGTTATCGGCCAGCGCATCGGCGTGAAGAAGGGCCGGGCCCTGGATGATATCTACCGCGAGGTCGCCTGGGAGCTGAAGCACGAGGCGGAGGCCGAGGCCGCCCGCGAGGCCGCCGCCCACACGCTAACGCCCGGTGCGGGGGAGCTGCCGGAGACAGGCGAACAAAACGAAACCACCGAAGATAAAGGAGAGACGGAAAATGGCTGAGATGACCCCCCGGACCCTGTCCGGCTTTATGGAGCTGCTGCCCAAGCCCCAGCAGCAGATGGAGCGCATGATGGACATCCTGCGCCGCACCTATTCCCTGTACGGCTTCACCCCGCTGGACACCCCGGTGATCGAGGCGGCGGAGGTGCTGCTGGCCAAGGGCGGCGGCGAAACGGAGAAGCAGATCTACCGCTTCAACAAGGGCGACGCCGACCTGGCCCTGCGGTTTGACCTGACGGTGCCGCTGGCCAAGTATGTGGCCCTGCACTACAACGACCTGTCCTTCCCCTTCCGCCGCTACCAGATCGGCAAGGTCTACCGGGGCGAGCGCGCCCAGCGCGGCCGCTTCCGTGAGTTCTATCAGGCGGATATCGACGTGATCGGCGACGGCAAGCTGGACATCACCAACGAGGCCGAGATGCCCGCCATCATCTACCGTGCGTTCAGTGAGCTGGGGCTCAAGCGCTTCTGCATCCGGGTGAACAACCGCAAGATCCTCAACGGCTTTTATGCCATGCTGGGCCTGACCGACAAGGCCGGCGACATCATGCGTACCGTGGACAAGCTGGACAAGATCGGCGCGGAGAAGGTCCGTACCCTGCTGACCGACGAGGTGGGCGTGTCCGCCGAAAGCGCCGATGAGATCCTGAAATTCATCGCCATCACCGGCAGCAACGATCAGGTGCTCTCCGCCCTGGAGGGCTACGCCGGCCGGAACGAGACGTTTGACGAGGGCCTGGACCAGCTGAAAACCGTGGTGAAATACCTGTCCGCCTTCGGCGTGCCGGAGGAGAACTTTGCCGTGGACCTGACCATTGCCCGGGGCCTGGATTACTACACCGGCACCGTGTACGAGACGGCGCTGCTGGACCACCCGGAGATCGGCTCCGTCTGCTCCGGCGGCCGGTATGACAACCTGGCGGAATATTACACCGACAAGCAGCTGCCCGGCGTGGGCATCTCCATCGGCCTGACCCGGCTGTTCTACGTGCTGGGCGAGCAGGGAATGCTCAACGGCGATCTGCCCACCGCTCCGGCGGATGTGCTGATCCTGCCCATGACCGAGGACCTGTCCGCCGCCGTCACACTGGCCACAAAGCTGCGGGACGCCGGCGTGCGGACCCAGCTGTACACCGAGCAAAAAAAGTTCAAGGCCAAGATGAATTACGCCGACAAGACCGGCGTGCCCTATGTGGTGTTCCTGGGCGAGGACGAGGTGAAAAACAACGTCATCGCCTGCAAGGATATGACCAGCGGCGAGCAAACCACCCTGGACTTTGCCGCCACCCTGGCGCGGATACGGGACGGCCTGGCCGAGAGGAACAAGGGCAAGGTCATCGTGGAGAAATAAGCGCCTTACCCTACGGCGCAGAGCATTTCCGGCAGACGGGTGTAGGGGGCGGCGTTTTTGATAAACGATCCGTAATAATTCAATAAGGTTATACAAAACACAATCATAAATGGGAGGAAAACAACAATGATGCAGATGCGTACACATACCTGCAATGCGCTGCGGCTGGCCGATGTGGGCAAGTCCGTGAAGATCGTGGGCTGGATGGAGAATGTCCGCGAGGTAGGCGGCAGCCTGGCCTTCGTGGTGCTGCGTGACTTCTACGGCACCACCCAGGTAGTGGTGGAGGACGAGGCCGACCTGAAGATCATCAAGGGCCTGAACAAGGAGTCCACCATCAGCGTGGAGGGCACCGTCCGCGAGCGCGCCAGCAAGAACCCCAAGCTGCCCACCGGCGAGATCGAGGTGGTCCCCACCAAGATCGAGGTACTGGGCCGCTGCCGCTATAACGCCCTGCCCTTCGAGATCAACCGCAGCCGCGAGGCCGACGAGACCCAGCGTCTGAAGTACCGCTATCTGGACCTGCGTAACCCGGCGGTCAAGCAGAACATCATCCTGCGCTGCCAGGTGGTGGCCGCCCTGCGCGCCGCCATGATGGAGCACGGCTTCCTGGAGATCACCACCCCCATCCTGACCGCCAGCTCCCCCGAGGGCGCCCGTGACTATCTGGTGCCCGCCCGCAAGCACCCCGGCAAGTTCTACGCCCTGCCCCAGGCCCCCCAGCAGTTCAAGCAGCTGCTGATGACCTCCGGTTTCGACCGCTATTTCCAGATCGCCCCCTGCTTCCGCGACGAGGACGCCCGCGGCGACCGCTCCCCCGGCGAGTTCTATCAGCTGGATATGGAGATGGCCTTCGCCACCCAGGACGACATCTTCGCCGTGCTGGAGGACGTGCTGCCCCCCATCTTCGCCAAGTTCGGCACCTACAACGTGGCCTCCTCCGCCCCCTTCCGCCGCATCCCCTACAACACCGCCATGGAGACCTACGGCTCCGATAAGCCCGACCTGCGTATCGACCTGACCTGCAAAAACGTCAGCGAGTTGTTCGTCGCCAGCGAGTTCGAGGCCTTCAAGGGCCAGACCGTGAAGATGGTGCCCATCAGCGACTGCGCCCTGACTCGCAAGCAGGTGGAGAAGCTGCTCACCGACTGCGAGGTCCAGTCCGGCAGCAAGGCCTACTGGTTCAAGGTGGACGAAAACGGCCAGCTGGCCGGCGGCATCGCCAAGTTCGTCGCCCCGGTGGAGGCCGAGCTGGGCAAGATCATCGACCTGAAGCCGGGCACCCTGGTGCTGGCAACCGCAGGCCAATACGCCACCAAGTCCGTGGGCGTGCTTATCAAGACCTTCGGCGCCGCCTGCGAAAACCACTTTGACAAGGAGCGCTATGAGTTCTGCTGGATCGTGGACTTCCCCATGTACGAGATCG
>OODG01001348.1_pt1 | contig 16897 bp, 14 predicted proteins | sample 1671621 | NCBI WGS metagenome assembly OODG01 (sample SAMN06348175, study PRJEB24527) | human gut metagenome | biome: human gut; feature: ankylosing spondylitis patient; material: feces | host: Homo sapiens | place: China | collected 2015-10 | reverse complement strand
GGCTGAAGAAGAGCGCCCTGGGCCTCTCCGGCGGCCAGCAGCAGCGGCTGTGCATCGCCCGGGCCCTGGCGGTAAAGCCGGAGGTCCTCCTTATGGATGAGGCCACCTCCGCTCTGGACCCCATCTCCACCTCCAAGATCGAGGATCTGGCGGCGGAGCTGAAGGAGCACTACACCATCGTCATGGTCACCCACAATATGCAGCAGGCCGCCCGTATCTCTGATAAGACCGCCTTCTTCCTGCTGGGCGAGCTGGTGGAATTTGGCGACACGGAGCAGCTGTTCTCCATGCCCCGGGACAAACGGACCGAGGACTATATTACCGGGAGGTTCGGATAAATGCGCAATAAATTCGACCTGCAGCTGGAGCAGCTGCACCTGGAACTCATCAAAATGGGCGCCCTCTGTGAGGAGGCCATCTCCGCCGGGGTCAAGGCCCTGCTGGATGGCGACCAGGCCATGGCGGAAAAGACCATGCAGCGGGAGCGGGACATCGACCAGAAGGAGCGGGACGTGGAGAGCCTGTGCATGAAGCTGCTGCTGCAGCAGCAGCCGGTGGCCCGGGATCTTCGGACCATCTCCTCCGCTCTGAAGATGATCTCCGATATGGAGCGTATCGGCGACCAGGCGGCGGATATCGCTGAGATCACCCGCCACATCGGCAGCACCCAGCTGCCTGCCCGCAGCCACATCGGAGAAATGGCCCGTGCCGCGGTGAAAATGGTCACCGACAGCGTGGAGTCTTTCGTCAAAAAGGATTTGAATATGGCCCGGGGCGTGATACAATATGATGATGTGGTGGATCGGCTCTTCAACGACGTGAAGGCAGAGCTCACCGCCCTGATCCGCGATGACAGCGACAGCGCGGAGCTGGCCCTGGATCTGCTGATGGTGGCCAAGTATCTGGAGCGCATCGGCGACCACGCCGTAAATGTTGGGGAATGGGTAGCCTTCTCCATCACCGGCGTCCACGAGTCCGGGGATTGATTTTACAGGAGGAGGAATCCGGGGCGGGGCCAACGGCCTGCCCCGGCAGACCAATATGATCTATTTTGTGGAAGACGACAACAGTATCCGCAAGCTGGTGCTCTACTCCCTCACCAGCGCCGGGCTGGAGGCGGAGGGCTTTGCCCATCCCAGTGAATTCTGGGCCGCCATGAACCGTCAGATCCCCCAGGTGGTGCTGCTGGATATCATGCTGCCGGAGGAGGACGGCATCTCCATCCTGAAAAAGCTCCGCGCCGATGGCCGTACCCGCCGCATCCAGGTGATATTGCTCACCGCCAAGGGCAGCGAGTATGACAAGGTGGTGGGACTGGACGCCGGGGCTGATGACTATGTGTCCAAGCCCTTCGGCATGATGGAGCTGATGGCCCGTGTCCGCTCTGCCCTGCGCCGGGCGGGAGACGATGCCTCCGCGCCCCCGGCCTATACCCTGGGCAGCCTCATGGTGGACCCCAGCCGCCACCTGGTCCAGGTGAATGGGGAGAATGTTTCCCTGACCCTGAAGGAGTTCCAGGTGCTGTGCCTGCTGCTGGAGCACCGGGATACGGTGTTTACCCGGGATCAGCTCCTCAACGCCATCTGGGGCTATGATTTCGACGGCGCCAGCCGCACCGTGGACGTCCATATCCGTACCCTGCGCCAGAAGCTGGGAGAGGCAGGCAGCTGCATCCAGACCATCCGGGGCATCGGCTATAAGATCGGAGGGACCCCATGAAGAAAAAGATTTTCCGCACCATTTTGGCAGTGGGCGGTGTGATTATTCTACTGAGCACGATTCTGTTCTGTACGGTGCTGCTGCGGCACTATACGGTCCGGGTCTTTGATGAACTGGAGATGGAGGCGGTACTGGCTGCCCGGGGCGTAGAGCTGGAGGGAGAAGCCTATCTTGACGGCCTCGATCCGGAAAACCGTATCACCTGGATCTCCGGCGACGGCAGCGTCCTCTATGATTCCCAGGCCAACGCCGGGTCCATGGAGAACCATCTGCAGCGGGAGGAGGTCCAGGAGGCTCTCTCCGGCAAGGTGGGGGAAGCCACTCGCTACTCCGACACTTTGGCCACCAAGACATTGTATGTGGCCCTGCCCCTCTCCGACGGCAGCGTGCTGCGGGTGGCCAGCGACCAGAGCTCTGTAGTATCCCTGGTGCTGGAGCTGATCCCCTCCCTGCTGGTGGTGCTGGCCCTGACCATTGCCCTGGGGGCCTTCCTGGCCTACCGGCTGTCCCGGGCTATTATCCAGCCCATCCTGACGCTGGATCTTGCCCATCCGGAGGACTGCGACACCTATGAGGAATTGACGCCCCTCCTGCGGCGGATCCATACCCAGAGCGATACCATCCAGAGCCAGATGGAGAAGCTGGAGCAGCAGCGCTCTGAGTTTACCGCCATTACGGAGAACATGAGCGAGGGCTTCCTCCTCATGGACAGCCGCACCAACCTCCTCTCCTGCAACTCCAGCGCCCTGCGGCTGCTGGATGCACCGGAGGCCAAAGTGGGAGAAAGCGTGCTGCACCTCAGCCGGGCGGAGGGCTTCCGCCGGGTGGTGGACGAGGCTCTGGCGGGCCAGCACAGCGAGGCCCTGCTGGAGCGGGAGGACAAGTGTTACCAGCTCCTGGCCAACTGCGTCAAGCGGGACGGCCAGGTAGTAGGCGCGGTGATCGCCATTCTGGACGTTACCGAGCGGGAGAGCCGGGAGGCCCTCCGCCGGGAGTTCACCGCCAATGTGTCCCATGAGCTGAAAACGCCCCTGACCTCTATCTCCGGCTTCGCGGAGCTGATGAAGACCGGCACGGTGCCGCCGGAGACAGTACCGGAGTTTGCCGGGGACATCTACCGGGAGGCCCAGCGCCTCATTACCCTGGTGGAGGATATCATCCACCTCAGCCAGCTGGATGAGGATGTGGTGCCTATGGAGCGGGGCCAGGTGGACCTGACCGGCATAGCCCGGGATGTGGTCCTGCGGCTGACCCCTGCGGCAGAAAAAGCCGGTGTCACCATCTCCCTCACCGGTGGGGAGACCATGGTAGAGGGTGTGCGCCAGGTGCTGGACGAGATGGTGGCCAACCTGGTGGACAACGCCATCAAGTACAACCGCCCCGGCGGTAGTGTGGCCGTCACGGTGGACATGGCGGATGGCAAGCCCCGCCTCACTGTCCGGGATACCGGCATCGGTATTCCCGCCGCCCATCAGGAGCGGGTGTTTGAGCGGTTCTACCGGGTGGATAAGAGCCACTCCAAGGAGGTGGGCGGTACGGGCCTTGGCCTGTCCATCGTCAAACACGCCGCCGCCTACCACAATGCCTCCGTGACACTGGAGAGCACCGAGGGCGTGGGCACTACCGTTACCGTCCAGTGGCGGTAAGGACACCTGCCCATTTTCCAGGCGACAGAAAGGCCGTCCGGCTTCATGCCGGACGGCCTTTTTCTGCCAATTTCCGAAAATCTCTTGACTGTAAACCTACTTTACCCCTTATAATCGGCAGTAAGAAAGGGAAAAAGGAGGGTGGCCCATGACCATCCGTGAGATCGAGGAACAGCTGGGCATCCCCCGGGCCACAGTGCGCTACTATGAGCGGGAGGGGCTTCTCACCCCCGCCCGGGGCGGCAACAACTACCGGGACTATACCCAGGAGGACCTGGACACACTGGAGAAGATCTGTCTCCTCCGGCAGCTGGACATGCCCCTGGATACCATCAAGGCAGTGCAGCGGGGGGAGGTACCTCTCCGGGAGGCCCTGGAGCGGCAGGAGAAGCTGCTGGAGGATGGGGCGGAGCGCCGGCGCCGGGCCACGGAGCTGTGCCGCAGTCTCCTCCGGGACAATGTTACCTATCCGGCCCTGGATGTGGAACGGTATCGGGAGGCCCCTGCCCTGCCGGATACTGCCTCTGCCGGGGATGGTGATACTTCTCAGGCAGCACCGGCTGCCTCCCCGGCTCCCGGGCGCTGGCTGCCGGAACTGCCGCCTCTGCCGGAGGGAGCCGTGTGGGCCTACAGCCCCTGGCAGCGGTTCTGGGCACGAAGCCTGGACATGGCCATAGCTGATTTGCTGGTGGTGATGGTGCTGTCCCTGGTATTTCATGTCAGTGTGATCAGCAATGATTCCGCCCTGTTCAGCATCGGGAACACCATACTGACCTGGCTGGTGGTGTTTCTGGCGGAACCCACTTTTTTGACCCTCTGGGGTACCACCCCGGGCAAGTGGCTGCTGGGCCTGCGGCTGGAGGACGACTACGGCCGTAAGCTCACCTGGGGAGCGGGGTTTCTCCGCTGCTGGGGTGTGCTGGTTACCGGCTACGGCTTTCATATCCCCATCTACAGCCTGTGGCGGGCGTGGAAGTGCTACAAAGCCTGCCGGGAGGAGGAACCTCTCTCCTATGACCAGGAGAACCGGTACTACAGCCGGGTGGGAGACCGCTGGCGCTGGCGGGCCGTGGGAGCGGTCCTGGTGTCTCTTGTGCTGGTGGCAGCAGCCGTCCTGGTGAGTTTCCAGGCTGTTCTGCCGCCCAACCGGGGAGAGCTGACCCGGAAGGAATTTTATGACAACGTCTCCGCCCTCTCCGGCAACGGCTATTGGAGTGACCTGAGTCTCAGTGACGGCAGCATGTGGATCGACGATGAGGGGTATCTTCTCTATGACCGGCAGGACATCATCTTTGAGGACAGCCAGGGCCGGATGCTGCGCTATGGCGACCGGATGGAGGACGCGCCTCTCTATACCCTGGAGACCGATGGCAGCGGCATTGTCACGGCGGTATGCATGGAGTGGGAGGCAGACTGGGCGGCGGGAGGCGCGGTGCTGCCCATTGACCGGGCGATCCTGGCCACAGTGTCCTTCCAGGGCAGCACCGTCGGGCCGCTGGAGCTGATGGAGAGCCCCATCCTGCAGGCGCTGCAGAATATGGGCGAGCTGCCTGACGGAGAACCGGTGACGGTGGAGAGCGGAGATTTTACTGCCGCGCTGACCCTGTCGGGGGAAAATTATCAGGGGGGCTTCTTCGGGCTGATTTTTACGCAGGAGGAGGGGCAGCCCGGCAGCTGTCATTTCACCTTCCGGCTGGAGAAAGTGGGATAATGACTTGGGGAGGGGCAAAGGCCCCTCCCCTTTTCTTCCTGGAGACACAACACAGATGCTGCCCTTAGGCGGCAGAGAAGGCAGCCTGGGCTGGGCAGGTTCTGACGGACGATGCAGAAAGAATAGAGTAATAGTCGGTTATCATAAATTATTTAATGTTTATCATTAAATAATTATTGACAAATGAAGAAGACCTCTGCTATACTGCAGGTAGATGACAGAGAGGAGGAGACCTGGATGAACGAGAGCAACAAGGAGCTGCTGCGGCTGCGCAAGTGGGCCCATGGGCTGTTTGTCCTTCTGGTACTGCTGCTGTTGGCCAAGGTCCTGTGGGAGAGTGTTAACTTTATCTTTTATGTAAAGAACGCCTTGGAAAATGACCCCTCCTCCATGCAGCTGGGGCCAATGGATATCCCGATGGCGGCGGTAGTACTGGCGTACCGAATCGGGATGGAGGTGGTGGCCTTGATGATCCTGCGCTCCCTGTGGACGGAGGAGACGCCCTTCCTGATGAAGATTGTCCGGCGGATGAAGGCCCTTGCTCTGGCATTGGTTCTCTTTGAGCCCTGTATACGGCTGCTGGTCTATTGGCAGGTACAGTTCACCGGTTCTACGAACATCAACTTTGGCGCGACGCCTGGGTTTTTCCTGCCTGTGGCGGCGGTGGTCTACTGTCTGGCCCTGGTGTTCCAGTACGGCGTGATCCTCCAGACTCAGGCCGACGAGACACTGTAAGGAGGGAGCACCATGCCGATCATTCTGCGCCTGGACCGGGTCATGGCGGACCGGAAGATCTCCCTCAACCATCTGGCGGAGCAGGTGGGCATCTCCAATGTGAACCTCTCCAAGATCAAGACGGGCAAGATCAGTGCCATCCGCTTTTCCACTCTGGAGGCCATCTGCGACGTGCTGGACTGCCAGCCGGGGGACATTTTGGAGTTTCAGCGGAAGGAGGAAACCGACTGATTTTCCGCCATCGGGACGGCCATGCCCGGGTAAAAAAGCAAAATTTCCCCTTGCCAAGGGGAAAAAACTGTGTTATGGTGTAGGCATCACGATAGAGGTTGCGGACGCGAAGAACCGGAGGGAGCCGGCAGGCTGAGAACTCCGGGGAGGCAGATCCGCCGAATTCCGCCGCCGGGCGCGGCTGCGGGATGGGGTCGGGGAGAATATCTCCGTCACTGTCCACGGGAGAAGTTTCCCGTGGTTGCGCTATCTGCTTACGATGCCAGTGCTGTGCAAAGTCGGTAGGGAGCGCCTGCCGGCTTTTTTTGTTACAAAATTCCGGCAGATGCCGCATATCGTCCAAAACATTTTTCAGGAGGAACGAACATGGACATCCGCAATCTGAAGGGCTCCATCGTAGCCCTGGTCACTCCCTTCAACGCCGACGGCAGCGTGAATTTTGACAAGCTCCGGGAACTGGTGGAGTGGCATATCGAGAACAAGACCGACGCCATCCTGACCCTGGGTACTACCGGTGAGAGCTCCACCATGACCCACGAGGAGGACGACGCCACCCTGCGCTGCGTCATCGAGGCGGCGGCGGGCCGGGTCCCGGTGATCGCCGGTACCGGCTCCAACAGCACCGAGACCATGCTGGAGAAGAGCCTCCGGGCGGAGAAGCTGGGAGCCGACGGTCTGCTTCTCATCACTCCCTACTACAACAAGGCCAATGCCGAGGGTATGTACCGCCACTTTGTCACCGTGGCCGATGCGGTGAATATCCCCTGCATCCTCTATAACGTCCCTGGCCGTACCGGCTGCTCCATCTCCGTGGAGAATGTGGAGCGCCTTTCCCAGCACCCCAATATCTGCGGCATCAAGGAAGCCAGCGGTGATATGTCCTACGCCATGAAGATCGCCCACTGCATCGGCCCCGATTTTGCCCTCTGGTGCGGCAACGACGACATCACCATCCCCCTCCTCTCCATCGGCGGCAGCGGCGTCATCTCCGTGTGGGCCAATGTCATGCCCCGGGAGGTCCACGACATGGTCATGGACTACCTGGAGGGCCGCCGGGAGCAGGCTATGGCCACAGCGGTGAAGTATCTGGCTCTGGCCAACGGCCTCTTTATGGAAGTCAATCCCATTCCCGTCAAGACCGCCCTGAATATGATGGGCAAGGAGGTAGGACCCTTCCGTCTGCCTCTCTATGAGATGACGGAAGCCCACCAGGCCCAGCTGCGGCAGCTGCTGCGGGATGCGGGGGTGATCGCATGAGGATCCTGCTGGTAGGCCACGGCCGTATGGGCCGCCTCATTGAGCAGACGGCCCTGGCCGCCGGCGATGAGATCGCCGCCGTGGTGGATATCGACAACATCTCTGATCTGGAGAAGATGGGAAAGGTGGCCGATGTGGTCATCGACTTCTCCAACCCCGCCGCTCTGCCGGCGGTGGCGGCCTACGTCCGCCGCACCGGTACCGCCCTTCTTTCCGGCACCACCGGCTGCACCGCCTCTGATATGGCGGTGTTCACCCAGCTGGGCCAGTACGCCCCGGTGATGCACAGTGCCAACTACTCCGTGGGGGTGGCGGTGTTCCGCCGGGTGCTGGAGCAGATCAGCGACGTGCTGAAGCCGGACTTTGACATCGAGATCGTGGAGACCCACCACAACCAGAAGGTGGACGCCCCCAGCGGCACGGCAAAGCTGCTGCTGGACGCCATTGACCCCGGCCACGAGTATACGCCGGTGTATGGCCGTCAGGGCAACTGCGGCAAGCGCTCTCCCAAGGAGATCGGTGTCCACGCCCTCCGGGGCGGTACTGAGGCCGGCACCCATACTGTCAGCTTCTTTGGTGTGGATGAGGTCTTTGAGATCACCCACCGGGCCTCTTCCCGGCAGATCTTTGTCAACGGGGCCCTGCACATGGCCCGGAAGCTGTATCGGATGCCCAAGGGCCGCTACGATCTACAGGATATCTTATTTGGAGGAAAGTAATGAACGCACAGGAGATCATCGCCTACATCGCCGCCGCGGAGAAAAAGACCCCGGTGAAGGTATACGTCAATGAGACCGCCCCCATCGACTACGGTGAGGCCACCGTGTTCGGCGAGGGCCGCAGCAAGGTGGTATTCGGGGACTGGCGGCAGCTGGGGCCCATCCTGACCGCCAACGCCGGCAGCATTGCTGACCTGGTGGTGGAGAACGACCGGCGCAACAGCGCCATTCCCCTGCTGGATATGAAGGGGATCAACGCCCGCATCGAGCCCGGCGCCATCATCCGGGAGCAGGTGGAGATCGGGGACAACGCCGTTATCATGATGGGTGCGGTGATCAACATCGGCGCCGTTATCGGCGCGGGCACCATGATCGACATGGGCGCCATTCTGGGCGGCCGTGCCACTGTGGGTAAGAACTGCCATATCGGCGCCGGGGCCGTCCTGGCCGGGGTCATCGAGCCCGCCAGCGCTACCCCCGTTATCGTGGAGGACGGCGTGCTGGTGGGTGCCAACGCCGTGGTCATCGAGGGCGTCCACGTGGGTAAGGGCGCGGTGGTGGCCGCCGGTGCGGTGGTCATCGAGGACGTGCCGGAGAATGCGGTAGTGGCAGGTTGCCCCGCCCGGATCATCAAGATGAAGGACGAGGGCACCACCCAAAAGACCGCCCTGGAGGCGGCTCTGCGGACCCTGTAAACCGGGTCAGACAGCGGAAAAATAAGAGGCGCGGGAGAGAGCAATCTTTTCCCGCGCCTCTTTTGACGGGATAGAGAAAGTTCCCTTGCCTGTCGGCGGGAATTCCGGTATAATAAGGGCACATATTGTGTCAGACCGTCGTTTTGTGAGGGATATATGAAGATATTGATTACGACAGACTGGTACGCCCCCGTGGTCAACGGTGTGGTGGTATCGGTACTGTTATTGCAGCGGGAGTTGGAGAAACTGGGCCATGAGGTGCGGGTAGTGACCTTGGCACCGGGACTGCGGTCTTTTCGAAAGGGGCAGATTTACTACATCGGCTCCGTGAGCGCGGAGAAGATCTACCCCGGCGCCCGGCTGCGGCTGGGCCGTTCGGGGGCGCTGCTGCGGCAGCTGGAGGAGTGGGGGCCGGACATCGTCCACTCCCAGTGTGAGTTCAGTACGCTGCGGGTAGCTATGGCCATCGCCCACCGGATGGATGTGCCGGTGGTCCACACCTACCACACCGTATACGAGGACTACACCCACTATCTGCCCATCGGCAAGCGGACGGGCAAACTGGTGGCCACCACCTTGTCCCGACGGGTGTGCCGGCGGGTAGCCTGCGTGGTAGTGCCCAGCGGAAAGGTGGAGCGGCTGCTGCGCTCCTACGGCGTATCCCGGCGGATCGAAGTGATCCCCACGGGCATCGATTTGAGTGCTTACCAGCGGCAGCCGGACCCCAAGCGGCAGGAGGAGCTGCGGCGGAAGCTGGGTATCCCCAGAGGCAAGCTGGTGCTGCTGTATCTGGGCCGCATGGCCAAGGAGAAGGGCCTGGAGGAGCTGATGGGCCACCTGGCCCGGGCGGGGCGAAAGGACGCGGTGGTGCTGCTGGTGGGGGATGGCCCTGACCGGGAGGAAGTTCTCGCCTGCGCCAAGGAAAAGAAGCTGCCGGTGATTTTTGCCGGTATGGTGCCCCACGGAGAGGTGCCGGACTACTACCGGCTGGGCGATATTTTTATTACCGCTTCCACCAGCGAGACCCAGGGACTGACCTATTTCGAGGCCCTGGCCTCCGGTCTGCCGGTGCTCTGCCGCCGGGACCCCTGTCTGGAAGGGGTTATTGAGGACGGGATCAACGGCTGGCAGTATGAGGATCAAGAGGAGTTCTGCCGCCGGCTGGATACGTTTTGTAAAGATAAGGAACTGCGGCAGCGGATGGCCCAGGCGGCGGAGGATACGGCGGCGCGGTTTTCCGCGGAGGCCTTCGGCCGCTCGGCGGAGGCGCTGTATCGCTCTGTGCTGGAGAAAGATGTCAAGGAGGCGGACCGCCGGTGATGCCGGCATCCGCCTCCTTTTTACAAAATGTTCATGCAATGTTAACAAAATGATATCTTGATTTTTGTGTGAAATGTGGTATACTACAGTTGTACAAAAGAAGAAAGGAAGTGATAGCGAATATGGCATATCGGTTCACCGGCATTGACGTGGATGACATGATCTACGGCGATTGCGACAGCATCATCAGCGAGCGGTAAAACGCCCCGGCGAAAGAAGATCTCCACGCTATACAGCGTGGTTTTTCTGTTTTTTAGGATACATTCGCCGGGGACTGACCCGGCTTTGGATATACCCCGGATGATCCGGGGAAAGCAAAAATGCCGTGTCCGGCGGTTTCTGCCGGAGATGTCCCCACTTGCCATATCTTCCCTGCCGTCTGCGGCGGGAAGATGATGCAAAAAGCAAAGAAAGAGACGGACGGGTCTTTCCCGTCCGTCTCTTCTGTTTTTCTCTGTTTCAGCCCCACAGGGCGGAGAGCATGGGGACCATCTGCTTTTTCCGGGACATGACCCGGGGCAGGAAGGCCTCATGGTCCTTGACCTCCACGTTGAAGGCCTGCCGGAAGGTGTCCTCCCCTCCCAGGCACAGGATCTTGCTGCCCTCCAGCAGTACGTCGGTAAGCATGAGGACCATCATGCTGTAGCCGTGCTCCGCCTTGGTCTTGGCCATCAGCTCCAGGAACTGATCCTTGCGCTTGAGCTGGCGGTCGGAGTCTACGCAGGTGATCTGACTGATGCCGAAGTCATGTCCGGCAATGTGGAACTCCTTGAAATCCCCGAACAGCAGCTCCTCCACCGGCTTATCCTCCGGAGCGGAGGCGGAGAAGATCTGCTGGCCCAGCTCGTCCAGGGAGATACCGGCAATATGGGCCATCCGCTCTGCCATCCGCCGGTCCCTGGGGGTGCAGGTGGGGGATTTGAACATGACGGTGTCGGAGACGATGGCGGCGGCCATCAGTCCCGCCAGCTTGGCGGAGGGCATGAGTCCCCGTTCCTGGTACATGCCTGCCACAATGGTGGTGGTGCTGCCCACAGGCTCGTTGCGGAAGTAGATGGGGTTGCGGGTCTGGATGTCCGCCAGACGGTGGTGGTCGATGATGGCCAGAATGTCCGCCTGATCCAGGCCTGGTACCGACTGGGCGGCCTCATTGTGGTCCACCAGTACCACCTGCTTGTGACGGGGACGGATCAGGTGGTACCGGGAGAGGGTGCCTACCACCCGGTCGTCGGCGTCCAGAATGGGATAACTGCGGTAGCGGCTCTGCAGGACCACCTCCCGCACGTCGTCGATGTAGTCCTCCAGCCGGAAAAACTGGAGGTCCTTCTTTTGCGCGATACGGCTGACGGGAATGGCCTGGAAGATCCGCCGGACCGTGCGGTAGCTGTCGTAGGGGGTGGAGATGATGCAGGTGTCCTTGGCCATTTCCCGGATGTCGTCGGGCAGCTCCGCCTGGCAGAGGATCACACATTTTACGCCGAATTCCACGGCCTTGCGGAGCATATCCGGCTGGTGGCCGCAGAGCAGCACGGTCTCCTTCTTCCGGAAGGGCGGGAGGTCCGTGCCCTGGGGCAGAGCCAATATCACTTCACCGGTGATGGTGTTCACCACCTCGTCAGTCTCAGTGAGAAGCTGCCCCTCCAAGGCGCTGAGGATATTGAAGATGGGCACCTTCCGCAGGGAGGGATCGGTGATGGTGTGCATGTCGTATCCGGCAATGTCCCCGGCGGTGAGCATGCCTTTCAGATGTCCCTCGTCGTCGGTGATGGGGATGGCGGAGATATGCTGATCCTCCTCCATGGCAGACCAGGCCCGGTTGACGGTGACAGCCTCGTGGAGAATCGGGGGCTGGTCGTAGTCCAGGTCCAGCACCTGGGTGCGGACATTCTTCAGATGGAGGGGCGCCTCGAAGCCGAAACGGGCCAGGATGGCCCGGGTCTCATCGCTGAGCTGGCCCAGCCGGGCAGCTACATACTGCCGGTCGCCTACGGCGTTGCGCAGGGCGGCATAGGCCATGGCGGAGACAATAGAGTCGGTGTCCGGGTTGCGGTGGCCGGTCACATAGATTTTATCCATAGATCATTCGCTCCTTATCGGAAACTGACAGCCCGGCACAGTAGGCCCGGGCGTCGAAGGGTTCCAGAACGCTGTCCTTGCGGAGGTAGAGGGGGTGGTGGGGATGTCCTTTTTTGCTGCGGGCTCCGGCGGTAAACCACCGGGCGCCGTACTGCTCCCCGATGTCCACCATATCCAGGACGCACTGGGGAAGATAGCAGCGCTGCTCGATCACGGTGCCCCAGGCGGCCCATACAGCCGGGGCAGGTGACAGGGACAGGGCGTAGGCGAAGGCGGCCATGTTCTCCCGGTGGAGGGCCTCGTTGCGCTCCTTCTCCATGTCCTGGGGCCGGGTGGCCCGCTGGGCGTAGACGTTGAACATGATAAAGCTGTCAAAGCCGTTATGAAGGGCCACACGCTCCACACTTTTGAGGGTGGGGTCCAGGTCGCCGGGGGCGGCGGTGGAGGGATTGACGCCCACGCAGATCAGGGGATGTTCTCCCCGGGTGGCCAGGATGTATCGGTATTCGGTATAGACGTTGGGGACATACAGCCAGCGCTGGGCGTCATAGTCCGGTGAGGGACCTTCTGCCGCTGCCAGGGCATCGGCAAAGGGAAGTATATCCAGTTCAGCGGTGGGACAGCCAGGGATATGCAAGGTGCTGCGCCTCCTTTTTACTGTGCTGGCATCAGTGTATCACAGCTGTCCCCCAGGGTGCAACAGGGAATCTGTTAAATCCGGGACCCGGTATCTGAACAGACCGCCGGTAAAGATAAAGCAGATCACAGGGCGCCGTGGGGCGGCCCCATGATCTGCCTGTTTTACTGTTCTGCTGCTTTGATATGCTGCCGTATCTCCGCTTCGTGAACCTGGCAATAGGCATAGCTTGCTTTCATAAAATCAGAAATGTGCATGTTGCGGTACATATCTGCCAGTGTATCCAGAATAAGCTGGCCGTCGACCTTCATTGTAAAAAAGTAGGGATACACGCATCCTCCGTTTTCTCTGGGAAAGTAGGGATTAAGGGAGGACAGGCGCTCATCCCCCATGACAGGCTCCACGGCCATCTCGCTGAGAATCCATTTGAGGGAGGGAGCCTCATAGTCGTCATAGGAGTCGCCGAACAGCCGGTTCCATACATAAAACCAGACAAAATGAATGATCTCATGGATACTTTCGCCGATTGCCCCGCGTTCACTGTTCAGATAGAAGATATCAAAGCTGTGGGAGCGAAGGAACCGGGGTTCAATCGGGTTCATGGATACGTTGCATATCATATCGTTGAAAATGGTGCTGCAATCCAGGTCAAAAGCATCCGACAATGCCGCTGTAATTTGTTCTTTACAGTTTTTCCAATGGTCGGTATACAACAGGACCTTATTGTCAATAGCCCCTTTCTGCTCGTTGTAAACCTGATGGAGAATCTGCCTAATGTACTCTTTTCGTTCCTCAGGGGGCAGCTTGTCAACATGCGCACGATCCAACTGGGGATAAAAATGGTACAGAGGAGCCGACCAAAAATCTGAGGTGTCTTTTGTCTGGAAATCCATGATTGTCTTAATCATGTAATCGAAACCGGGGTTTCTTATTTGCAAATCCATATTTCTTCCGCCATTCAATACAGTTTCCGTTTGTCGTTAGCTTTCTGTTGTGTTCTTTGCGCTGCAGATATAGAAGTCGCCGGGGCTTTCCTGTTTCCCTATCGGAGAATGTGAAGGAAGAGGGGGCTTCCTGGCGGGGGAGGGTCAGCTCTTTTCAGCCGCCTGCTGGATCCGCCAGATGATAGCGGCGATCTCACTGCGGCGGAGGGGCGCGTCGGGATGGTAGAGGGCCTGACCATTGGAGAGGGTAGTTCCCTCCACGATACCGGCCTCGTAGAGAGCGACGATGGCCGCGGCAGAGGAAGAGGTGGGCGGGACATCCTGGAAGGGCGACTCCTTGATCCGGGTGGGAAGCTTGAGCTTCATGGCTGCGGCGGCCAGCTCTGCCAGTTCGCTCCGGGTGATCTCCTGACGGAGGGGGACAGTTTTTTCCAGAAACCCGTGGGATATGGCATATTTGAGGTAGCCGCTGGCCCAGTGGCTGCCGTCGGAGGGCTGCTCGTCAACACCTGTGGCCAGCAGTACCAGCTTCAGGGCCTCACCCCAGGTGACGTTGCTGTTGGGAGAGTAGGTGGTGGCGGAGGTGCCGGTGATGATGCCCGCTTCCGCCAGGTCTGCCACATAGGAGTAGAACCAGCTGCCGGGCTTCACGTCGGTAAAGGGGACTTTACCGTCCTCCTGGACAGAAAAGACGATGGAGCCCACATAGAGCAGTTCCCCGGCGGTGTTATAGGCCGCATAGCGGACAGAGGAGTCTGCTGTTCCGGCGGTGTAGGACAGGCTGCTGATGGATTGGTAGGAGAAGGCTTTTTCGCCGATGGAGGCGGCAGTAAGGCGGGTGGCGCCGTTATTGGCATACAGATCTCCGGTGGCAGGCACTTCCAGGAAACGGATGTAAAAACCGCTGCCCCGGTTGCCGGTGACATCGTGGTAGACCGTCTGGAAGTCTCCGGCGGAGAGCTTGGTGGCGCTGTCCTCTGCAACAGGGCAGCTTACCGCCTCCACCTCTTTGGGATTGACGAAAAGGAAAAGACGGCCGGAGCGGTAGACCTGGTTCCCATTTCCGTCGCTGCCGTAGGCCTCGAAGGGGATGGATACGGAGCCGGTGAACCGGCTGTCAGGGACAAAGGCCACCTCGTCCAGCAGGGCGTGATCGCTCTCACCGGCGGAGACATAGCAGCTCTCATCCTCCGACACAGGGGTGCCGGGCCTGGCGGCGGAGAGGTAGCCCTGGCGCAGCGTGCCGGAAGAGGCGGCGGGGAGGCTGGTAAAGCGGACCAGGGTCAGTTTTCCGCGGGGATAGGCCGTCTGCCAGAAGGCGGCAAAGTCCTGGGCTGAGAGGGTAACAGGGTCCCCTTTCACGGTGGTGTACAGGACATCGACACTGCCCAGATCCTGCTCCACAGCAATGGTGAGAAGCCCGGGATAGGCAGTGCCCTCCTGGTCGTAAGCGGTAAAGCCGATGGCATAGGCCCCTGCGCTGTCGGGCTCAAAGCGGACCTGGGACAGCGGGGTTCCCTCCCCGTCTGCCAGCGAGTAGCGCTCTCCAGGGGTGACTTTCAGATCCCCGGCGGCAGAGCTGGGCTTTTTGTCAAACACCACATAGGAGGCTTCCCCACCGGCGTCTTTCACCGCCTGGATGATCTGATCGGCCACGGATACGGGGGTGCGGCCGGTGTCGGCGCCCAGGCTCAGATACAGATCCCGGCTGCCGATGACTGCCTCAGCGGAGAGAAGATCCTGCACATGGACCTTTACGGTGCAGGAGGCGCTGATGGTTTTGCCTGCCACGGCATTTCCGGGCACTGCCGTGACAAAGCAGACAAAGGAGTAGTCCCCCTCCTTGCTGGTAACAGAGGGGGGCAACGGGCAGCGCTGGCCGGTACTGATGCTGGTGCCGTTGTAGTACCAGCTGTAAGACAGGGTGTATTCCCCGGTGACATCTTCATTGTTTTTTCCCAGGGTAAGGGTCACGTCGTCCAGCGAGATCGCCGCGTCGCTGTCGCCCATGGCTGCGGTAAAGGCGGTATCCGACGGCAGCGTGATGTGTACTTTGCTGTAGTCGATAGCGCCGCAGGCGCTGCAGCGGCCGTTATCCGTAAAATCGTGAGGAGCAGCCAGGTCGCTATAGCCGTCCTCCGGACAGGATACGGTGTGGGTGCGTCCGTCGCCGTTGTCGGTGCATACGGTCTCGCCGCCGCACTGGGGGCAGGAGGCGGAGGCCAGGGCGGCGGGGGTCAGGCTCAGGACCAGAACCAAAGCCAGCAGGGCCGCCACGAGGCGGCGCAGGGAAATTCGTCTCGTCATAGGGGCATCATCCTCCTTGGGAAACCGGGCGCGGACGCATGTCCGCAGGAACTTGTGGGAACAGTATACCATAGGGACAGGAAAAAATCGTAACAAATCCTGTAACAAATCTGTGACAAATGTAAACGGGAGGGCAAGAGGTCCTCCCTTCCGGCGCCGGGCCGCCGGGGATTGACAGGAGTGGAGGTATTTTTTATAATTATCCTGGAGAAGTTTAAAAATCAATAAGAAGGAGAGGGAAATGCCCATGCGCGGAATCCCATCATCTGTTACCGATATCCGGAAGAAAGTGTTCACTGAGGTGGCCCGGCTGGCCTACGACGGCGCCTATGACCGGATGGAGAAATTGCCCTATGTCATCGTGCCCGGTGAGGAGGCAAAATACCGGGAATCCATCTTCCTGGAGCGGGCCATCGCCGGGGAGCGGGTGCGCCTGGCCATGGGCCTGCCTCTTCGCCCGGTAGATCAGCACACCGTCCTCTCTGACGGCGTCACCGAGAGCGCCGTGGCGGAGAAGTACTACGATCCTCCCCTCATCAATATCATCAACTATGCCTGCCACGCCTGCCCCACCAAGCAGTACCGCATCACGGAGTACTGCCAGGGGTGCCTGGCCCAGTCCTGCCGCCAGGTCTGCCCCAAGGACGCCATCCGCTATGTCAACGGCAAGTGCTATATCCGCCAGGAGCAGTGCATCAAGTGCGGCAAGTGCGCCGAGGCCTGCCCCTATAACGCCATCATCAAGCTGGAGCGGCCCTGCGTGAAGGCCTGCGGTATGGACGCCATCGGCTCCGATGACCACGGCCGGGCCAAGATCGACTACGACAAGTGTGTCTCCTGCGGCATGTGCCTGGTGAGCTGCCCCTTCGGCGCCATTGTGGACAAGGGTCAGATCTTCCA
>OODG01001342.1_pt1 | contig 16925 bp, 11 predicted proteins | sample 1671621 | NCBI WGS metagenome assembly OODG01 (sample SAMN06348175, study PRJEB24527) | human gut metagenome | biome: human gut; feature: ankylosing spondylitis patient; material: feces | host: Homo sapiens | place: China | collected 2015-10 | reverse complement strand
GCCGTGTCCGTAGGCGGACACAACGTCCGGGAATACACCATGGAGGCTCTGCGCCAGGGCTGCGCCATGGTGCTGCAAAAGAACACCCTGTTCTCCGGCACCATCCGGGAAAACCTCCGCTGGGGCCGGGAGGACGCCACCGACGCCGAGATGGAGGAGGCCTGCCGCATGGCCTGCGCCGACGAGTTCATCTCCCGCATGCCCGACGGCTACGACACCCACATTGAGCAGGGCGGCGCCAACGTCTCCGGCGGTCAGAAGCAGCGCCTGTGCATTGCCCGGGCCATTCTGCGCCGGCCCCGGGTGCTGATTCTGGACGACTCCACCTCCGCCGTGGACACCGCCACCGACGCAAAGATCCGGTCCGCCCTGCGCCAGGCCCTGCCCGGGGCCACCAAGCTCATCATCGCCCAGCGCATTTCCTCCGTCATGGACGCGGACCTAATCGTGGTGCTGGACGACGGCAAAATTTCCGGTGCAGGCACCCATGACCAACTGATGGCCTCCAACCACATCTATCAGGAGGTCTATAAATCCCAGCAGGAAGGAGCGACGATTGATGGCTGAAAACAAGAAGCAGGTCCGTCCCGGCGGCCCCCACGGCCGGGGACACGGCTATCAGCGGCCCCAGAATCTCCGGGGCACCGTGGGGAAGCTCCTGGCCTATATCGGCCGCTATAAGGCGGCGCTGATCGTGGTGGCGGTGTGCCTGGTGCTCAGCTCCGTGGGCTCCGTGGCCAGCAGCTACTTCCTTAAGCCCGCCCTGAACCACATTGTGGCCGGGGACTTCAAGGGCCTGTTCTGGATGCTGGTGGCCATGGGCGGCGTGTTCCTGGTGTCCGCCGGGTGCTCCTATGCCTATTCCCGGATCATGGTGCGCATCTCCCAGCGGACGGTGGCCACCCTGCGGCAGGACCTGTTCAACAAGCTCCAGTCCCTGCCCTTGCGGTATTTCGACACCCACCAGTCCGGCGACCTGATGAGCCGCTTCACCAACGATATGGACACCGTGTCCGACATGATCAGCAACAGCTTCGCCAGCGTGGTGTCCAACCTGCTGACCTTCGTGTGCACGGTGGTGATGCTGGTGTATCTGAACTGGGCGCTGACGCTGATCACCTTCGTGTTCCTGGGGCTGATGCTCCTGGTGGTGAAGGGCGTGGGCGGCCGCAGCCGCATCAGCTTCCAGCAGCAGCAGGCGGCCCTGGGCAGTCTCAACGGCTACATTGAGGAGATGATCGAGGGTCAGAAGGTCATCAAGGTCTTTCACCATGAGCAGAAGACCCTGGACGAGTTCTCCGCCCGCAACAGCGCCTATCGGGACGCCGCCGCCATGGCCCAGACCTACGCCGGGGCCATGATGCCCGCCATGGGCAACCTCTCCCGCATCAACTATGCCGTCACCTGCTGTGTGGGCGGCCTGCTGTCCATCTCCGGCGTGTTCGACATCGGCTCTCTGGGGGCGTATCTGCTGTATGTCAAGCAGGTGTCCCAGCCGGTGGGCCAGATCAGCCAGCAGGTGAATACCCTTCTGGCGGCGGTGGCCGGCGCCGAGCGGATTTTCGCCGTGATGGACGCCCACCCCGAAACCGACGACGGCACCGCCACCCTGGTCCGGGTGCTGAAGGACGGCGATTCCCTGACGGAGACGGACCGCCGCACCGGCCACTGGGCCTGGAAAAAGTCCGACGGCTCCCTGACGGAGCTGCGGGGCGACGTGCGGTTTGAGCACGTGGACTTCGGCTATGACCCGGAAAAGACAGTGCTCCACGACGTGTCCCTGTTCGCAGAGCCGGGGCAGAAGATCGCCTTTGTGGGCTCCACCGGCGCGGGAAAGACCACCATCACCAATCTCATCAACCGGTTTTACGACATTCAGTCCGGCTCCGTCACCTATGACGGCATCGACGTGCGGGATATCCGGAAGGACTCCCTGCGCCGCTCTCTGGGCATTGTTTTGCAGGATACCCACCTGTTCACCGGAACCGTGGCCGACAACATCCGCTACGGGAAGCTGGACGCCACCGATGAGGAGGTCCGGGCGGCGGCCAGGCTGGCCAATGCCGACACCTTCATCCGCCACCTGCCCCAGGGGTACGACACCGTCATCACCGGGGACGGCGGCAGTCTCAGCCAGGGGGAGCGCCAGCTGCTGGCCATTGCCCGGGCCGCCGTGTCGGATCCCCCGGTGCTGATCCTGGATGAGGCCACCTCCTCCATCGACACCCGCACGGAGAAGCTCATCGAGCAGGGGATGGATTCCCTGATGGCCGGGCGCACGGTGTTCGTCATCGCCCACCGGCTCTCCACCGTCCGCAACGCCCAGGCCATCCTGGTGCTGGAGCAGGGCCGCATCATCGAGCGCGGCGACCATGCCGCCCTGATGGCCCAGAAGGGCAAGTATTACCAGCTGTGCACCGGCCAGGAGGAGCTTTCCTGACCGGAAGGCAGCAAATACGGGCAAAAGCGCCGGTATCGTGCGATACCGGCGCTTTTGCTATAGGGGGGAAGGGGGAAATCAGCGAAGTCAGGCAGACCGCCTGGCGGTCCTGCTTCGATTCAGGAGTCTCGGAGGTGACTCTGAATATAAATTCATTATACACATACAATACTGAAAAATCAACCCGAATTTTGAAAAACTTTCAAAAATTTTGTATGTCACCGCAGCACGGCGCACAGCAGCGTCAGATATCGGGGCAGCCGGTCCCGCCGGGGCCACAGCAGCTCCCAGCCCAGTTCCCCCCGGGCGGCGGCGCCCACATCGCAGCCCAGGGATTCCAGGCTGTACCCCACCGCCTGCGGATGGCGACAGGGCCGCCCCATGGGCCGGGTGCATTCCTCACACAGGGTGCACCCTCCGGTGGTCAGCACCGCCGCCCCGGGGTACTGCCGCCGCAGGGCCCGGTCCATCTGCCGGGCCTGCTCCGCCGTCAGCCGCCGGGTATATTCCGCCAGCTCCTCCGGGTCAAACCGCCGCTCCAGCATGGCCGGGGTGAAGTGGAACTGCATCCCCTCCAGCAGCACCGTGTCAAACCCCGCCCAGTAGTCCGCCGCCGGAACGTCATAGGGCGGGCACGTCCAGAACCGCCCATAGTCCGGGCAGGGTCGACACCCGGCGGCGGGGTCCGCCAGGTCCACATACCGCCTGACGAATTCCTCCGCCGGCACCTCCGCCCCGGCCTGTACAATGGTATAGCCGCTTCCGTTCATCCGTTTCCCTCTCCGATCTCATAGCCGCTGAAGTTGTACAGCGGCCCCACCCGGGTCTCGCCGTTCCTGACGGATAGCAGCAGCATCTCGCACCCGTCGGAGAGCCCCGCCTCATCCGCGCCATAGAGCAGGGTATGGAAATCCTCCGCAAAGACCCGGACGCTCTCTGCCGCCGCGCCGTGGGCCAGATGCCGGGACCGCACCAGCCGCTCCCGGCCGCCGGTCAGGCTCAGCAGCTCATAGAGCTGCTCCTCCGCCGTCCGGCCATAGCGCAGAAGCTCCCACTGCCCGCCGTTCCGGTGCAGGAACAGGGCCTCATCCCCGTTCTGTCCCACCGGGCCGGAGGACCACACCTCCGTGCCGTCATACCGCAGCACCCGGAGTCCTCCGTTCTCTGCCGCAAGGCGCTCCGCCAGTCCGTCGCCGTCCATGTCCACATAGGTTATCGCCGCCGTGCCGTCAGGCTGGGACACCCCCAGCCCCAGCAGCACAGCATACCCCGGATGGTGCGCCAGGTCCTCCGACACGGAAAAGGCTCGGGCCTTCAGCTCGTCATACCAGGTCTGCACGTCATACCCGTCATCGCCGGGATCCTCGCCCATGTCCACCAGAATATCCCGGCACACCGCCATCATGGCTGCCTGCATCCCATACCCGCCGTTATACCGGCACTCCAGCATGGTGAAGCAGTACCGCAGGGTATCCGCCCCGCCGTCCAGCAGCCGCCGGTAATCCGGCAGCTGCCGCATAGCGGCCTCCACGGCCCCGGAGAAGCTGATCGCCGCCACGCTGTCGTCTCCGCTGACACTGAGCAGCAGGCGATCCAGCTCCAGCACCCGCTCCGGCTCCAGCGGCACCGGCCGCAGCCGCAGCATCTCGAAAACTTCCCCGTCAGCCTGGTGATATTGCAGCAAATACAGCTGATCGTCCAGCCGCAGCAGCTGACAGCCGTCCTCCAGCTGGAACAGCCACCGCTCCTGGTACCCGCTGATGTCCGGGCTAAACCCCTCCGGAAACCGGCTGTCCCATTCCTCCAGGCTGACGCTCTGACCGCCCTGGATGGGATACTGACTGTACTTCTCCGGGTCCAGTGCGGTGGTCAGCTGCCCGCCGGCGTTCTCCTGATACCGGGCCCAGTATTTCACGGCTTCATCCCGGAATTGCAGCAGCTCCGCCGACAGGGGAGACGGGCTGGGCATCTCCGGCGTCTGATACACGCACTCCGCCGTCAGATACGTCCCGTCCTCCGGGAATGCCAGTCCCCGCCCGACGACGCTCAGTCTCGTAGAGCCGCTTTCCGTGGGCTGCAGGGCAATCTGCCCGTCCCGGGCGTATACCAGCCAGCGCTCCTGGCCGCCCCACCGGGCCCTGGCGCACCAGATGCGGCCCACGGAGCCGGAAGCATCCCCCTCCGTCCGCATCAGGTCCACATATGCCATGCCGCCCTGCCACGCCGCCGGGGTCCAGGAAAAGTCATCTCCCTGTATCACATCCGGCCCGTCGGCGCTCTCCTTTGTCATCATCCGGTACACTCCGGGCAGCCCCATCCGCAGGGCCAGCTCCGTCCCTGCCGGAACCACCTGCACGCCCCGGGTATACTCCAGGATGGTCTGCAGCAGCTCCTCGCTGTTCACACCGTAAAGCTTCCCCCGGTACAGCAGCATCAGCGGATACCCGCTGTCGCCGCCGTACAGAAGCTCCCGCTTTCCGGCAGTCCGTCCCATTTGCAGGCAGAAGGGCTCCCTCCCCTGGTCAAAGATATTGTATGCGTAGTTCTCCAGCAGAGGGAAGTCCTCCTCCGTCAGCCCGTTGAGCTGCTCCGCCAGCCGGGAGGTCAGCCCCGGCATTCCGGCCGGTGTCCGGGCAGAGTTCCCTTCCCGCAGATACGTCACGTTCAGCCCCCCAGCCGTCACCCGGCTGGCCCACCCATAGGGGGTCCGGTCCCTGGGGTTGGTCAGCAGGCAGACCGCCGCCGCAGCGCACACCACCACAGCAGCCGCCGTCACCCACACGGCGGGCTTTTTATACCGCAGAGCCCGGCGGATGCGCCCCTTGACGCAGATCTCGCCGAAGGCCACCGGACACGCCGTCACCGCCCGCCGGGGTCCGGCGCAATTCAGAAGCGCCTGGGAATACGCCCGCTTGTCCGGCTCCTCCAGGTCCCGCAGCACCGCCTCGTCACAGGCGTATTCCATATCCCGGCACAGCAGGATATACGCCGCCCACAGCAGTGGGTTGAACCAGTACACCGCCAGCAGCAGAAACGCCAGGGGCTTCACCCAGTGGTCCCGGTGCCGGATGTGGGTCCGCTCATGGGCCAGCACATAGTCCCGGCTTCCCCGGTCCAGGCCGAAGGGCAGGTAGATGCGGGGCCGGATAAACCCCAGCACAAAGGGAGACGGGGCCAGCTCGCTTTCCCACACGCCGTCCTCCAGCCGCACCGCCGTCCGCAGCCGCACCCGCAGCCGCACATAGCTGCCTGCCAGATACAGCGCCATGGCCGCCATGCCCACAAGCCACACCACCGCGGCGATGTGGCCCAGGCTCTGCCCCGTCCGGGCCGCCGTCTCCGCTGCCGCCGCACCGGCGGGACTGCCGACGGCGGGAAGCCCGCCGGATACCGCTGTTCCCGCCGCCGTCAGCACGTCTCCGGAGATAGGCTCCGTGGTGGGCACCAGGCTGACGCCGGCCCGGGGCAGCAGGTCCCCCGGCCACAGCAGCCGCACCGCCACAATGGCCCACAGGCCATAGTGCGCCGCCCGGGGCGCTTTTTTCAGCACCACCCGCAGCACCATCACCAGCAGCACCAGCCACCCGGCGGTAACCGCCCGGTTCAGAATGGTCAGAAAAAGCTGTTCCATGGTCAGTTCTCCTTTCCGCTGTCGTCAATAAGCTGCTGCAGCTGCCGGACCTCCTTTTCTGAAAGCCGCCGCCCCCGGGCAAAGGCCGCCACAAAGGCGGGCAGGGAGCCCTCAAAGGTCTTGTCCACCAGCTGGTCGATCTGGCTCTGCTGCACCTGCTCCTTCGTGACCAGACTGGTCACCACGGCGTTTTCATTTTTCACCACGCCCCGCTGGCTCAGCCGCCGGATCACGGTATAGGTGGTGGCTTTGGACCAGCCCAGCTGCTCCTGGCACAGATGCACCAGCTGGGTGCTGTTCACCGGCTCGTGCTCCCACAGGATCAGGCAGAACCGGTACTCACTCTCGAATATCTGGGGTACGCTCATGTCACGCTCCTCCTTTCAGGTTGAATCCGTTAAACCTTACAATAAGTTTAACAGATTCAACCTCTCCTGTCAAGGCTTTCTGCAAAAATACAGCGCCGCCCTACAGAAAAACAGGGACGCCCGAGGGCGTCCCTGTTCCGGACTCGATATGGGTAAGCTTTCCTTGGGAAAACTTACATAGCGGCGATGATCTCCACGATCTCCTGGCCAATGCGCTTCTGAGCCTCCACGGTGGCGGCGCCGATGTGGGGGGTGCAGGACACCATGGGATGGCTGTACAGAGCCACGTTGCTGGCGGGCTCGTCGGCGTACACGTCCAGACCGGCGGCGCGGACCTTGCCGGACTCTAGAGCGGCCAGCAGGGCGGCCTCGTCCACGTTGGTGCCGCGGGAGGTGTTGATGACCACCACGCCATCCTTCATCTTGGCGATGTTCTCGGCGGAGATCAGAGCGCCGCCGTCCACAGCGGGAGCGTGGACAGAGATGAAGTCGGACTGGGCCAGCAGCTCATCCATCTCCACATAGGGGATGCCCAGCTGCTCGGAGATCACGGGCACCTGATAGATATCAAAGGCGATGACCTTCATGCCGATGGCCTTGGCCATCACGCCCAGGTGCTGGCCGATGCGGCCGAAGCCCACGATGCCCAGGGTCTTGCCCTGCAGCTCGATGCCCTTGCCATAGGCCTTCTTCTCCCACTTGCCCTCGCGCATGGTGTGACCGGCGATGGACAGATACCGGGCGCAGGCAAACATATGACCCATGGCCAGCTCGGCCACGGACTGGGAGGAAGCGCGGGGGGTGTTCTTCACGGTGATGCCGTTCTCCTCGGCATACTTCACGTCGATGTTGTCCACACCCACGCCGCCGCGGATGATCATCTTCAGCTGGCCGCCCTTGGCCGCGTCAATGTGCTCCTTGCGGACCTTGGTCTTGGAACGGACCACGGCCACGTCAAACCCGCGCAGAGCCTCGCCCAGCTGATCGGGCTCATAGAACTGCTCCACTACCTCATGGCCCTGCTCCCGCAGCTGCGCCATAGCGGTCTTGTCCATACCGTCAGTAACCAGAATACGCATCGTAATAATCTCCTTCCATAATACGAAATGTTGTCGAATTTCGGGGGGCAGGGGAGAACCCTGTCCCCCGGCTGGTGCAGATTTTGCGTCTTTTACTTGTGCTCGGCCTCGAACTTGGTCAAAAAGTCCACCAGGGCCTGTGCGCCTTCGATGGGCATGGCGTTGTACACGGAGGCCCGCAGACCGCCCACAGACTTGTGGCCCTTCAGGTTGTCGAACCCGGCCTCCTTGGAGGCGGCCACCACGGCGGCGTCCAGCTCCTTGTCGCCGGTGACGAAGGGGATGTTCATCAGGCTGCGGTCCTGGGGCACCACGGCGCCCTTGAACAGCTTGGAGGAATCCAGGAAGTCATAGATGACCTGGGCCTTGGCGATGTTGCGCTTCTCCATCTCCTCCAGGCCGCCGATGCTCAGCAGATACTTGAACACCTTGCCGCAGCAGTAGATGGCCCAGCAGTTGGGGGTGTTGTACATACTGTCGTTGTCGGCATGGGTCTTATACTTCATGTAAATGGGGGTCTTGGGATCCAGGTCGTCCCGGATCAGATCCTCCCGGATGATGACCACGGCCATGCCGGCGGGGCCCACGTTCTTCTGCACACCGGCCCAGATCAGGCCGTAATCGGCCACGTTGCAGGGCCGGGACAGGAACATGGAGGACTGGTCGGACACCAGAATGTGGCCCTTGGTGTTGGGCAGCTTATTCCAGGTGGTGCCGTTGATGGTCTCGTTCTCGCAGATGTAGACATAGTCGGCATCCTCGGGGATGTCCAGATCGGAGCAGTCGGGGATGTAGGAGAAGTTCTTGTCGGCGGAGGAGGCAACCACCTGCACCTCGCCATACTTCTTGGCCTCGGCAATGGCCTTCTTGGACCACGCGCCGGTCTCCACATAGCAGGCCTTGCCGTTCTTCATCAGGTTCATGGCCACCATGGCAAACTGCAGGGTGCCGCCGCCCTGGATGAACAGGACCTTGTAGTTATCGGGGATGTTCATCAGCTTGCGCAGGTCGGCCTGGGCCTCGTCGGCGATCTGCTGGAACACCTTGGAGCGGTGGCTCATTTCCATGACGCACATGCCGCTGCCCCGATAGTTCATCATCTCGTCGCGGATCTCCTCCAGAACAGGCTCCGGCATCATGGCAGGACCTGCGGAGAAATTGAAAGTACGACCGTATTTCATCTTGCTTTTCCTCCTGATTGTTGTAATAGGTGATAGCACTTGGGATCTTTTTGCTTCCATCTCATAGTATACGGCAAATGTTCTCCGGAATCAACAGGGAAAATCATAGAAAATCAGCTTCCCTGAAAATTTTTCAGCTTCTCAGAAAAAACGAGAGAAAGGGGAGAGGCGGCAGCGTCCGGTCCCGGGTTGACAGGACCGCGCGACAGTGGTATCATGACAAAGCAATCGACTTTTATTCCAGAAAGAGGTGAGCAAAGTGAGCTTAGGTGACAGTTACGGGCGAAGTATTCAATGTGCCGCTGTGTCCGGCGCTTGCTTTGCGTCGGCTCGTACAGGTAAATAAAGGCCGGATATGACAGCACATTGCCCGGCTTCACTTTCAATTAGGAACACGATGCGATTTTAATTGAAAGGCGGTAATACCATGGCAATGTTCAACGAAGACAAGAACCTCAAAAGCGGAGGCTGCGCGGATGAGATCGCGGCGCTGATAAGGGATGACCTTTCGCCGAAGATGATCCAGGAGCAGCTGGAGAACTATCATAACAGCGATATTGCCAAGTCCATGGAGCAGATGGACCGGCTTGGAAGGATGCGGCTGATCCGCTCCATTGAGCCGGACAAGCTGGCCGGTATTTTCAAGTATGTCGAGCCCCAGGAGGCGGCTGCCTTCCTGAAGGACATCGACACGGAAAGAGCTGTTTTCATTCTGGAAAAGATTGACCCGGATGCTGCGGCGGACATTCTGCGGGAACTGCCCGGCAGCGACAGGTCAGCGATGATCGGGCTGCTCAACGGAGCGCTTCGGAAAAAGATTGAGCTGCTGGTGTCGTTTGACGAGGACGAGATCGGCAGCAGAATGAGCGCCAATTTCATTTCGCTGGATTCGGAAATGACGGTGGGCCAGGCCACCCGGGCGCTTATGGACCAGGCGAAGGAAAACGATAATATCCAAATGCTCTTTGTGACGGCGGAAAACGGCTTTTTCTGCGGCACGGTGGAGCTGCGCGCTCTGCTTATTGCGGAAAAGAACGCGGCTATCGCGCCCCTTATCCAGCACAGATTCCCGTATGTCTACTGCAGCGAGCGCACGGAGGACTGTATCGAGCGGCTGAAAAGCTACTCGGAAAGCGCCATTCCCGTGCTGGATGCCTCCAACTGCATTCTCGGCGTCATCACCCTGAGGGACCTGGTGGAAGCGGTGGACGACGAGATGAGCGACGACTATGCGAAGCTGGGCGGCCTTTCCGCGGAGGAGGATCTGCACGAGCCGCTGCGGGCAAGCCTGAAAAAGCGGATGCCCTGGCTGCTGGTGCTGCTGGTGCTGGGAATGGTTGTTTCAGGCGTTGTGGGCGCATTCGAGAAGGTCGTGTCCCGGCTGACGATCATTATGGCGTTCCAGTCGCTGATCCTGGATATGGCGGGAAATGTGGGAACGCAGTCGCTGGCTGTCACCATCCGTGTGCTGATGGACAAGGAGATCACCGCCCGGAAAAAGCTGGGCCTCGTCTGCAAGGAGATGCGGGTGGGGCTGTTCAGCGGACTGATTCTGGGCAGCCTTTCCGTGCTGTTTGTGGGCGCTTACATCATGCTGGGCAAGGGATATCCCGCCCAATATGCGTTTGCGGTTTCGGTGTGCATCGGTGCGGCGCTTCTGCTGGCCATGTTTATCTCCAGCGCCGTGGGAACGCTGATTCCCATGTTTTTCAAGCGAATCGGGGTGGACCCTGCCGTGGCCTCTGGGCCGCTGATTACCACCGTGAACGATCTGGTGGCTGTGGTCACCTACTATGGGCTCAGCTGGCTTCTGCTTCTCCAGGTGCTTCATCTGGGCAGCTGAAGCAAAATGAAACAGGACGGGGGCTTTGCTTTTCGGGAGGCAGGCCCCTGTTTTTGCGGAAACAGGGAATGGCTGATATGCCGGATTGACACCAAACCATAAAGATGCTATAAAGAGACTGTCGAAAAAAGCTGGCTATAAAAGGAAGAAGATTTTTTGGGGGAACGGGCGGAAAGGACGGCGGCAAGCGGTGGATAAGTGGAAAAAGACCATAATGCATATGGGAGCATACCCGGCGGCGCTGGGAAAATGGGTGCTGCTGGGCGGCATCATCGGTGTGGCCGGCGGCGTGATCGGCTCCCTGTTTCATATCGGCGTCAATTACGCCACGGCCATCCGGGGGGCGCACCCCTGGATTCTGTACCTGCTGCCGGTGGGGGGCCTTGCCATCGTGGGGCTGTATAAGCTCTGCCATCTGGAGGGCAAGGGCACCAACGCCATCATCGAGTCGGTGCATTTCGGCGAAAGCGTGCCCATTCTCCTGGTGCCGGTGATCTTTGTGTCCACGGTGATCACCCACCTGTGCGGCGGCAGCGCCGGCCGGGAGGGCGCGGCCCTGCAGATCGGCGGCGGCCTGGGCTACGAGGCCGGGAAGCTGCTGCACCTGGGGGAAAAGGACCTGCCCCTTGCCACCCTGTGCGGCATGAGCGGGGTGTTCTCCGCCCTGTTCGGCACCCCCCTGACCGCCACGGTGTTCGCCCTGGAGGTCATCAGCGTGGGGGTTTTGTACTATGCGGGCCTGGTGCCCTGCATCACCGCCGCCATGGCGGCCTTCGGCGTGTCCACCCTGATGGGGGTGGAGCCCACCCGGTTCGCGGTGGCCATGCCCCCTGTGACGCTGGAGACCATGGTGCCGGTGGTGGCCCTGGCCATTCTGTGCGCCGTGGTCAGCATCCTGTTCTGCAAGGGGCTTCACTGGACGGAGCGCCTGCTGGACCGGGGGTTCAGAAGCCCCTGGGTCCGGGTGCTGGCAGGCTCCGTTCTGCTGATCGGCATGAGCCTTCTGACAAACGGCGACTACAACGGCGCGGGCATGGACGTCATCGCCCGGGCCCTGGCGGGGGAGGCCAATGGCTGGGCGTGGCTGCTGAAGATCCTGTTCACCGCTGTCACCATCGGCTGCGGCTTCAAGGGCGGCGAGGTGGTGCCGTCGTTCTTCGTGGGGGCCGCCTTCGGCTGCTTCATGGGGGGGCTGCTGGGCCTGCCCGCCGGGTTCGGCGGGGCCATCGGCCTGGTGGCGGTGTTCTGCGGGGCGGTGAACTGCCCGGTGGCCTCGGTGCTGCTGAGCGTGGAGCTGTTCGGCTCTGCCGGTGCGCCGTATTTTGCCGTGGCCTGCGCCCTGAGCTATCTCCTCTCCGGCTACTGCGGCCTGTACAGCAGCCAGACCATCCTCTATTCCAAGCTCCGCGCGGAATTTATCAACGTCCGCACCCACGAGTGACAAAAATGTAAGCTCAGACCGGGGAAATGTAAGCCCATTCGATGGCGGCGCATTTCCCCGGCCTGCTATAATAGGCCCCGTAAAGGAGGCATCAATATGCAGATTCTGAATGTAACGGGCCTGAAAAAGGTCTATACCACCCGCTTCGGCGGCAGCCAGGTCACGGCCCTGCGGCAGGTGGATTTCTCCGTGGAGGAGGGCGAATATGTGGCCATTATGGGCGAGTCCGGCTCCGGCAAGACCACCCTGCTGAATATTCTGGCGGCGCTGGATAAGCCCACCGCCGGCCGGGTGGAGCTGGACGGCCGGGACATGTCCGCCGTCCGGGAGTCCGACGCCGCGGCCTTCCGCCGGGACAACCTGGGCTTCGTGTTCCAGGAGTTCAACCTGCTGGACACCTTCACCCTGCGGGACAACATCTACCTGCCCCTGGTGCTGGCGGGGCGGCCCTATCGGGAGCTGAAGGCCCGGCTGGACCCCATCGCCCGCCAGCTGGGCATCCTGGAGCTGCTGGACAAGTATCCCTACGAGGTGTCCGGCGGCCAGAAGCAGCGGGCCGCCGTGGCCCGGGCGCTGATCACCCATCCCCGGCTGATCCTGGCTGATGAGCCCACCGGCGCTCTGGACAGCCGCTCCACCGACGAGCTGCTGGACCTGTTCGCCCAGATCAACCGCCAGGGGCAGACCATCCTCATGGTCACCCACTCCGTCAAGGCCGCCAGCCACGCCGGGCGGGTGCTGTTCATCAAGGACGGCCAGGTGTTCCACCAGCTGTACCGCGGCCAGTGTACCGACGAGCAGCTGTACCAGAAGATCGCGGACACCCTGACCATGCTTCAGGCAGGCGGTGACCGGGCATGAAGCTGTACCGCCATCTGGCCTGGGACGGCATCCGGAAAAACAGCCGCCTCTATGTGCCGTACCTGCTGACCGGCGTAGGCGCCGTGTCGTTTTTCTACATTCTTGTGGCCCTGTCCCGGCTGCCGGAGGGAACGCTGCCCGGCAGCGGCTCCGTGCAGGTGATCCTGAATCTGGGCAGCTTTGTGCTGTGGGTGTTTTCTCTGCTGCTGCTGTTTTACACCCATTCCTTCCTGATCCGCCGCCGGAACCGGGAGTTTGCCCTGTATAACGTCCTGGGCATGGGCAAGCGGGACATCGCCCGGATCCTCTGCTGGGAGACCCTGCTCTCCGGCGGCATCTCCCTGGCCGGGGGCCTGGCCCTGGGCATCCTGCTGGGCAAGCTGGCGGAGCTGGGCCTGCTGCGGATGGTGGGCGCGGCCACGGACATGGTGTACCGGGTGTCCGCCGGGGGCCTGCTCCTGACCCTGGGCCTGTACGGGGCCATTTACCTGCTGATCCTGATCTCCTCCCTGGTGCGGGTGGGCCGCTCCACTGCCGTGCAGCTGATGCGCAGCCAGGCGGAGGGGGAGAAGCCGCCCCGGGCCAACTGGGCCCTGGCGGTGCTGGGCATCCTGCTGCTGGCCGGGGCCTATTACCTGGCCGTCACCATCCGGGAGCCGCTGGCGGCCCTGACCTGGTTCTTCGCCGCCGTGCTGATGGTCATTGCCGCCACCTATCTGCTGTTCATCTCCGGCTCCGTGACCCTGTGCCGCCTGCTGCAAAGGAATCCCCGGTTCTATTACCGGAAGCGGCACTTCGTGTCCGTTTCCTCCCTGGTATACCGCATGAAGCGCAACGGCGCAGGCCTGGCCTCCATCTGCATCCTGGGCACCATGGTGCTGGTGATGCTCTCCTCCACCACCTGCCTGTATTTCGGCGCCGAGGACTCCCTGCACACCCGCTATCCCCGGGATGAAAACATCACCGCCTACTTCCCGGACCGGGCCAGCCAGTCCGGGGACCTGACGCCTCTGCGCACCGCCGTGGCGGACGCCGTCCGCCGCAGCGGTATGTCCGCCGCCAACGTCCGGGAGTACCGCTCCGTGTCCTCGGCGATGACCCTCCGGGACGGGGTGCTCTCCCCGAATGAGGGCTTCGGCAATCCCGTGGATGTGACCCTGATCCCCCTGGCGGACTACAACGCCGCCATGGGCACGGACCTGACCCTGCCCCAGGGACAGGTGTACGTCTGCCGCAGCCGGACCGGCTATCAGGGGACCTCTCTGACCCTTCAGAACGGCCCCACCTGGCAGGTGGCGGGCCTGCTGGATAACTTTTCTCCCTCCGGCAGCGACTCCGCCAGCATCGTCACCCAGCTGTGGCTCATCGTCCCGGACCTCTCCGCCGCAGACGCCCTGGAGCAGGTGATGAACCGGGCCAATATGGGCGTGTCCCGCACCTGGTACTATGGCTTTGACCTGGACCGCCAGCTTCCCGACGCCGCGGACCCTGTGGCCGCCGCCATCCGCCGCATGGCCCAGGACGGCGGCCTGATGGAAAACGGCGTGCTGGGCGTGGAGTCCCTGGCGGAAAATCGCGGAGATTTCTACGGGTCCTACGGAAGCCTGTTCTTCCTGGGCATCCTCCTCAGCGTGGGCTTCTCCCTGGCGGCGGTGCTGATCATCTATTATAAGCAGATCTCCGAGGGCTACGAGGACCAGGCCCGCTTCGACATCATGCAGAAGGTGGGCATGACCCGCCGGGACATCCGCTCCAGCATCAACAGCCAGCTGCTGCTGGTGTTCTTCCTGCCGCTGCTGCTGGCGGGACTGCACCTGGCCTTCGCCTTCCCCTTTGTGCATAAGCTGCTGCTTCTGTTCAACCTCTGGAACACCCGCCTGCTGGTGGGCACCACCGCCGCCAGCTTCCTGGCCTTTGCGGCGCTGTACACCCTGGTGTACCGGATCACCTCCAACGCCTATTACCACATCGTCAGCGGGGGAGGGGAGCGGTAATGCGCCGGTTTGCCTACCGGGCGGTGCTGTGGTGCGGCGGAGCGGTGACGGTGGCCCTGGCCGCTGCCGCCGCCCTGACCGTGTCCCTCACCGACCGCCTGCTGCACAGGCTGGAGTCATAAAGCATCAAAAGAGACCGTATTCGGAAGAATACGGTCTCTTTTGAGTCTGTTATAAAAACCTCGCAGCGTTTGCCGCCCGCAGGCGGCAAATCAATTGTGATCCGTTTTTTGCGGCGGCGTGTACGCCGCAAAAAACACTTTACACGGAGCGCGTGTCGAAGGGGACGACTGCGGCGGCCCGTGAGGCACGAAGCGCGGTGCAGCCTTCTCGAAAAAGCGGCCTGCCGCTTTTTCGAAAGAATTACATCCACATGGCAAAGGGCCGCAGCAGGCCCCCCAGCACCCGGTGCAGCAGGGGCCGGTGCTCCCAGTCCGCCCGGGTTACCTGCCAGGACTTTTCCATAATGCCGTCCATGTCCTCCAGCAGGGTCTCCAGGGCCGGCGCGCCGTACAGCAGGGTGCCGCACTCGAAGTGCAGCTGGAAGCTGCGGTAGTCCATGTTCACGGACCCCACAAAGGCCGCCTCCCGGTCCGCCAGAACGGTTTTCCCGTGCAGCAGGCCCGGCGTGAAGCGATAGATCTTCACCCCGTGGTCCAGCAGCTCCCCGAAATAGCTCTCCGCCACCATGAAGGCGAATTTGTGGTCCGGGATCCCCGGCATCATCAGCCGCACGTCCACCCCGCTGCCGGCGGCCATGCACAGGGCCTTCTCCATGGACTCGTCAATGGCCAGATAGGGGGAGGTGATATACACCATGTGCTTGGCCCCGCCGATCAGCTGCAAAAACGCATCCTCGGCGGAGGACACCGGGTTGCTGTCCGGCCCGTCCACAAAGGGCTGCACAAAGCCCTGGCCCGGGGCGTCGCCGTGGGGCCGGTAATAGTCGTGCTCCTGGTGCATGGCGCCGCCCATGCGCTCCCACATATAGATGAACTCCCGGGTCAGGGTCCAGGCCCCCTGGCCCTCCAGCCGGATGCCGTCGTCCTTCCAATAGCCGAACCGCTCCATCAGGTTGGCGTATTCGTCGGCAATATTGGCTCCGCCGGTATAGGCGGTGTCCCCGTCGATGCAGGCGATCTTCCGGTGGTCCCGATAGTTGAAGTACAGCCGGTTCACGTAGTGGTGCACCGGGTTGAAGATCAGCACCTCCGCCCCTATGCGCCGCAGCTCCTCCACGGCCTCCTCGGACATGCGCATCATGCTGCCGAAGTCGTCGAACAGCACCTTGATCTCCACGCCCTGTCCGGCCTTCCGCCGGAAAATATCCATCAGCCGGTCCCACAGCTGCCCCTCGGCCATGATGTAAAACTCCATGAAAATGAAGTGCTCCGCCTGCTCCATGCGCTCCAGCAGGTCCTCCAGATACGCCTCGCCGGTGGGCAGATACACGGCCCCGGTGCCGGTGTACAGGGGGAAGCCCTGCCGGTCCAGATACGCCGCCAGGCGGCCCCATTCCGGGTGCTCCCGCCGCAGGTGCTCCACCTGCAGGCGGCTGTGCTCCTGCCGGGCGTCGGACTCCCGGGGCCGGGGCAGTTTTTGCAGGTCCAGCCGCTTCTGGGGATGATCTCCGTTCCACAGCCAGTACAGGATCAGGCCCACCACCGGCACCGTCAGGATCAGCAGGGTCCAGCCCAGCTTGTACGAGCCGCCGCCGGGGCGGCTGTTGATGCGAAAGACGTAGGCCAGGGCCACCAGCTCCAGCAGGGTATAGGCGATGGCCATTCTCTGCCGCAGCAGGTCATTGAGCACCAGCACCAGCGCGATCTGGGCCAGCAGCAGCACCGCCACCAGCACCAGCCGCAGGGCCGCCGATATGCGCCGCTCGGTTTTTTGCTGTACCTTCGGTTTCTTCAACGGAAATCCTTCCTCCTTTCCCGCTGCCCCCGCCGCTCATCGGCGGTGTATGGGTATCTAAGGGTGTCTGTTTTGCGGCCCGCTGAGGGCAGCGAGCTCTACAGCCTTGGCTCTCCCTCTGGGAGAGCTGTCGGCGCAGCCGACTGAGAGGGCCTGTAGGGGCGGACGAC
>OODG01001340.1_pt1 | contig 16947 bp, 14 predicted proteins | sample 1671621 | NCBI WGS metagenome assembly OODG01 (sample SAMN06348175, study PRJEB24527) | human gut metagenome | biome: human gut; feature: ankylosing spondylitis patient; material: feces | host: Homo sapiens | place: China | collected 2015-10 | reverse complement strand
GGCGGTTCCATTCAGCCGGAGGCCGCGGAGCGTTTCTCACGTTCACCGGTTCCGCCTGAAATACTCCAGCAGGACTTTCTTCCGGAGCGTATCCTCCTTTGCGGGCTTCAGATCGGAAGGCTTCGTCGCTTCATGTTCGACGCTCCAGCCCATGTTCGACTTAGACCGCTGGGAAGAAATCTGGCAGACCATCAACCGAAACCGCAAGCGCAGCATCATGACCGCCTTCGGAGTCTTTTGGGGCATCTTCATGCTGACCGTCATGATGGGGTCCGGACTGGGCCTTCGCAACCTGCTTTACGCCAACCTGAACGGCATGAACGAGAACTCCTGCTTCCTGTGGGGCGGCAAGACGTCGATCCCGTACAAAGGACTGCCGGCCGGACGCTACTGGCAGCTCGACAACGACGACATGCGCATCATCGAGACCCAAATACCGGGCATCAAAGCCGTGGGAGGCATCTTCTGGGGAAGTTCCTACAATTTCAGCCGCAACGACCGCAAGGGAACCTACTCGATCGTCGGCTATACCCCGAGTTTCCAGCAGATTCTGCCGCAACGGCTGCTGTTCGGCCGTTTCTTCAACGAAATCGACATGGAGCAGCAGCGCAAGGTCTGCGTGATTACCGAGCGAATCTGGCAGGAGCTGTTCCCGGGTGGAGAAAATCCGGTCGGCCGCACGATCCGGATGAACAACACCTATTTGACGGTCGTCGGCGTGACGGCCGTATCGAACGTGGGCATAAGTTTCCACTCGGATGCCTCCGTGTTGCTCCCGCTCGGCACAGTGCAACGGATGTACAACACGGGCAAGCGCCTGCACCAGGTCTCGGTGGCGGCCTATGACGGCGTTCCCATTCCCCGCGTCGAAGAGAGCATAAAACAGATCGTCAACAGCCGCCACACGCTGTCGCCCGACGACACGAAAGCGGTGATGATCTGGAACATGAGCGAACAGGTCGAGATGGCCAACAGTCTGTTTCGCGGGCTGAAGATCCTTACATGGATCGTCGGTCTGGGCACCCTGCTGGCGGGTATCGTCGGCATCAGCAACATCATGCTGGTGACCGTCCGCGAGCGGACGCAGGAGATAGGCGTTCGCCGCGCATTGGGAGCCAAGCCGCGCACGATCATCTCGCAGATCATGAGCGAGGCTTTCGTACTGACGTTCGTGGCCGGCGTTTTCGGGCTGGCACTGGCCGTCGGACTGCTGTCGGCGGCCGAAACGCTCCTCTCGCCCGGCATGCCGGTCCCGCTGAGGGCCCAAATCCCGTTCTCGACCGGCATGCTCTCGCTCGCGGTGCTGGTCGCCGGCGGCCTCGTCGCCGGTATCCTGCCGGCCAACCGGGCCATGCAGATCAAGCCGGTCGACGCCATACGGGAAGAATAGAAACGAAACATAAACCGAAAAACTCGAAATAATGAAAAAGGTTCTGAAAATTTCGCTGGGCGTGCTTTTCCTGCTCATCCTCTGCGGCACGTTCGCATTCCTGTGGTACAAGACCCGTCCTGTCAAAGAGGTCTACCAGATCGTCGTTCCGCAGACCGACACGATCGAGAAACGGGCCGTGGCGACCGGGAAGGTCGAGCCGCGCGACGAGGTTCTGATCAAGCCTCAGATTTCGGGTATCATATCCGAAATCTACAAGGAAGCGGGCGAGCAAGTGCGACAGGGGGAAGTGATCGCCAAAGTGAAAGTGATCCCCGAAATGGCAACGCTCAATAGCGCCGAGTCGCGCGTCAACGTAGCGAGGATCAGTCTGGATCAAACCCGGCGCGATTTCGACCGCGTAAAGGAGCTGTACGGCTCGGGCGTGATCTCAAAGGAGGAATTCGAAACGAGCCAGACGACCCTCTCGAAAGCCGAGGAAGAGATGCAGAACGCCAAGGACAACCTCGAGATCGTCCAGAACGGCATAGCCAGCCGCAACGCCGAGCTGAGCAACACGCAAATCCGCTCGACGATCACCGGCATGATTCTCGACGTGCCGGTCAAGGTCGGCAACTCGGTGATCCAGTCCAACACGTTCAACGACGGCACGACGATCGCGTCGATCGCCGACCTGAACGACATGATCTTCCGGGGCAAGGTCGACGAGACGGAGGTGGGACGCCTGCGCGAAGGCATGCCCGTCAAACTGACGATCGGCGCGTTGCAGGACGTCGCGCTCAACGCCGTATTGGAGTACATCGCCCCGAAAGGAGCCGAGGAGAACGGCGTGATCATGTTCGAGATCAAAGCCTCCACGCAGATACCGCCAGATCTGTTCGTCCGGGCGGGATACAGCGCGAACGCGGAGATCGTGACCGACCGGCGGGCCGGCGTGCTGACGGTACCCGAGAGCGCCGTCGAGTTCGAGGGCGACAAAACGTTCGTCAACCTGCTTACGAGCGACTCGACCGCTACCGACCAAACCTTCGAACGCAAGGAAGTCAAGCTCGGCCTGTCGAACGGCGTCAACGTCGAAGTTACCGAAGGACTGTCCGGAGGCGAGAAACTGCGCGGCACGAAACAGCCTGCCATAAAATAACCGGTAACCGAACGATTTCAGAACCCGTTTAACCGCACAACCATGACCATACGAAAAACCATGCTGGCCGCCCTCGTCCTTACGCTTCCCGCGGCCGGAGCCTCGGCCCAGCAAGAGCCTTGGACGCTCGATCGGTGCATCGAGTACGCGGTCGAGAACAACATCTCGATCCAGCAGTTCCGCCTGCGCGCCGAAGATCAGGACGTCAAACTGAACACGGCCCGCAACAGCCGGCTGCCGAATCTGAACGCAGGACTCGGAGGCAGTTTCGGATTCGGCCGGACGATCGGAGAAAACAATACCTACGAAAATGTCAATCAATTCTCGTCCAACCTGAGCGTATCGACCAGCATCCCGCTGTTCAACGGCATGCGCATCAAACACGACATCGCCGCCCAGAAGCTGAGCCTGCAAGCGGCGATGCAGGACCTGGCCCGGGCCCGCGAGGACGTTTCGCTGAACGTGACGGCGCTCTACCTTCAGGCGCTGCTCAACAAAGAGCTCGTCCGCGTGGCCGAAAGCCAAGTCGCGCTGAGCATGGCTCAGATCGAGCGCAGCCGGCTGCTCGTCGAAAGCGGCAAAAGTCCCGAATCGGAACTATACGAGAGCCGCGCGCTGCTGGCCAAGGACTCGCTGACACTGACTCAGGCGCGGAATACCCTGACCCTGTCGCTGCTCGACCTGAGTCAAGCCCTCAACAGAGAAGATGCGACGGGCTTCGATATCCGAATGCCCGAGCTGGGGACGATCCAGATCGGCGCGATGAGCAGTATGGAATCCCCTTCGGTCATATACGAATACGCCGTCGGGAACCGCCCGAGCGTGCAGGCCGAAAAATACCGACTACAGAACAGCGAGAAAAATCTGTTGCTGGCCCGCTCGGCCCGCTATCCGCAGATTTCGCTCGGAGCCAGCTACGGGACCAGCTATTTTCACATATTCGGTAACGAAGCGATGAATGCGAGTTTCGGAAACCAGTTCCGTAACTACGGAAGCGAATCGGTCGGACTGAACGTCAGCATACCGATCTTCAACCGGATGGCCACACGCAACAACATCCGCTCGGCCCGGATCGCCATCCGCAATCAGGAGCTGGCGCTGACCGAAGCCCGGCAGGCGCTTCGCAAGGAGATCGAACAGTCGTACTACAATGCCGGGGCAGCCTATCAGAAATATCTGTCGGCCTCGCGCTCGCTCGAGGCGGCCCGGGAAGCCTTCCGCTACGAGGAGGAGAAGTCCGCCGCCGGCCGCTCGACGATCTTCGACTACAACGATGCCAAAACACGCATGGAGCGGTCGGAGTCGGAACTGGTGCAAGCCAAGTTCGAATTCATCTTTCGCCGCAAGATTCTCGACTTTTACGCGGGCGAACCTCTGGGCTTCGAGAAATATTGACGGGAACTCTCTCTCGGACCGATGCCGCCGGAACCGCAACCTCATTGCTTACCGCAAAGGATACGGCCTCCGGCGGCTTTTCGGCAAGTGTGGCATCGACTTTGACGAAGACCGGACAACAACCGACTAAAACCGGAATGCCATGAAAAAACTTCTGTTCATACTGCTCTCGATGATGTCCGTCTCGGCGGCGCTTCGGGCGGGAAACGAGATCCGGACGACCGATCCGCAAAAACTGCCCGCAACGGCACGCGAATTCATCGCGACCCATTTTCCCGACACGCGGATCGCCCTGATCAAAATCGACCGCGAAGGAGGCCGGACCGATTCGTACGACGTCCTGCTCGAAAACGGTTCCGATCTGGAATTCGACCGTCGGGGCCAGTGGACCGAGATCGATGCCGAGCGGACGACCGTACCCCAGAGCATCATTCCGCTCCGCATCGCCGACTACCTGAAACGGAACTATCCCGATCGGCCGGTCGTCAAGATCGACCGAGACCGCCGCGGGTACGGCATCGAGCTTTCGGACGGAACCGATCTCGAATTCAACGTTCGGGGCGATTTTCTGCGCATCGACTATTGACTCCTCTTCTCCGGTGGCAGGACTCGCTTCCGCGGATACCGGACACCGGACCGTTCGCGAACTTTTCGTACCTTTGCCGGGAACGACCGAAGGCCGATCGGGGAAAAGGTCGGCCGGTCGCAAGACAACCCGATGAATATGAACGAAAAGTATAAGATCCTGTTCGTCTGTCTCGGAAATATCTGCCGCTCGCCGGCAGCCGAGGCCGTTTTCCGCGACCGGGTCGAAAAAGCCGGGCTCGCCGGGCGGTTCGAGATCGACTCGGCGGGGCTGATCGGCTACCATGCCGGCGACGGAGCCGACCTACGAATGAAAGCGCATGCCGCGCGGCGGGGCTACCGCCTCGATTCGATCTCCCGGCCCGTCGCGCCCGAAGACTTCGACCGTTTCGACCGGATCGTCGGCATGGACGACCGCAACCTGCGCGAGTTGCGCAGACTGGGCCGCAAAACGGAGTCCGGAGCCGCCATTTGTAAAATGACCGATTTCTGCCGGAAGTCCGACTGCACGGAAGTCCCCGACCCGTACTACGGGGGCGACGCGGGATTCGAGCTGGTACTGGACCTGATCGAGGACGCCAGCGACGGACTGCTCGAACGGATTCGCTCGGAACGCAACTTATAACGAAGATACGGACCCGGTCGGAGTTCGGCCGCCGCTTTCCTCAACGCACGGGCAATCCCGCTTCAGTGCATGTCGCCGCATCCTCTCCCCAGCCTCGACGCCGGAAATCATCGGTGCCGGAATACTCTGCCGGACGACTATTCGACGGCATGTTCGGGAGAAAGACGAAGCGCCGCTCCCTAAAACCGGAACAGCGCTCCAAAAACTAACGACCACATACCGCACGCCTCATCGCTCGCTCAAGGTTCCAAAGACGAAGCGCCGGCATCCGACCGGCCGATCGGCGCCGGAAGCGTTTTACTTCAGAAACTGCACGATCCGGCCGCAGGCTTTTCCGTCCCCGTAAGGATTGACGGCCTGACTCATGGTCCTGTAATGCTCGGGATCGTCGAGCAGCGCGCTGACGTCCCCGACGATTCGGTCATAATCGGTGCCGACCAAGCGGACCGTTCCGGCATCGAGCGCCTCGGGACGCTCGGTCGTATCGCGCATGACGAGCACGGGCTTGCCGAGCCCCGGGGCTTCCTCCTGAATGCCTCCGCTATCGGTCAGCACGATCGCGCTCCGCTCCATCAGGCAGACGAACGGCAGATATTCGAGAGGCTCGATCAGGAACAGGTTCGGCAGGGACGAATTCCCGAACGCCTCGTGAATCGGCCGGCGCACGTTCGGATTGAGGTGCATCGGATAAACGAAATCGACATCGGGATAAGTCTCGGCCAGATGCTTGATCGCCGAGCATATCCGCACGAATCCGTCGCCGAAATTCTCGCGCCGGTGACCGGTAATGAGCACCATGCGGCGCGATCCGTCGAGACGCGCCGTGTCGTACCCGCCTGCAAGCAACTCGCCGGCCAACCGGCCGGCCAGCTCCCTGTCGCTCCTGATCCGCTCCACCACCGTATGCAGCGCGTCGATCACCGTATTGCCCGTCACCAGAATCTTCCCGGGATCGACTCCCTCACCGAGCAGATTCCGGCGCGAGAGTTCCGTCGGGGCGAAATGATACGAAGCGATCCGGCCCGTGATCTGGCGGTTCATCTCCTCGGGCCACGGGCTGTATATGTCGTGCGTGCGCAGTCCCGCCTCGACGTGTCCGACCGGAACGCGGCGGTAAAAGGCGGCCAGTGCGGCGGCCGTCGAGGTCGTCGTGTCGCCGTGAACCAGCACCACGTCCGGACAGGCCTCGTCGAGCACGTCGCGCATGCCCGTCAGCACGCGGGAAGTCACGTCGTAGAGATCCTGTCCCTGCCTCATAACGTTCAGATCGTAGTCGGGCTCGATAGCGAACAGCCTCAGCACCTGATCGAGCATCTCGCGGTGCTGTCCGCTGACGCAGACGACCGTCCGGAAAGAGTCCGGATGCCGTCGGAACTCCCGTACCAGCGGGGCCATTTTGATCGCCTCGGGACGAGTCCCGAAAACCAGCATCACCTTTTTCATTAGATAAAGTCTATTTTCTGAATATTCCGCAAAAATCGAGTATCACGGCATCGTCCCGGTACGCCAGCGAACGGAAAGGAGCGTGAGCGACCAGAAACGCCACGATGTCGGCCTGCGCATAAGCTTCCGCATAATCGGTCAGCTTATAGACCCGATGCTCGCGCACGTTCGGCTCGACGATCATATAGTCGGCGTCCTCGGCCTCCATCACCTTGGAAACGATGTACTTGGCCGGGCTTTCGCGCAAATCGTCGATATCGGGCTTGAAAGCCAGTCCCATCAGCGCCACGCGCGGAGGACGACCCTCGCGCACCTTGAAGCCGCGAACGGCCTCACGAATCCGCTCGGCGCACCAGAAAGCCTTGTAGTTGTTGATTTCGCGCGACTTGGCGATCAACTGCGACTCGACCGGAAACTCCGAAGTGATGAAATAGGGATCGACCGCGATGCAATGCCCCCCCACTCCGCTTCCCGGCTGGAGGATGTGGACGCGGGGATGCTTGTTGGCCAACTCGATCAGCTCCCAGACATTGATACCCGCCTTGTCGCAGATCAACGACAGCTCGTTGGCGAAAGCGATCTGCACGTCGCGCGAGGAATTCTCGGTCAGCTTGCACATCTCGGCCGTCTTCGCATCGGTCGCATGAAGCTTGCCCTCGACAAAACGGGCATAGAACTCCATGGCGCGCCGCGTCGAGCGCGAATCGATGCCGCCGATGACGCGGTCGTTATGCACCAGCTCGTAGAGCACGTTGCCCGGCAGCACCCGCTCGGGACAATAGGCTACGGACAGCTTCCCCTCCAGTTCGGGACGCTCGGCGAAAATCAGCCGCGCCATCCGGTCGGTCGTCCCCACCGGCGAAGTCGATTCGATGACGAACAGATCGTCCTCCTTGAGCAGCGGAACGACCGAACGCGTGGCCGCCTCGACGTACGACACGTCGGGCTCGTGATTTCCCTTGAACGGAGTCGGTACGACCACGACATAGACGTCGCCGGGCACAGGCTCGACCGACGCGCGCAGACGCCCGGCCGACACGGCTTCGCGGACCGCCTCGGCCAAGCCGGGCTCGACGATATGAATCTCGCCCCGGTTCACCTTCCCGACAATCGCCGGATCGACGTCCACGCCGACCACTTCCAAGCCTCTCGAAGCGGCGAGAGCCGCCGTCGGAAGACCGATGTATCCCAATCCCAAAAACAGAATGCGCTCCATAACTTTCGTTCGTTTGCGCCCGCGCCGGAGACGGCCCCATCCTCTCCCTTCGCGCGATGCGCCGTAAAGTTACTCAAAATTTCGTCCCGGCGCGCCGTGCTTCCGTCTATTTGCCGCCGGCGGTCGCCGTGAACGTCCCGTTCGCAGCGGCCCGGGGAAGTTCTCCGAGAGGAAAGAAGTGTGCCTGAACGGATTACTTGCAATTCCGATTTTTTTCATTTATTTTTGAAATACGCGCATCGCGCTCACAAATAAGGAATCCCACAATTCACCTAAATCCTTATTATATCTATGAAACACAATTCAATCACCCGACTGCAGACGCAGGCCCCGGTATGCCTCGGCATCCGGATTCGTCGTAGCGCATCCGGCGCAAGTTCTCTCCCGATCGGATCTCCGGATCCGGAAGTATCCCGGCTCGGTCCACGCCCTATGAAAGCCCTATCCGGCAACCGCACGGCCCCCGAATCCTCCACTATTTCCGCAACCGCCTAAAACGACAAACGATGAACAAACTGGGAATCATTTCCCTGCTGCTGATCTCAGCGGCAGGGTGTTCGGAACATGCCTCAGAAGAGGGAACCGGCCGACTGCAAATCCGTCTCGACGTCGATCCGTCGGTCACGGTGAGCCGGACCAAAAGCAGCGATGCGACCGCATTCACGCTCGAAATCTCGCGCGACGGCGATATCGTCCGGACGATATCGCCTATCGGGGAGACTCCCGATCCGATCGAACTGACGGCGGGAGACTACCTGCTGACCGCCTACTCGGAACCGTTCGAGACCCCGCAATTCGACACGCCGGTCTACGGGGGATCGGCCCCAACCCGCATCAGCGTCGGCAAGCAGAGCGAGGCCTCCGTCTCCTGCGCCCAGACCAACGCGGGCGTGCGAATCTCCTATACCGACGACTTCGCGGCAGCGCATCCGGTCCGCTCGGCGAGCGTCCGGCAAATCGAGGGCATCCTGAACTTCGAAGGCGACGACGCGGAACGGACCGGCTACTTCCTGCCGGGCAGCGCGACGCTCGTCGTGACGGCAGGCGAAGCGCAGTACGAACAGGAACTCACGCTGGAAGCCCGCAAACTCTATCTCATCGAAATCGACGACACGCCCGAGCCGACCTCCGGCAGGCTGAGCGTCAGCATCACCGTCTCCACCGACGTAACCGAAGAGCAGGTACAGATACTCTTTCCGTCGGGACGGATCGACTACCTCGAGACGATGGGAGCAGCGACGGTCTCCACAGCCACTCAGGTAGCCAAGTTCACCGGCTGGTCGTATGCCGAAGCCGAATATGCCGGAGCCGGCGTCACGGTATCGGCCCAAAACCCGTCGTCCGCCTACGTCGGGGCTTCGGGAGGCAACAATCTGACATTCAACTCGTCGGGAGCCTATTTCACTATTTCGGGCCTGAACGCGTCCTTGGCCTCGTCCGCTCCGGTCCTGCAGTTCGGCTGCGCCAACCCGGAACAGGGATACAAGCCGGGAGAACTGACCGTCAGCGTCAGCGACGGCGGCGGCACGTTCACGCCGCTGATTATCGGGGACGACGCACGCCCGGCCAATAAAAGATGGGCTCAGATTACGCTGAGCGACGGCATTCCCCATGCCAAAAACCTGATCGTCCGCTTCGAGTCGCGCGCAGCGGGCTATCAGATCGACGACATCGCGCTGACGACGGCCGACTGATTCCGAAAGAGGCCGGCTTTCGGGCAAACTTTCGGACCGGGCGATGCGGATTCCGGAAAACCTGCAACGACCGGCTCCGATCCGGCAGACAGATCGACGGCTTTTCAGCGTACCGATAGCCGTGCAATCCGCCAACTCGTCCGGACTCGCCGAATAATACAGGAGGGCGTCTCACGTTTGCGAGACGCCCTCCGTATTTTTGCCGGACAACCGGGCTGTCCGCCCGAACGGTCCGAGCTAAAAGACGTAGCCGAAGCCTATATTCAGATACACGTTGTACATCGGGAAACCGATGCTCTTGAAATCCTTCGGGAAAAGAGAGTTGAAAGCCCATGTCAGATCGGCGTACACCGTCAGATGCCGGTAAGCGGCGAACTCGGCTCCGATCTCGCCGCCCCAGTTGAACGTGCGCACGTCGCTGCTGAAATCGTAAGAGGCCGCCTCGACGCCCACCTTCGTGCCGACCGGATTGCCCTCGCGCATATACCCGTCGTAGGCGGTCCCGTCGAAGCCGCCCTCGATCAGGCAGGAGAAAAAGAGACCGGCTCTCAGATCCCAGCGCGGAGACAGCTCGCGGAGCACCAGCACGGGCAGCGTGACATACTCGTTGCGGACTTTCGTATTGACCATGCCGGTGAACACGCCGCTGATCTCCCCCGGCTCGTCGCCGACGCTGACATTCATCGTCATCGCGTAATTCTTGACGCGCGCTTTGGTGGACATCCCCTTCGTTTCGAGACGAATACCGCTCAGCAGGGCCCACTTGTCGGTAAACCGCCGCATGATGTTGCCCTCGATCGAAAAGGCCATCGTCGGATTATAAGACTTGATTTTCCGTATCTCGGCAGGGAACGGGATCGGCAGCGCGCCGCCCACGTTGAATCCGGCCTTGACCCGATATTCGAACTTGCGTTGCGCGGAAAGCGTGCCGCACAGGCAGGCCAGCGCCAACAGAATGTATAGGTTTTTCTTCATATTCATTGGATTTTACTGCTCCCCGGCCAGAGGCTCCCGACAAACGACCTCCACGTCGTCGATCCACAGCGCGCTGCCCACCGCGCCCCGGAACCGGCCGCCGTCGCGGCTCGACGTGAAAACGACGGCCAGCTTGTACTTGAACTCCTTCGACTTCTGCGGATCGTACGGCTTCCGATACTCGAACTCGACATCGAACTTCTTGTATACATCCGTCTCCTCGGGCCGATCGACCAAGGCGACCGCCACCAGATTCGGAGAAGTCAGCACGTTGTCGCCATAGAGGCACTCCACTTCATCGTCGGTCTCGTAAAGCACGGCGTAGATATTGCACGAGTCGCGGCGCGCGGGAACCACCAATTGGTTGTTCTCATCGGTAATGTCGCCACCCGACTGATAACGGTAATAGCCCGTGAGCCGCAGGGGCTCGCGGCCGAAAGTCATTCCGAAACGGGTCGCTTTCATCGGATCTTTCGTCGCGCTCATACCGTCGAACGTACCGATGAACAGGTTACCCGCCGCGATGGGCATCTTCAGATTGATGCCGAACGTTCCGGTAGCGCGCGTAACGAGCTTGGCCGCCCACTGACCCGAGTGAGACTCCTCGGTATAGGCCGTCGGGAACTTGTCGTACGACCCGCCGCCGCCGGTCAGCGCAAAGCCGGAATTGCCCGACGACCAGATGTTCTGAATCTGATCGCCCATGATCTCATAGGGAATCACGTAACTGCCTTGCTTTTTCCAGTTCTCGAAGTCGTATTTGGTCTGCATGTCGGACTGCGTGATGCTCACGCGGTACGTTTTCTGCCAAACTCCGTCCTCGGAAGTAACCGTATACTGCTGGTCCTCGGTGAAATCGCGCTCGGTGCCCGACTCGGGCGAAATCGTCGCGCCGGGAGTCAGTTCGAATTCCGGCGCGAGCTTCTTCATATCCACGCCACCTACGACGAAAGCCTGCACGCTGTTGTCGTCGATCGTCGGCTCCGACTTGAGTATATCGGCGGGAAGAATGCAACGGACGATGTCGGCTTCCGTATTGCGAGGTTCTCCCTTGATGCAGGAACTCAGCAGCAACAGCGACAGAGGGAAGATGCGAGTAAAAATTTTTTCCATAGAAGAGCATTTAAATTCACGCTCCCCGCATTCGGACGAAAACGGGGAATGGAGCAAAGATAATCCACATGGTTTCACTTTTCCAAATAAAAAACGGAAAAAGCGCACGGCTGTAACTTTTCGGTCCCGCCGGCGTTGTACACTCTAGCGATTCGGAATCGAAAAGCAAGGAATATTCTCGTTATGAAGCGGATAAACAATAATAACAAAATCGGAAAACCTTCCTCGGCCAGGATCGTCATCCGCTCGTAAACGACGAAAAACGGAAACAAACAGTGCATACGAGCACCATCATTAATTAAACTTAACTTAAAAATTCAACATGAAAAAAATTCTCCTGTCTGCCCTTCCCATTCTGTGCGCGGCGCTTCTTATGACCGCATGCGACGACGACAATGCAACGGCCAACTACTCCGTTCCGTTGGACGAGGCCGTAGGCTCCTATACCGGAGACAAGCTGCAGATCAACGTGGGAGGCCAAAGCGTCCTGCTGCTCTCGGGCGAAACGGCCCAGATCAGCGGCTCCGACGCCAACCAGCTGACGATTTCGATTCCCGACTATGCGGTTCCGGGCGAAACCGGCCTGACATTCACCGACGTGAAGATGACCACGCCGTTGTTCAACGTCTTCGAAGGCACGAGCAGCAACGCCTCGCGCGACATCACGCTGAGCGGCGAGCTGCGCGACGGCCGGCTGACGCTGAATCTGACCCCGACCTACAAGTCGGACATCATCGGCGTGTGGAACCTGAACCTCGAAACGGACGACTTCGGTACGGCCACGCTGACCCCCATCTCGATCGAAACGGAGCAGGACATCAGCGGCTCGCAATTCATCGTCCAGATTCTGGGCGCACTGCTCAAAGGCTCGATGGCCGTCGTCAATATCGACTTTCAGGCGGACGGCAACCTGACGGCGACCTACAACTCCAACCTGCTGAACGACATGATGCCGGCCCTGAGCGGCGAACAGATCAGCCCCGTCTTCGTGCATAGCCCGCTGAACGCGATCAAATGGTACGTAAAGGACGGCGCCCTCTATCTGGTACCGAACCTGAACCTGATGCTCAAGAACGATCCGAGCAAGGCTCAACTCGGCCCGCTCGATCCGGGAACGATCACAACGGTGGGTATTCCGCTCTATTTCAAGAAGGAGGGCGACAAGATGACCGTATATGTCAGCAAGGAGCAAACCGCTCCGGTATTCGGCCTGCTCTCTACCGTTATCTCGATGATCGATCCGAGCTTCGAGTTGTCTTTGGGAGGTAGTAGCCTTCCGCTGAGAAGCTTGCTCGAAGCCTTGGTCAAGCCCCTGATCGACGCGGCGCTCGCTGCCGAGCGATTCGACCTTTGCCTGAATCTGGTAGCCGGAGCGATCCCCGAAGAAGCGCCTCAGCCGAGCGAAGAAGCATCGGCCGCTGCGGTCAAGCGTCTGGAGGCTTTCATTGCACAGCAATAGGCCGGCCCTTCTCTCCGCACCGATTTTCCCTTGGCAAGGGACGGCAAGGATTCCCGGCACAGGCCGCTTCCCGAAACGACGAGTCTGCCCGTGCGCCGGAACCGGACAAACGGAGCGGACCGACCGAGAGGCTGTTCATCCAGTCCCTAAAATAGAAATCACCCCTGTCAGAAATCATGCTGACAGGGGTGAAATCGTAAAAGAGCGACTCGTCGGACTCCTCCCTTATTATCATGTCGGGAAGTCCTCAGACAACTCACAGCATGTTTCCGCTCGCATCGACGCGCAGCGTCGCCTCGGAATCGCCTCGTTCCAACTCTATCCGGTAATATTCGGTCCCGGACGTCTGCACGTATTCTATATCGTCCACGCGGTACGACGCATACTGCGACCCGGCTATGGCCGTCCTTACGGCATCAGGCAGTTCGGAAAGCCTCACGTCCCACTCGGTCTTCACCCACCGGCCGGCCCCATCGAAGCAAACGCTTTTTTCCTTACCCTCGTGGTAAATTTCCACTTCGAGCAAGCCGTCGTCCCAATCGAATTCCCGAACCAGGGCATTCGGATACTTTTCGGCGATGAACCGCGCAGCCGCATCGTCCAGCATCGAACCGTTCCCGGTTCCGGGCCCGGAAATCTCCGGCGTCACGACGCTCAGCGTCCCGTCGGCACCGTCGTCACCATCCGTCAGATCGCGAAACTCGCCTCCAATAATCTCCGCGTCAACGTGGAGGGCACGTTCCGCGCCAAGGCGGAAGAAGTATATGAAGAGGACGGCTGTTTTTACGCGCTCGTTTCCGAACTTCCCGCCGTCCACGGCGACGAAATGCTCGAAGAGGCATATTTCCGCACCGCGCAGGACGTGATGAAGGACATTCAGTCGGGTGATGCGCGCTTTCCCAAAGAGGGCGTGGCGCTCCTCGAAAAGATCAACGATGCGGACGTGTATATCAACAACGCAATGACCTATCTGCACGTGAAAAACGAGGTCAAACAGCAGATATTGGAGATCGTCAACGTAGTGGACCGCCTGAAAACGTTCGAGCGGTGTTTAAACGACGAGTTAGAGATCGCCAAACTCGAAAAGAAGATCAGTTCCATGGTGCGCCAGAGCATCGACAAGAACCAGAAAGAATATTTTCTCCGCGAGCAACTCAAAGCCATTCATACCGAATTGGGGGACGACGAGAACGAAAAGGAAGAACTGACCAAAGCGATCACGGACAAGCATATGCCCGCCGAGATCGAGGAAAAGGCGCTCAAAGAGATCGCGCGCATGGATAAAATGCCGCCTTCGTCGCCCGAATTTACCGTCATCCGCACCTATCTCGACTGGCTGTGCGACCTTCCCTGGACGGAAGAGACCAAGGATACCGAAAGTCTGACCGACGCCAAAAAAATTCTCGACGAAGACCATTACGGTCTGGAAAAAGTCAAGACGCGCATCACCGAATATCTTGCCGTGTTGCAGTTGACAAAGAGCATGAACGCGCCCATTCTTTGCTTTGTGGGGCCTCCGGGCGTGGGCAAAACGTCCATCGCGCGCTCGATCGCGCGGGCGCTCGGCCGCAAATTCGTGCGCATGAGTCTGGGCGGCGTCAAGGACGAAGCGGAGATCCGCGGCCACCGCAGGACGTACGTGGGCGCGATGCCGGGGCGCATCATCTACGCGATGAAGTCGGTCGGCAGCATCAATCCCGTATTCCTTCTGGACGAGATCGATAAAATTTCCAGCGACATGCGCGGCGATCCCGCCAGCGCGCTGTTGGAAGTCTTGGATCCCGAGCAGAACGCGACCTTCCGCGACAGGTTTTTGGAAGTTCCGTACGACCTTTCCAAAGTACTTTTCATCACCACGGCGAACAGCGTGGATACAATTCCCGCGCCGCTTTTGGACAGAATGGAGTTGATCGAACTGAACGGCTACACGCTGGAAGAGAAAAAAGAGATCGCAAAACGCTATCTCGTACCCAAAAAACGCACCGAAAACGGTTTGGACGACAAAATTTTCGAGATCGAGGACGACGCGATCGCCACGCTCATCGAAAATTATACCATGGAGGCGGGCGTCCGCAACCTCGAACGGCAGATCGGCTCCATCTGCCGCAAGATCGCGGTCAATTACGCGGAAGACCGCAATATCGGCAAACAGACGATCACCTCCGCGCGCGTGGAAGAATTGTTGGGCGCCAAACGCTATTTAAGCGATCTGCGCAAATTAGACGAAAACGAAGTGGGCGCCGCCACGGGGCTTGCCTGGACGAGCGTGGGCGGTACGACGCTCACCATCGAAGTTTCCGCCATGCCCGGAAAGGGCGATATCCAACTGACGGGCAAACTGGGCGACGTGATGAAAGAGAGCGCCCGCGCCGCCATCAGTTATATCCGCGCGCACGCCGATAAATACGGCATCGCGCCCGACGCGTTCGGCACCACCGATATACACATTCACGTGCCCGAGGGCGCCACGCCCAAGGACGGGCCGAGCGCGGGCATCACCATGGCTACGGCGATCCTCTCGGCGTTCACCGCCAAACCCGTCCGCAAGGACGTGGCGATGACGGGCGAGATCACGCTGCGCGGCAAAGTTCTGCCCATCGGCGGTCTGAAAGAAAAGGTGCTCGCGGCGCACCGCATCGGCATACAGAACGTCATCATTCCGCAGGAAAACGAAAAGGACGTGGACGAAATACCCGAAAGCGTGCGCAAAGACATGCACTTTATCCCCGCTACCGAAGTGGATACGGTATTTTCCAGCGCGATCGTGGGCCTATGATACTCATAAAAGACGCAAAATTCGTCGTTTCCGCGGCGGATAAAAAGGGATTTTTAAAACCCGATAAGCCCATGATCGCCGTATGCGGCAAATCCAACGTGGGCAAGAGTTCGTTCATCAACATGCTCGCGAACAAAAACAAGTTGGCGCGCACCTCGGGCGACCCGGGGCGCACGCGGCTGGTCAATTATTTCGATTTCGGGCAGTTTATGCTCGCCGACCTTCCCGGATACGGCTTTGCGCGCGTTTCCAAGGCGGAAAAGGACAAGTGGGGCAAGATGCTCGACGACTTTTTTGCGGAAAAAGAGAACATCGCGCACGTGTTCGCGCTCGCGGACATCCGCCACGATCCGACGCGCGACGATCTGACCATGATCGACTATCTCTATTACGAGCGCATACCCTTTACGGTCGTTGCGACCAAGCGCGACAAACTCGCCAAGACGCGCGTGAAAGACGCCGTACGCAGGATCGCCGCCGCCTTCAAGACGGGCGAAGGCAACGTCCTGCCCGTTTCCGCCGTCACGAAAAAGGGCAAAGACGAAGTTTTGTCCCTGATTGAAAAAATCTGCGCTCTTGCAACCGAACCCGAAGGGGAATCGTAAAAAAACGCTTGTAAAACGGCGCGCGTTATGCTACAATGTAATATCGAATTTGTTGAGAGGCACAATTTTATGTCCAATTTGTTAAGCGATTCCTCCGCGCCTTTTTTAAGCCAGCCGTGGGGACTTGCTCTGTTCATTATCATCGATATCGCCGTGCTGGTGCTCATACTGGCGCTCAATTATAAATGGTGCTGCAAACGTATCTTAGATATCTTGTTTTCCTTTTTGGGGCTTGCTGTGCTGTTTCCTTTCTTTTTTGTGTTCTGGATCGTTCAGTTCGCATATAACAAAAAGACGAAAGCATATCCTTCTCTTTTCGTGAAAAGGTATTTTATCGGCAAAAAAGAAAAGTTTTCGTATAAAACGGAATTCGCCTGCGAGGACGCCGACGGCAGCGTGACGGGTTTGGGAAAGGTCGTGCGCGCCTGTAAGATCGCCTATTATCCCTATCTTGCGGACGTTTTTTGCGGCAGGCTCAGTTTTATCGGCCCCGTGCCGATGCGCGCCGCAGACAACCTTGCCGTGAAAGG
>OODG01001330.1_pt1 | contig 16999 bp, 19 predicted proteins | sample 1671621 | NCBI WGS metagenome assembly OODG01 (sample SAMN06348175, study PRJEB24527) | human gut metagenome | biome: human gut; feature: ankylosing spondylitis patient; material: feces | host: Homo sapiens | place: China | collected 2015-10 | reverse complement strand
AGAATACGTGCCTGTCACGCACGGGGTCAGGGGTTCGAGTCCCCTACGCACCGCAAACAAGGGTGTAAATCAAGTAGTTACGAGATTTACACCCAATTTTTATGCCCTGAATCGTGAAACTTTAATTTATTTTCTCAAGTTTACAATCAAAATTCAGACACCACAATCGATCGCTATTTTACTCTCTGAACAAATTGGATAAAATAGCGATCGATCTTTATTTAGGTGGTGGTCCATATCAGAGGAAATCATTTTGAGCTATTTTAATACGACCATCGCTTTTCGGGCATCCTCCGGCGTAAGGCCTGTTTCCGGATTTATTCTGACCAGGCGAGAAGCCTGTCGCAGCAGAATATCCTCCTCATCATCCAAGATGACATAAGATACGTCAGGCTCCGCATGCCGGGCCAGCCACTCGGCAATCTCAAGACCCCGGCAACCCGGCGTGAAACCCATAAACGGCTCCCCATCCAAGGAATCGCGGTAGGCTCCGTACAGATAAAACGGAGTCACGTCGGCGACCTCACCCGGCAGCGAACGGCTTTGCCAAAGATCGCGTATGGCCGCAAGCCCTGCCGTTCGCCAGGAAGAGGTGATTACGAGTTGGGCGCCGCTTCGCTCTAGAAGCATCCGCAAAGCATCGACCGCCTGCGGGTCAAACAGCGGGCCGATGGCATCCCGCCCCATTTCACCCCGAGTCTGCAACTCCCGTTGATAGCGTCCCGTATTGAGAATGCCGTCGAAATCCAGAAAAATAAATCGTTCCATATTTTACTATACGAACAAGCCGGGAAAAAGAATACAGGAATTTTCAAAAACACGAATTTTTCAGCAGCTGCACCCACTTTTTGCACAGCATCCGCTTATCTTTGTAAAAAAGATCCGGACATGAGTTCCACAACACTTCGCCGCAAAGACAAATATGCCCGTTACATGTGGCTGATCGATACCATCCGTCGTCATGACCGCTGTACGTTGCAGGAGATCGACCGTCGGTGGCAGCAGGAAGAGACACTGAATCCCGACGGTGTTCCCCTCTCGCGCCGCACCTTTCAGCAACACAAGGAGGCGATCAATGCCATGGATTTCGGCGTGGAGATCATCTGCACAAGCAATCGTTACTATTCGGTTCGCCTCGACGAACACAATCCGCTGGGAGCTTGGATGTGGCAAACCCTCTCGTTGCGGCTGATGCTTGCAGAAAGCCGAGAACTCAATGAGCGGATTATCACCGATGAGATCCCCTCGGCCGATCGCTGACTCCATCCGATCCTCTCCGCCCTGCGTGAAAATCGAAGGCTGCGAATCACCTATCGTCCGTTCGGGAAGGAGGCGTTTTCGCTGCTGCTATCCCCTTACTTCGTGCAGATGAGCGACCGCCGCTGGTATGTATTTGGATTGCGGGAGGACGAAACATCCCTGACGGTCTATGCGCTGGATCGGATTCTAGCGTGCGAGCCTACGGAGAAGACCTTCGTCTTTCCCGAGACCTTCTCCGCCGGGGAGTACCTGCGGCAGCACGGCATCGGGCAATACGAAGCCATTCCCGAGACAAAAGTCGTAGTGAGGGCATACGGGTTGATGGCCGACCGCCTACGCACGTTGCCACTCCATCCGAGCCAGCAGGAGACGAAAACCGACGCGGGATGGGCGGAATTCACCTTCACGCTGCGATCGACAAGCCGCTTCTTCGGCGAATTGCTTGCCTGCGGAGCCTATGTCAAGGTGCTGTCGCCCCGGTGGGTGCAGCAACGGATGAAAGAGACCGCCGATAAAATAGCCGAATACTATAAATAAATTGCCCCTATCATGAAAAACCTGAACACTCTGTTTGATCTGCTGACCGACTGGCGACAGCTCCCCGCCTATCAGTTGGAACGCCGGGCCGACATTTTCTTTGCCCTCTATCTGGAGGATCTGCTCACCTACTGCGGCTACTTTGCCGCGGGGGATCAGCTGACGGTCATCCCGGAGTTCCCGGCCAAGCAGGAGCACATGAACCTCTCGGATCGGATCGACTACATGGTCGCTTCGGATGACAAAATGGTCTATGTCGAGTTGAAGACCGACAACCATTCCATTCGTGCGGAACAGGCCCTCTATCTCCACAAAATCCAGAAGAAAAAGCTCTCCGAAGTCTTTTCGGACATTATCTCTATTTACGAAACGACTACGGCCCGCGCCAAATACAGGCATCTGATCGAGAAACTCGACCGGTGGATCGAATACACGGACGCACGGCTTGTCAAGGAGCGCTGTCGGCTGAAAGAGGCAGCCATCGCGAAGATTCGCTCGGTCGAGATTGTCTACCACCTTCCCATGCCGCAACCTATCCGGAGCGAACAGTATGAGCACCGGTGCATCGGCTTCAAGACATTGATCGAGATGCTCAACCTGCCGCGCTACGACGACGACCCCATCGCCCGACGGTTTGCCGAGGCTCTTACGGTATGGGCCGAGCATCCGGTCTGACCGATTTTTTGCAAAATTTACCCCGTCTGCACTTTCTTTTTGCGCAGACGGGGTTTTTCTTTGCCGCATAAACCATTTGATGCAAGATGAAAGTTCTGATTTTCTATCATCCGGATGCGGACGGAATCACGGCAGCGGCCATCGTCCGCCATGCTTTACAGCAACGATATGGCGACGTCCGGTTTGAATACATCCGTCACGGCTACCTCGGCGAAGACCGGCGCCTGCAGGAGCTGCGCCCCGACGGTCATACGCAGATCTGGGCCGTCGATATCTCTTTCCGCCCGGAAACCACCCGGCGTCTGCAATGTGCATTTGGGCCGGATTTCGTCTGGATCGATCACCACATCTCTGCACTCGAAGCGTGGCGAGACACCGGTTGGGAGGATCCGGTCGGCTTCCGCGACACGGCTCACTCGGCCGCATGGCTCTCCTGGCACCATCTCTTTGCCGCACCGGCGCCGCTTGCCGTAACGTGGGTCGACAAATACGACCTGTGGCAGCAGGATGCCGAATGGAAGACACGGACTTGCCCCTGGCAGTTGATCGTGACCCGTCGGTTCTCCACTCCGGAGCGTTACGACCTGCGCGTCTTCTCCGACGAACGGCTGCTTGAAACCTATCTCCGCCGCTACGGGCAACCGATGTTCGCCTATGAACAGCAGTTGCGCAGTCGGGAGGCAAGTGCAGTGCAGCCGGTTACCCTGTCTCTTGAGGACAATAGCTATCGGCTGTTGTTTCTCAACTCGTCGCTGCGTGACTCGCAGACACTGGCCGCATGGCATCGTCGCCACCCCGAGATAAAAGTGGACGGATATCTTGTCGGGCAACTCGTTCCGCCCCTGCGCTGGAAGTTGTCACTTTACGCCGTCGAAGGATCCGGTATCGATGCCGCCCGAATCGCACAGCGGTTCGGTGGGGGCGGACACGCTTCCGCAGCCGGATTCATGCTCTCACCTTCAGATTTCGAAAAACACATTAAAACCTTTCAAAAATGAAAAACAACACCAACCCCGCAACCTTTGTCTCAGAGGCATTGAGACGCTGCAAACCTTATGTTCCCAAGTGGCTGTACCGCCGGATTGGCGATCGCTTTTTCAAGCGGAAGCAGTACGCCCGGGCCCTTCTCTGCTATACGGGCACCATTTGTTCCAAAGACCGTCTCCGCTGTGGTCGGCTGGGCATCTGCTACGGCGAGACTAGCAACGAAGAACGCATGGAGCACTTTCTCTCACAGGCAGCCGATCTGGGAAGCCGGGATGCAATGTCCCTTTTGGCCGAGCACTTTTATACCATGCACAACTCCGAAAAGGCGGCATATTGGGCCCGAAGAATGTACGCCGCCGGAATGGACGAAGCCAGGTATCTGCTGATCGGATCTCTGCAGGCGTTGGAGTGTTACGACGAGGAGTTGATCGGTTTGCTGCAGGAGCTTGCGGAGCAGGGTGACCGCGAGGCCCGGTTTGCATTGGGAACCTGTTACCTGGAGGGCAAAGGGGTTGCACGGGACTATGCAAAGGCGATGGTCTGGTATCTGCTCGCAGCCCGACAGGGACACCCAATGGTCCAGAACAACGTCGGATACATGTATGAGGAGAAACTGATTGCGTCTCCCGGTCCGGATGCCGCAGCCGTATGGTATCTGCGAGCGGCATCAAACGGCTGCAGGCTGGGACAGGAAAATCTGGAGGAGTTTTACCGAAAAAAGAACTTGGGGTACTTTGGTTTTAGAGAATTCCGGATCCCCAAATGGCGATGCCATGTTTCATGATTTTTAGACCATCTTTCATTTTATGTTTCAGTCCATAAGGCATCATTTCCTGCAAATTCGCATACAAGACCTATCGCCAGAACGAAGAGGACGAAGAGATGAGGCCTTCGATACGGCAGAAACGAGATGGTAACTGTCTCGCTCTCTTTTATTGGCTGCCTGGTAATACAACATTCACGTCAATTGAGGTAAAGAACCTTTGCCGGGCAAAGAGCGCAATAGTAGCATGTAGCATACCTTTCCTCATACGGCGAACCGGCTGACGAGCAAAATACGTCAGCCGGTTCGTGGCGCATGGCTTGTGCCGTCTACAGACTGTTGAAGATGTCCTGTGCAATTTGCAGGTTCTTGCTTCTGTCATCGATCTTCCTGATCCACTCAACGGAAACCGAAGGGTCGAGGTTCTCCAATGCCATGTGGGTCTTGCCTCGGGATCGTGCTGCAGATATTGCAATATCGCATTTCATCTTGCTGAAGTAGGCGCAATTGTCCTTCAATATCGCCTCCGTGTCTCCTGCCGTGCATATCGATATGGTGTTTCCTTTGTATATAAAGGTCATTTCCCTGTTGCGTCCTGCGGGCTGGGGTGACGGCATGGCGCATCCTGTCGTCGCAACAGTCAGTAAATCAATAAGCAGGTTGAGCGTTTCGGTTTTTCCGATATTTCCTTTTCCGCAAAGTCCTATTATCCGTTTCATAATCGTTTTTTTGTAGAATTTTGTCTTCTCAAAAATACGAATAATATATTTAATTAACAATATTATGTATTTATTTTATTCTTGAAAACTGTTTTTCCTGTATGTTGCCGCCGTACAGTCCCTTCTCCTACCGGATGCGGAACAGGCCGCTGTCGTCGTCCGCGTTTTCGATACGCTGCCGCATGGACGCCGCCTTGCGTCCCGAGTGGAAATTCCACGAGAGGCTCAGCGCCACGGTGTGGTCCTTGCGGCGCAGGTGATGGTCGGTCCGGTGGCGGACGATGCTTGCGGCCGTGGTTTCGTTCGTGTAGCGGTCCCGAATGAAGGGGAAGAAGCATTGCAGTCCGACGGCGAGGTTGCCGCGTCGGTAGTTCAGGCTGACATAGGAACTCTTTTCGATGCCGCAGCGGTAGAGTCCCGAGAGGTACGAGCCTCCGAATTTCTGGTAGAGATCGAAGGTCAGGCGGCGGCTGCCGGCCGACAGGTAGAGCGTTGCGGGGCACGACCAGCCGTCGTACTGCTCCGCCGTGTCCGAGGGCCGGAACGACTGGCGCGCAAGCTCCACGCTGCCGCCGATCCGGAGAAAGTCCCAGGGGCGGAAATCGATGCTCAGCCGTCCGCCCCGCTGCAGGTCCTTCGCGGCGTTGGCGCTGCGCTGCAGGATGTTCAGCCCGTCGCTGCGGTAGTCGTCGAAGAGGCTGTTGCGCGTGTGGTCGAGGAAGAGCGAGGCCTGCATCGAGAAGCGTCCTGCCATCAGGCTGTAGTCTATGCCCCACGACTGGAGATGAGCCGGCCGCAGCGTCTTGTTTCCGCTCCGGTAGAATCCCTCCATGATCAGGATCCGGGCCTCGGACATCTGCTGGATTTCGGGCATCTGCGTACTCGACCGGTAGGAGATCCGAAGGTTGTGCGCCTCGCCGATCTGCCATCCGGCCAGCAGCACGGGGGTGAAGGTCCAGTTGCGGAAGCCCTCCCTTCCGGTGCGCAGGTCGCAGCAGGCGCCGAGGCTGACGCGGTAGAGGAACCGCTTCGTGCGGCCGGAGAACTCTCCGTAGAGGCGGTGTGTCCGCGTGTCGATGTACTCCTCCTGCGGCTTTGCGGAGAGCGAGTTGCGCAGTTCGTTGGCGAGGAAGTTGCAGTGCGCGCGGTAGCCCAGGGTCAGGTTTGACTGTCCGAAGCAGTGGCCGTAGACGATCTCCCCGATGAGTGAATGCTTGCGGTTGTCGAGCAGCATGGCGTCGTCGAAGCCCCGCTCGCCGCTCTCCGTCGATCGGCTCCGCTGTTCGTTCCCGAAGCGGCTGCCCAGCAGGTCGAGGGTTAGCGTACTCCTGTCGGTCAGTTGCCGGTGGTAGTATGCCTCGACGGTGGGCGACAGGGTCCGTGTGCGGTCGGTCAGCCGGCCCGTGCACTCTTCCGGCAGCCCGTTCCGCGTGCGGACGATCTCCTTGTCGGCCTCGAGCCTCTGTCCGGTCATGGTGCCTGCGGCCGCGATCCGCAGGTCGTAGCGGCCCTCGCAGCTGCGGGCATAGGCCAGTCCCATACGGTGCTGGTCGCCCCAGGTCCGGCTTTTCTGGAGGTAGTCGTAACGGTAGTCGTCCTGCCCGGTGCCGTATTCGTAGACACCCTGCTCCAGGTCGCGCAGCTCCCGTTTCATGTTGAAGTGCGAGGCGTAGTCGAACGTGAAGCGGTCGTTGCCCCGGATCCGTGAGAAGGCGGCCGATGCACTGGAAAAGAGCTGCCCGAGCGTGCCGTAGAGGTCGCCGCTCCACCCCGCGTCGAGGGTCCGGGTCCGCACGTTCACGACCCGGTCTGCATCGTTCAGGTAGCGGATCGGCGGGATGTCGTAGCTCTCGACCGAGCGGATCCGGTCGGCCGGCAGCAGTTTCAGTTCGCTCTCGGTGGCCTTCACTCCGTTGATCAGTATCAGAACCGATTTGCCGTCTACCGTCGCCAGCGAGTTGGCCGTGCGGTCGATGTGCAGCCCGGGCAGCGAAGCCACCAGTTCACGCGCCTCGCGTGCGCGGGCTGTCTGTTCCCGGTCAAAGGTATAGGTCGTACGGTCGATTCCGCGAATGCTCCCCTTGCCCCGGACGACGACCGCCTCGAGGGTCGTCGGGTCCGCGTGCAGCACCAGATCGCGCTGCAACTCCTGACCGGCGGCCTGCAGCCTGCGCGACGCGGGCGCATAACCGATGCAGGAGGCTTTCAGCAGGTAGTCTCCTGCGGGAATTGCCTCCAGACGGTAGCTGCCGTTGCGGTCGGTAGCGCATCCGCAGAGGGTGCTGAGCGTGTCGCGGGTGTGGAGCAGGACGACGTTGGCAAAGGGAATGGCCTCTCCCGCCTGATCGACCACACGGCCGCTGATGCGGGTTTGCTGCCCCTGGCAGACCAGGCTGAACGACACGGCCGGCACGAGGATCAGGAACCGGACGGCATGGAGGAGTTTTGTCGGATGTATCATCTTGTTTGGGATTGGTGGCTTCGGTCCGGAACGGGGCTCCGGGAGGGAGCCTGTTCGTCGGGAACAAAGATAGAGACGCTCCGCCGTACAGGCCAAAAAACGGCCCGGTCGAATCCCGTTCCCCGATGGTCGAATCCCGCTTTTGCCCCGCCGTGCGGCTCCTTACCCTGCTTCGCCCGGCTTTGCCCTCGGTTGCTGTCGATGCCGGGAGCACCTCCGATGATTGCGTATTCCGGCCGGATGTCGCCGCCGGCGAAAGACCGGCATCTCCGTACCGCGCCTTTTCGGCCCGGTACTCCGTTACGGCCGCTTGCTGTTCTTTTGCTTTTTCGATCCAAATGATATGTACTTTTGAACTTTTTTCATTACATTTGCATGTTTTTGATATTCCGGAACGGGCCCGGAATACTCCTCGGAATGTCCAAAGAATTCACGAAAAAGACGAATGATAAAGTCGTTGGAACTGGATTGCGTTGAAAAGCTGTTGTTTTCGGACGCAAGGATCGACCGTGCGGAGCTGCCGCTCGGCGAGGTGGCCGCATGTTATGAATTCCTCCGCGAATTTGCGGCCGAGAAGGTGATCTACGGCATCAACACCGGCTTCGGCCCCATGGCCCAGTGGCGTGTCGATGACCGCTACCTCACCGACCTGCAGTACAACATCATCCGCAGCCACTCGACCGGCGCCGGCGAGCCGCTGCCCGACCTCTATGTCCGGGCGGCGATGATCGCCCGGCTCGGTACCCTGCTGCAGGCCCGTTCGGGCATCCATCCCGAGGTGGTCGATCTGCTGGTGGAGTTCATCAACCGCGGCATCTGCCCGTTCATCCCCGAGCACGGGAGCGTGGGCGCCAGCGGCGATCTGGTGCAGCTGGCCCACATCGCCCTGACGCTGATCGGCGAGGGCGAGGTGCACTATCGGGGCGAGTGGCGCCCCGCGGCGGAGGTGCTGCGCGAAAACGGCCTCGCGCCCATGCGCATCCACATCCGCGAGGGGCTTTCGATCACCAACGGCACCTCGGTGATGACGGGCATCGGGCTCGTCAATCAGTTCCATGCCGAGCGGCTGCTGGACTGGGCCACGCTGGCTTCGGTGATGATGAACGAGATTGCGGCCTCCTACGACGACTTCATGGCCGAGGGGCTCAACGAATGCCGGCGCCATGAGGGCCAGCAGGTCATCGCCCGCCGCATGCGGGCGCTCGCCGAAGGGGGCAGCCGCATGCTCCGCCGCGAACACGAACTCTACGGCGGCATTTCGTCCGAGGTCAAAACCTTCGACAGCCGCCGCAAGGTCCAGGCTTACTATTCGCTGCGCTGCGCCCCGCAGATTCTGGGGCCTGTCCATGAGACGCTGCAGCAGGCGCGCCGGGTGCTCGGGGAGGAGCTCAACTCGGCCTGCGACAACCCCATTGTCGATCCCGTCCGCCGCAACGTATTCCACGGCGGCAATTTCCACGGCGACTACATCTCGCTCGAGGAGGACAAGGTGAAGATCGCCATGGTCCGCCTGGCGATGACGGCCGAGCGGCAGCTGAACTACCTCTTCCACGACCGGATCAACAACATCCTGCCGCCGTTCCTGAACCTCGGAACGCTCGGACTCAACTACGGCATGCAGGCCTGCCAGTTCACGGCCACCTCGACGACGGCCGAGTGCCAGACGCTGGCCATGCCCAACTACGTGCACAGCATTCCGAACAACAACGACAATCAGGACATCGTCAGCATGGGCACCAACTCGGCGCTGATATGCAAACGGGTGATCGACAACGTCTTCCAGGTGATGTCGATCCACTTCATCGCCCTGGCCCAGGCCGTAGACTGTCTGAAGATCGCCGGGGAGCTCGCTCCCGTGTCGCGCCGTGTCTACGATGACGTGCGGGCGATCATCCCCGCATTCGTCGAGGATGCCCCGTTCTACCGCCAGATCGCGGCCGTCGAGGCGTATTTGCGAAACAATCCGTTGAACCTGAAATAGTACGACGATCATGAGATATGCACTGGTTACGGGAGGATCCCGGGGGCTGGGACGGGCCGTCTGCCTGAAGCTGGCGGCGCAGGGCTGGCTCGTGGTGATCAACTACCGTTCGAACGACGCGGCAGCACACGAGACGCTCCGCGCAATCACCGAGGCGGGGGGACAGGCCGAACTGCTGCCCTTCGACGTGGCCGACCCCGAGGCGATTGAGCAGGCCCTGGGCCGCTGGAGCGAGGCTCACCCGGACGACTACATCGCCGTCGTGGTGAACAACGCGGGCATCCGCCGCGACAACCTGATGGTCTTCATGCAGAACGACGAGTGGCACCGGGTGCTCGACACGACGCTCAACGGCTTTTTCTACGTCACGCGGCGCCTCCTGAAGGAGATGCTCACCCACCGCTGGGGCCGGATCGTCAATATGGCCTCGCTCTCGGGTATCAAGGGGCTTCCGGGACAGGCAAACTACTCGGCGGCCAAGGCGGCGCTGCTCGGGGCGACGAAGGCCCTCGCGCAGGAGGTCGCACCGCGCAAGGTGACGGTCAATGCCGTGGCTCCGGGATTCATCGAGACCGACATGACCCGCGACCTCGACGAGAAGGAACTCCGCAAGCTCGTGCCGGCGGGCCGCTTCGGAAAACCCGAGGAGGTAGCGGCGCTGGTCGCCTTCCTCGTCTCGGACGATGCCGCCTACATCACCGGCGAGGTGATCTCGATCAACGGCGGACTGTATACTTGATACTTGAAAATACTTAATACGGAATAGATGGAACGACGTGTCGTCATAACGGGCATGGGAATCTGGTCGTGCCTGGGACAGAATCTGAACGAGGTGAAGGAGTCGCTCTACGCCGGGCGGTCGGGCATCGGCGTGGAACGGGAGCGGCTCGACTACGGCTACCGCTCGGGGCTGACGGGTCTGGTCCCGCGGCCGCAGCTCAAGGGGGTCATCGACCGCCGCCTGCGTGTCGGGCTGTCGGAGGAGGCCGAATATGCCTACATGGCCTCGCGGCAGGCTTTCGAGCAGTCGCTCATGGACGAGGCCTACCTGCGCGAAAACGAGGTGGGCATCCTCTTCGGCAACGACTCCTCGGCCAAACCGGTCATCGAGGCGGCCCGCATCATGGATGAGAAGCACGACTCGGCGCTGCTCGGCTCGGGGCTGATCTTCCAGTCGATGAACTCCACGGTGACGATGAACCTCAGCACGATCTTCCACCTGCGGGGCATCAACTTCACCGTCAGCGCGGCCTGCGCCAGCGGCTCGCACTCGATCGGCATGGCCTACCTGCTCATCCGGCAGGGGCTGCAGGATGCCGTGCTGTGCGGCGGCGCACAGGAGGTCAATTACTACTCGATGGCCACGTTCGACGCGCTGGCCGCCTTCTCGGTGCGCATGGACGAGCCGACAAAGGCTTCGCGTCCGTTCGACCGCGACCGCGACGGACTGATCCCCAGCGGCGGTGCGGCGGCCCTCGTGCTCGAAGAGTACGAACATGCCGTGCGGCGCGGCGCCCCGATTCTGGCCGAGGTCTGCGGCTACGGCTTCTCGTCCAACGGCGGGGGCATCTCGCAGCCCAGCGACGACGGCTCGGTGACGGCCATCCGGCGCGCCCTCGAGGCCGCATCGATGCAGCCTGACGAGATCGACTACGTCAATGCGCACGCCACCTCGACGCCTCAGGGCGACATGTTCGAGGCCATCGCCCTCGACCGGGTCTTCCGCGGTACGCACGCCCTCATCAGTTCGACCAAGTCGATGACCGGCCACGAGTGCTGGATGGGCGGGGCGAGCGAGATCGTCTATTCGACACTGATGATGCAGCACAACTTCGTGGCGCCGAACATCAACCTCGAGCATCCGGACGAGTATGCCGAGAAACTCAACCTGACGGCCGTCACGGTCGATACGCAGGTCGATACGGTGCTCTCCAACTCGTTCGGGTTCGGAGGTACGAACAGCGCCCTGGTGATCCGCAAGGTCAAATAGTCAAAGATTCCGGCCATGAAACTCTTCCCCGCATTGGAAAAAGCCTATACGCGCGAGCCTCTCACGGCCCGCGAGGCGCAGCGGCAGGCGCAGTTCATCGCCTTCGGCCCCATCGTCTTCCAGGTCTCGCGGCTGATGGTCAGGTTCGGAATCCTGGAGCTGCTGCGCGAGCGCGACGGAGGGATGACGATCGGAGAGATCGCCGCCGAGACGAAACTCTCGGACTATGCCGTGCGGGTGCTGCTTGAGGCCTCGCTTTCGATCGGCACGGTGCTCGTCGATCCCGCGAGCGAGCGCTTCACGCTCTCGAAGACGGGCTGGTTCCTGCTCACCGACGCCTCGACACGCGTGAACATGGACTTCAACCACGACGTCAATTACGAGGGGCTGTTCCACCTCGAGGAGTCGCTCCGCGAAGGACGCCCGGCCGGACTGGAGCACTTCGGCCCCTGGCCGACGGTCTACGAGGGGCTGTCGCAGCTCCCCGAACAGGTGCGCAGAAGCTGGTTCGCCTTCGACCACTTCTATTCGGACCATTCGTTCGACGAGGCGCTGCGGGTGATCTTCTCGCAGCCCGTCGGGCAGCTGCTCGACGTGGGCGGCAACACGGGCCGCTGGGCCCTGCGCTGTGTGGCTTATAACCCGCAGGTCGAGGTGACGGTCATGGACCTTCCGCAGCAGGTGGCCATGATGCGCAGCCAGACGGCCGGCCACGAGGGTGCCGGGCGGATCCGCGGCTATGGCTGCAACCTGCTCGATGCCGAAGAGCCCTTCCCGACGGACCGCCGCTACGATGCGATCTGGATGAGCCAGTTCCTCGACTGCTTCGGCGAGGAGGAGATCCGCTCGATCCTCGGCCGTGCGGCGCGGATCATGACAGATCGAACACGCCTATATATTATGGAGACCTTCTGGGACCGCCAGAAGTTCGAGTCGGCAGCCTTCTGTCTGACGCTGACAAGCCTCTACTTCACGGCCATCGCCAACGGCAACAGCCGGATGTAGCATTCGGAGACGATGCAGCGGTTGGTCGAGGAGTCCGGACTGGAGGTCGAGGCCGTCCACGACTTCCTGGGCTGGGGACACAGCATCATGGTATGCAGAAAAACGGACAAACATTGAATTGAATTGGATATGGAAAGAAAGGAAATCGAAGAAAAAGTCAAGGCCTTCCTCATCGACGAACTGGAGGTCGAGGAGGAGAAGATTGCGCCCGAGGCGCTGTTGAAGGAGGATATCGGCATCGACAGCCTCGACTTCGTGGACATCGTCGTGATCGTCGAGCGCACGTTCGGCTTCAAGATCAAGCCCGAGGAGATGGCCGGCGTCAAGACCCTCAACGACTTCTGCGACTACATCGAAACCAAGGTCGGCAACCGCTGACCGAAGCCCCGCAGATTGCGAAGCGATGGGTGCCGAAGCGAAAACCGCGGCGATGCGCGATCCGGCGCATGACGGCTGGCAGGGGACGACCGACGGACGACCGTGGATGCTGCGGTCGCTCGTCGTGCTGTTCCGCTGGGTGAACATCCGCTGCCTCTACGCCGTCATGTCGGTGGTGGTCGTCTTCTACATGCTGGCGAACGGCCGCAACCGCCGTGCGATCGCCCGACTGTTCCGCGAACACCTCGGTTACGGACGCTGGCGGACGCTGTGCGCCGTCTACGCGAACCACTTCCGTTTCGGGCAGGTCATCCTCGACCGCTTTGCGGTCTACGCCGGATGCCGGTTCCGGGTCGAGATCGAGCACAACGACTACTACAACGAGCTGGCCTCGGCTCCCGGGGGCTTCATCATGGTCAGCTCCCACGTGGGCAACTACGAGTTGGCCGGGTATACGCTCCGCCCCGAGCAGAAACGCTTTCACGCGCTGGTCTATGCGGGCGAGAAGCAGACCGTGATGCAGAACCGCGCGAAGTGCTTTGCCGGCAACAACATCGAGATGGTCCCCGTCCTGCGTGACATGTCGCACCTGTTCATCGCCAACCGGGCGCTCGAGGAGGGCGACATCGTCGGCATGCCCGGCGACCGCCTCTTCGGCTCGCAGAAGAGCGTCACGTGCGACTTCCTGGGTGCTCCGGCCCGCTTCCCGCTGGGCCCCTTTGCCCTGGCCGTCCAGCGCGAGGTCCCGATGCTGTCGATCTTCGTGATGAAGGAGGGCGTGAAACGCTACCGGATCTTCGTCGATCGCATCGATGCGGGTGATCCCGGTGCGCCGAAACGGGAACGCATGGAACATGCTGCCCGGACGTTTGCCGCTCAGCTGGAGCGCATTGTGCGCCGTTACCCGACGCAATGGTTCAACTACTACGACTTCTGGGAATAACCATGGAATTCGAAAAGATCGACATTCTCGACCTGCTGCCGCAGCGGCCGCCGTTCGTCCTGATCGACCGCCTCGTCCATTTCGACGAGCACCGCACGGTGACGCGCTTTACCGTCCCCGAGGGGCACCTCTTCTGTGAGGAGGGATGCCTGCAGGCCGCCGGGCTGATCGAGAACATCGCGCAGACCTGCGCGGCCCGCATGGGCTATATCAACCTAATCAACGCCGAGCGCGTGAAGCTGGGCTTCATCGGGGCCATCCGCGATCTGGAGATCCGGCGGCGCCCGCGTTGCGGCGAGACGCTGGTCACGACGATCGAAAACCTCGAGGAGATCTTCCGCATGATGCTGGTCGATGCCGTCGTCCGCTCGGGCGACGAGGTGCTGGCCACGGCGCGCATGAAGATCGCCCTGAGCGAAACCGACGCACAAAACGCATGACGATGAAAAGCGACACGAAGATAACGAAGGGACTGACCGCCTCGAAACGTTTCGAGGTGCGCTTCAGCGAGGTGGACTCGATGAACATCGTGTGGCACGGCTCCTATCCGCTCTACTTCGAGGATGCCCGCGAGGCCTTCGGCGCCAGGTACGGACTGGGCTACATGGACATCTTCGGCAACGGATACTATGCGCCGCTGGTCGAACTGTCGTTCAAGTACAAGTCGCCGATCGTCTACGGCATGCCCTGCCGCATCGACATCCACTATCGGCCGACCGAAGCGGCCAAGATCGTCTTCGACTACGAGATACACCATGCCGAGACCGACGAGTTGCTGGCTACGGGCCACAGCGTGCAGGTCTTCATGGACAAGGAGTACCGGCTGGTGTGGATCACGCCGGAATTTTACGCACAATGGAAAGAGCGCTGGAACATGAACTGATCGTCCGCACGGGCGACCACATCCTCTCCCCGCTGGGCATGGACTCGGCGGAGACCTTCGGCCGTGTGCTCGAGGGACGTTCGGGCCTGCGCCGCTACGAGGGGCTGTGGGGAATCCCCGAGCCGTTCGTCGCTTCGCTGCTCGATTTCGGGCTTGTGGACCGTGCCTTCGGGGAACGTTTCGGCTCCGGGCTCGCGGAGAAGTACACCGGATTCGAGCGCATGTGCCTCCTTTCGGCATCACAGGCCATCGGTGAGGCGCGGATCGATCCCTCTTCGCCCCGGGTGCTCTTCCTGCTCTCGACCACGAAGGGCAACGTGGCGCTGCTCGAATGTGAGAATGCGCTCCGCGACGAGGTGCTTCCCGGCTGGTCGGCACGCCGCATCGCCGCCTTCTTCCGCAATCCGAACGACCCCGTGGTCGTCTCGAACGCCTGTACGTCGGGTCTCTGCGCGCAGATCGCCGCCATGCGGGCCCTGCAGAGCGGGCGTTGCGACCATGCCGTGGTGATCGGCGCCGAGCGGCAGTCGAAATTCATCGTCTCGGGCTTCCAGTCCTTCAAGGCCCTCTCCCCGGAGCCGTGCCGCCCCTTCGACCGCGACCGTGCGGGGTTGAATGTCGGCGAGGCTGCCGCCACGATCGTCTACTCGCGGCGTCGGCGCGACGAGGTGGACCCCGGCGAATGGGTGGCCTGCCGTGGGGCGATCCGCAACGATGCCAACCACATCTCGGGCCCGTCGCGCACGGGTGAGGGGTGCTACCGGGCCCTGCGGGCCATCCTGCGGGACGTGGTTCCCGGGACGCTGGCCTTCATCAACGCGCACGGCACGGCCACGCCCTACAACGACGAGATGGAGTCGATCGCCATCGACCGGGCCGGACTGGCGGAGGTGCCCGTAAACGGGCTGAAGGGCTATTTTGGACATACGATGGGTGCGGCCGGCATTCTGGAGACGATCCTCTCGATGCGGGCCGTCGAGCAGGGGGTGGTCCTCTCCACGCGCGGATATGCCGTGTGCGGAGTGTCGCACCCGCTGAAGATTTCGGCCGAGCAGGGCACGACCGACCGGGACAGCTTCGTCAAGATGCTCTCCGGGTTCGGCGGATGCAATGCGGCCATGTTGTTCAAACGGGGAGGAATGCCATGCTGACGATCGGAAGATGGATCCGGCTGACGCCCGCCGGGGCGGTGCGCGACGGAGAGCCCGTAAGGCTGGAGCCTTCGGACGACCCGCTGCTTGTGGCTCTCTACCGCAGGTATGCGGGCGGTTATCCGAAGTTTTTCAAGATGGACCCGCTCTGCCGCCTGGGATTCGTCGCCTCGGAGCTGCTGCTCGACGGCGAAGCGGAGCGTTTCACCCCGCGCGAGGACCGCGCCGTGGTGCTCTTCACCCGCAGCGGTTCGTTCGCCAGCGACAGCCGCTACCAGCAGACGATCGCCGACCCGGCGGACTACTACCCCAGTCCGGCGGTCTTTGTCTATACGCTGGCCAACATCGTGACCGGAGAGATCGCCATCCGGAACAGGTACCTCGGCGAAACCTCGTGCTACCTGCTCGACGGGGATCCGGTTCCGCAGATGGTCGCCACGGTCGGCGAGGCGTTCCTCGATCCGGAAACGCGGTCGGTGCTCTGCGGCTGGGTCGAGCACCCCGGCGGCGGGGAGGCGGCGGCCACACTCTTCCTGGTCGGCTGCGAGGAGGTGCCCGGAGGAACTGCATGGACGGAAGAGTCGGTGAGGGAAATTATGGATATTCAACGATAAACACGAGTTATTTGAAGATATGGAAGAACTGATTTACGAACTCAAGAATGCTATTATCGAGGCCCTGAACCTCGAGGAGGTCAAACCCGAGGAGATCGACAACGACGCTCCGCTGTTCGGCGACGGTCTGGGACTGGATTCGATCGACGCCCTGGAGCTGATCGTCCTGATGGAGAAGAGGTACGGCATCAAGCTGAAGGACCCCTCCGTCGGCCGCGAGATCTTCCGGAGCATCAATGTCATGGCCCGGTATATCGCCGAGAACCGCACGAAATAGGCACTGCGATGAAGGAGCCGATATGGATCACGGGAGCCGGAATCGTCTCGGCCGTCGGATGCAACAAGCGCGAGGTGCTCGAGTCGCTCGTCGCCGGGCGTTCGGGCATCGGGCCGATGCGTTACCTGCGGAGCGTACATACCGAGTTTCCCGTGGGCGAGGTGCCGATGAGCGACGAAGAGCTGTGTGCGGCGCTGGGTATCGATGCCTCGACGCCGACCATCCGCACGGCCTTGCTGGGCATGCTGGCCCTCGGTGAGGCGCTCGACGAGGCCGGTTTGTCCGGCGGTGAACTGCCCGGGGCGGCCTTCATCTCGGGAACGACCGTCGGCGGCATGGACCGCAGCGAGTGCTACTACCCCGATTTCCTGGCCA
>OODG01001329.1_pt1 | contig 17003 bp, 12 predicted proteins | sample 1671621 | NCBI WGS metagenome assembly OODG01 (sample SAMN06348175, study PRJEB24527) | human gut metagenome | biome: human gut; feature: ankylosing spondylitis patient; material: feces | host: Homo sapiens | place: China | collected 2015-10 | reverse complement strand
TTGTGTTTTTTTGCCAGCCTTGCCAAGCATAGCAGTGATTTCAGGACCGAGTTCTTGTTGGAACCGACGGTGCCGTCGCCGCCGAGGCCCCAGAACATGCACGCGGTGGTGCCGGCCGGTTCGGTGACGATCACTTCATCGACCGGCAGCGAAAGCCCGGTCACGTCGTCGTTGATGCCGACGGTGAAGTGGTTCTTCTTCTCACCCTTCATGTTGTCGAACACGGCCTTCATCTGGGCAGGAGTGGTATCCTTGGAACCCAGGCCATAGCGGCCGCACAGAGCCTCGATGTTGGTACGCTTGCCTTCCCACAGGGCGTCGCACACGTCCAGATACAGAGGCTCGCCGGGAGCGCCGGGCTCCTTGGTGCGGTCCAGAACGGTCAGGCACTTGCAGGTAGCGGGGATCTTCTCCAGCAGACGCTCCATGGAGAAGGGACGGAACAGGTGGACCTGAATGAAGCCGACCTTCTCGCCGCGCTCCACCAGATAATCAACAACCTCCAGCAGGGTCTCGCAGACGGAGCCCATAGCCACCACAACGCGCTCAGCATCGGGAGCACCGTAGTAGTTGAACAACTGATAGTTGCGGCCGGTGACCTCGTTGATCTTGCCCATGTACTCCTCGACAATGGCGGGCAGCGCATCATAGGCGCTGTTGCAGGCCTCGCGGGACTGGAAGAAGGTATCGGGATTCTGCAGAGTGTTGCGCAGAGTGGGATGCTCGGTGCTCAGGGCATGATCCTTGAAGCGCTGAACAGCGTCCCAATCCAGCATCTTGCCCAGATCCTCATAGTCCAGAACCTCGATCTTCTGGATCTCGTGAGAGGTCCGGAAGCCATCGAAGAAATGCTGGAAGGGGATAGAGCCCTTGATGGCAGACAGATGGGCAACGGCGCCCAAGTCCATGCTCTCCTGCACGCTGGCGGAAGCCAGCTGTGCCCAACCGGTCTGGCGGCAGGCCATGACGTCGGAGTGGTCGCCGAAGATGGACAGAGAGTGGGTGGCCACGGTACGGGCAGAGACGTGCATAACGCCGGGCAGCTGAGAGCCGGCGATACGGTACATGGGCGGGATCATCAGCAGCAGGCCCTGAGAAGCAGTGTAGGTGCTGGTCAGGGAGCCGGTCTCCAGAGAGCCGTGCATTGCGCCGGCCGCGCCGGACTCCGCCTGCATCTCGACCAGCTTTACGGGCTGGCCAAACAGGTTCTTCTTGCCATTGGTAGCCCATGCATCCACATGGTCAGCCATGGGGCTGGAAGGAGTGATGGGGTAAATGGTAGCTACCTCGGTAAACGCATAAGATACGTATGCGGCAGCCTCATTACCGTCCATCGTCTTAAACACTTTGTTTTTTGCCATGAACGTAATTCCTCCTATTATTCTTCCCTGTATTTAACGCGAAGACTCTCCGCCCTTTGAGGTGGCCCCCTAATCGGGCGGATCAGCCTACTGAGCAAGCTGTATCTTAGAAACTGCTCCTCCGTTCCTACTGAGGGGCAGGCCATATTAATACAGCTACGTTCTTGATATGATTATAACTCTACACATTGCAAGTTTGCAAGTCCAAAAATGTTTCAAATGACGTAAGCGCTTTGCCGACAGCAAAGCATTTACGTTATTTTTACTTAGTGCATGCCGCATCCCCTGTCCCGGTCTTCCATCCTGTTCCGGCAAATATACGGCCCTCCTACCGCTGTAAATACTGTAAATACAGTATAATAGGCTGTCGAAGCAAAAAAGTTCCACATAAAGTTCGTCGAATGGCCTATAACTTTTTTCAATAGTTTGCTATGAAATAATGGTATATGCTGTTTTTGCGGTAAAACGCCACAGTCTCTCATGTATCTGCCCACTGCGACACCAACCCCGTGTCAACGGGTGTGCTTTCTTTTGCATACAGGCGAAATGCTCAAACAGCTGTGGCATTTCGGAGCGGCCCGTATAACCTTTCGGTCGCTATAAAGTTGAACCTTGCATTATCGCATTTTCTCCATTGTCTGCCGCATGACTGAATCGTTACCGCCGTCACACTCCATTTAAGATTTCCGCACCGCGCAGGTCATATGCCGCTTTTCAAAGCAGTCCTGATAGCGCAGGCTGTCACCCATAGAGTTTGACCCCTTCCCTGTTCAGCTTGCGGGCAAAGCTCTGGCTATCTGCCGCGCTGCATTCCACTCCTCCGGCGTATACACGTTGAGAAAGTCACCGCACGTTGGTGCTTGACAAAAGCTTCCAAAGCCCATATACTATGGGCATGGTGATCATATGACTGACGGAAGTGGATGTTACCACATGGAGTATGATCGTGAAACCAGCCGACCGTCTGGGCAGAAAAAGCTCAGATCGGTGCGGCTTTTTCTTTTTATACGGATCATTTGATCTGTTGAAAAGGAGGTTTTTCTATTTGATCGAGGGATACATCCATTCCATTGAATCCATGGGCCTTGTGGACGGCCCCGGTATTCGCACGGTGGTGTTCTTTCAGGGCTGCCGCCTGCGCTGCCGCTACTGCCACAACCCCGACACCTGGGCCATGCGCAGCGGAAAAGAGCAGATCTTCACGCCTGAACAGCTGGTGAACAAGCTTCTCCGCTTCAAGCCGTATTTCGGCGATAACGGCGGCGTCACCTTTTCAGGCGGCGAGCCGCTCCTGCAAAAGGACTTTTTATGTGAGGTCCTGCTCCTGTGCAAACACGCGGGCATCCACACCTGCATTGACACCGCAGGCTGCGGCTGCGGCGGCTACGAGGAAATTCTGGCCCATACTGACCTCGTCTTGCTGGACATCAAGCACTTCTCGCTGGACGGCTACCACAGCATCACGGGACAGTCTCCGCAGGAGTTTTTACAATTCCTCTCCGCCGTGCAAAAGGCCGGTACGCCTCTTTGGATCCGTCACGTGGTGGTCCCCGGACTCACGGATTCCGACGCCCATCTGGAAGGGCTGCGCGCGTATCTGCATACGATCCACAACATTCAGCGGGTGGAGCTGCTGCCCTACCACACGCTGGGTGCGAACAAGTATCATGCACTGGGTATCCCGTATTCCTTAGAGGACGTACCCGCCCTTCCGCCGGAAGCCTTGGCTGACTGGCAGCAGCGATTTGACCGTGAATTCCATATTTAAATAAAATAGACAGGAGCGTATAAAACTATGCCTATTGATGTAAACTGCAGCGCCTGGAAGGGCTTTCGTACCGGCGAGTGGCGTCATCTCGTCAACGTGCGTAATTTCATACACCCCCTACGCCGGTGACGAGAGCTTTCTGGCCCCAACGTCCGAACGCACTCAGAAGGTTTGGGACAAGTCCCACGCCTTGATTTTAGAGGAGCTTCGCAAGGGGATCTTAGATGTGGAAACCGATGCCATCTCCGGTATCAATAACTTCGCTCCCGGCTATATTGACCGGGACAATGAGGTGATCGTCGGCCTGCAGACCGACGCTCCCCTGAAGCGCATCGTAAACCTGTACGGCGGTATGCGCATGGCCGAATCCGCTCTGGAGCAGTACGGCTACAAGCTGAACCCCGAAATCGAAAGACATTTCAGAACCTACCGCAAGACCCACAATGACGGTGTGTTCGATGCCTATCCCCACCGCACCCGGGTGGCCCGTACCGTGGGCCTGCTCACCGGTCTGCCCGACGCTTACGGCCGTGGCCGCATCGTGGGTGACTACCGCCGCGTCCCCCTGTACGGCGCTGATTTTCTGATTGAAGAGAAGAAAAAGGATCTGGACGCTCTGGACGGTGCCATGACCGACGAGCGTATCCGTCTGCGGGAAGAAGTGCAGATGCAGATCCGTGCCTTGCAGGAAATGGCCCTGATGGCCAAGGGCTACGGCTGTGACATCACCAAGCCCGCTGAGACCGCCCATGACGCTGTGCAGAGCCTGTACATGGCCTATCTCGCCGGTGTGAAGGAAAACAACGGCGCTGCCACCAGCCTGGGCCGCACCGCTACCTTCCTGGATATTTACATCCAGCGGGATCTGGACAACGGCACGCTGGACGAAGCCGGCGCGCAGGAGCTGATCGACCAGTTCATCATCAAGCTGCGGCTGGTGCGCCACCTGCGCACCCCGGAGTACAACGAGCTGTTCGGCGGCGATCCCACCTGGATCACTGAATCTCTGGGCGGCATGGGCATCGACGGCCGCACTCTGGTGACCCGCAACACTTTCCGCTATCTCCACACCCTCACCAATCTGGGCACCGCTCCCGAGCCCAACCTGACCGTTCTGTGGAGCCAGAACCTCCCCGACGCCTTCAAGCGCTACTGCGCCAAAATGAGCATTGACACCGACTCCATCCAGTACGAAAATGACGACATTATGCGCCCCATGTACGGCGACGACTACTGCATCGCCTGCTGTGTGTCCGCTATGGCGGTAGGCAAGCAGATGCAGTTCTTCGGTGCCCGGGCCAACCTTGCCAAGAGCCTTCTGTACGCCATCAACGGCGGTGTGGACGAAAAGAAGGGCCTGCTGGTCATCCCCGAGATTCAGAAAGACGATGACGAAGTACTGGACTATCCCAAGGTGCTGGCGAACTACAAGAAGGTGCTCTCCTACGTTGCCGAGCTGTATGTGGACACCATCAACATCATCCACTTTATGCATGACAAGTACGCCTACGAATCCAGCCAGATGGCCCTCCACGATACGCTGGTAGAGCGTCTGGCCGCCTTCGGCGTGGCCGGGCTTTCCATCGCCGCCGACTCCCTCTCCGCCATCAAGTTCGCCAAGGTGAAGCCCGTCCGCAATGAAAACGGCATTGCGGTAGATTTCGTCACCGAGGGTGACTTCCCCAAGTACGGCAATGACGATGACCGGGTGGACGATATCGCCGTGGAGATCGTTTCCTACTTCTCTGCCGAGCTGAAAAAGCACGCGCTGTACCGGGGTGCCATTCACACGCTGTCCGCCCTGACCATCACCAGCAACGTGATGTACGGCAAAAAGACCGGCTCCACCCCTGACGGCCGCAAGGCGGGCGAACCCTTCGCCCCCGGCGCCAACCCCATGCACGGCCGGGATGAGAGCGGTGCGCTGGCCAGCCTGAACTCTGTAGCCAAGATCCCCTACCGGGCCGTGTGCCAGGACGGTGTTTCCAACACCTTCTCCATTGTGCCCAACGCACTGGGCAAGACCGCCGAGGAACGCCGCAGCAATCTGGTGCAGATCCTGGACGGCTATTTCGTCCAGGGTGCGCACCATCTGAACGTGAACGTGATGAACCGCGAGGTCCTGCTGGACGCTATGGAGCACCCGGAAAAGTATCCTACGCTGACCATCCGCGTGTCCGGCTACGCCGTGAACTTCAACCGCCTGAGCCGCGAGCAGCAGTTGGAGGTGGTCAAGCGCACCTTCCACGAATCCATGTAAGCACCTGCGTATTCCCGAATGTTTACAGCCCGCTGTTTTCAAACAGCGGGCTGTGTTTTATCTTTTTGTTTTATTTGAGTACTGCGCAGCTTTTCTGACCGGTTTCTGAAGCAAAACAGTCAGAACCCCCGACGGCTGTTGAAACAGCCGCCGGGGTCTCTTTTACGATTGCAGTCTCCTTATTCCACGCCCCGGAAACGAGCCAGGAACTCCTTCGTCTCCTGCTGTTGGGGGTCGCCAAAGACCTGTGCCGGTGTGCCCTGTTCGCAGATCACGCCCTGATGCATGAACACCACCTGCGAGCTGACATCCCGGGCGAAGGCCATCTCGTGAGTCACCACCAGCATGGTCATGCCCTCCTGGGCCAACGCCTGCATGACGTTCAGCACCTCGCCCACCATTTCCGGGTCCAGAGCGGAGGTAGGCTCATCGAACAGCAGCACCTCCGGGTCCATGGCCAGTGCCCGGGCAATGGCCACCCGCTGCTTCTGACCGCCGGAGATCTGCCGGGGCTTGGCGTTGATATAGGGGGCCATACCCACCTTTTCCAGATACTTCAAAGCCTGCTGCCGGGCCTCCTCCTTGCTGCGCTTGAGGACTTTCATCTGTCCCACCATGCAGTTTTTGAGGACCGACATATTGTTGAACAGGTTGAAGGACTGGAACACCATGCCCACATGGGAGCGGTACTCCGGGGCATTGACGCCCCGGCCCGCCACGTCGGTATCGTGGTAGAGGATCTGTCCGCTGCTGGGGGTCTCCAGCAGGTTGACACACCGCAGCAGCGTGGACTTGCCGGAGCCGGAAGCGCCGATGATGGAAATAACGTCGCCCTTCTTGACAGTAAAGTCAATATCCCGCAAAACCTCATGGGTGCCGAAGGACTTGCCGAGGTGGCGGATCTCTAAGATATTCTCGCTCATATCAGCGTCCTCCTCTCGTGCTGCCGTTGCGGTTTTTCAGGCCGATGCGGATGCGGTTCCGCTTTTCCTCGCCGGTGTATTCCCGGTTGACCTCGTCAAAGGGTGTTCCCCGGTCGGGATGGCTGTAAGTGCCCGCCGCCATCACCAGCTGATCTCCCTGGGCCAGCTCGTAGCTGTCGGAGCCGTCCATGAGCTTTTCCACCAGCCGCAGGATCAGGGATGCGATCAGTGTCAGGGTCAAGTAGCCGATCATTTCAATGGTGGCGGATGGGAAGTACATATTGTTGACGCCCACGATGTAGCGGTGCTGGGCGAAGAACTCCGTAAAGCCGATGATGAACATAACGGAGGTATCCTTCACGTTGATGATGTAGTTGTTGCCGATCTGGGGCATGATGTTCCGCAGGGCCTGGGGCATGATGACGTTCACCATGGTCTGGAAATGGGTCATGCCAATGGCCTTGGCCCCCTCGGTCTGGCCGGGGTCAATGGAAATGATGCCGCCCCGGACGGATTCCGCCATGTACGCGCCGGTATTGATGGCCACGATCAGAAGCGCGGCGGCGAAAATATTGTCGAACCGGAGGGCGTTATTGGAAAAGTAGGGCAGGCCGTAGTAAATGAACACGGATTGCAGCACCATGGGGGTTCCCCGGAACACCTCTACATAAATGCGGATGATGATCCGCAGCAGCTTCAGCAGGAACCGCTTGGGCAGAGGGTCCTTCTTCGTATAAGGAATGGTATTCAGCACACCGCACAGCAGTCCGATGAAGCAGCCAATCAGTGTGGCGAGGAAGGCCAGCTTCAGTGTATTCCAGATACCGGCCCAGTACATCACCTTGTACTTGCTCCACAGCAGGACCATATCCTGTCCCAGCTTCACAAACTTATCCATGGTCAGTCTCCAATCATCTGTAATAATCAGCGAGGCCCCGCGCCGGGGCGTTTCTTGGGATCACCGGGGGTCCGGAGACCCCCGGCGGGTCACTCAGATCTCAGGCTGAATGGAAATAGCCTGATCCATCAGGGCGTTGAACTGCTCCTCATTCAGAACGGAGAGGACGGTGTCGATGGCGTCGGCCAGCTGGGTGTTGCCCTTCTGGACAGAGATGCCGATGTTCACGTTCTCGGCCCGCTCTTCTTCAGTAGCAAACTGGAAGTCGCCGTCGGTGCCGGAGAAGTTCAGGATCACCAGATTGTCGTCCTTGGCGACGGCGGCCAGAGCGGTGGGCATATCGGTGCAGACATAGTCCACGGCGCCGGTCTGGAGCTGCATGATCATTGCGGGGGCACTGTCGGCAGGAGCCAGCAGGTTGGTGTTCTCGATCTGGGGCAGGCAGGAATCATACCAGATGGTGCCGGACTGGGAGGTGCAGGTACCGCCGGCCAGATCAGCGATGGAGGCTGCGTTGGCATACTGGCTGTCCTTGGTGGTCAGGACCACGATGGTGGCGTAGTAGTAGGGACCCGCCATATCCACTTCCTTCATGCGGTCGGCAGTCATGGACTGACCGGCGATGTTGGCGTCCATGGTGCCGGACTGCACGGCGGGGCACAGGGAGTCCCACGCGGAGGACACGATCTCAAGCTCCCAGCCGTAGGTCTCGCAGATGCGCTGGGCGATCATCACATCGTAGCCGTTGGCGTAAGCGCCGGGAACGTTGGAAATGGGTACCGCGCCGTTGGAATCGTCCATCTGGGTCCAGTTGTAGGGCGCGTAGGCGCACTCCATGCCAACGGTGAGCACACCGTCCTCCAGACCCGGAATAGCGCTGGTGTCCGTGCCGGTCAGATCCTCCACAGGGGGGATCTCCACGGTGGGAGCGGCGGGGGTGGACTCCGCAGGGGTGCTGTCATTGCTGGAGGAACTGCTGCTGTCGCCGCCGCAGGCGGTGAGGGCCAGAGCCATGGTCAGGGCCAGAATTGCGCTCATCCATCTTCTTCTCATACTGTCTCCTTCTTGTCCGGCGTTTTTCTTCCCCGCCGGCGAGGAATGATGAAAAAAATGAACCGCTTTGCCAAGCGGTTCATGGAATATACGGAAAATCTGTCCCTTGAAAATAGGACGTCTCCGAACAGCCAATGATAGCGCTTCACAAAAAATTCTTGTGACAGTCCGGCAGATCTTCTCTGCCGACCCAGCATCCGGACAACAGGCATTGTCCTGACACTTCGGCGGTGGCCCCTTTCCCACTCCACGGCTGCGCTGGCCTTGCGGAGGGTACTGATGGATACCGCGCCTCTATCAAGCGATTCAATTTTGACTGCATCTTAGCACCGCTTTTCGCCATTGTCAACCATTTTTCCAAATTTTTAGTATCTTTAGCAGGTGTTGGCAAAAAACGGATACTTTACAGGCTGATTTATGGTATGCTTTCACAATAAACACTGTCATTAACATTGCTTATGTTGGAAGTCCAGACCGCTCTTGTCTTTTCTGCTCAGGTCCCGTATAATGAACAGCGTAACAATATTCCTGTGCCGAATTGCGGCGAAAGGAGCCATCCATGAATGTCATCGTTATCGGCGGTGGGGCCTCCGGCCTCATGGCCGCCATCACCGCCGCCAAGGGCGGCCATAGTGTCACGCTGCTGGAGCGGCAAGCCCGTGTGGGCCGCAAGCTGCTATCCACCGGCAATGGCCGCTGCAACCTCACCAACCTGAACATGGGCCTTCCCTACTATCACGGACAGGACGCCGCTTTCATCCGCCCCGCCTTTGAAGCGCTGAGTCTGGATGCCACGCTGGATTTCTTTCACGGTCTGGGCCTTCTGACAACGGCGGAGGACAATGGCCGGGTCTATCCCTACTCCGATCAGGCAGGCAGCGTGGTGGACGTGCTGCGCTTCGCCGCCGACGCCGCCGGGGTCACAACCCGCGCCGGGTTTGAGGTGACGGGTCTGAAGAAAACAAAACAGGGGTTCACCGTCCTCTCCGCCGAGGAAACCCTCCCGGCGGACCGGGTCATCGTCTGCTGCGGCGGCATGGCCGGCGGTAAGCTGGGCGGGACCCGCAGCGGCTATGAGCTGCTGCAATCCCTGGGCCACAGCGTCACCAAGCTGTATCCCGCACTGGTGCAGATCAAGACGGACAACACCTTTGTCAAGGCTTTGAAGGGCGTCCGGGCCAATGCTGACTTCCGGCTCTGCCGGAACCGGGATGCCGTGGCTGCCAGCCGGGGTGAAGTTCAGTTTACCGACTTCGGTGTCAGCGGCCCCGCCGTGTTTGAGCTGTCCCGATCCGCCGCCACGGAAAAAGGGCCTCTGACGCTCCACATTGACCTGCTTCCCCAGCTTTCCACACCGGAAATCGAGGAGCTGCTCCGCAGGCGGCTTAGCTCCATGCCGGAGCTGACCACGGAAAACCTGTTGGCCGGGGTGCTCCACAACCGTCTGGGCCGCACGGTCCTGCGGTATGCGGGCTACGGACTGACGGACCCTGTGGCATCCCTGTCTCCCGCCGATCTGTGGAAGATCGCGGGAGCCGCCAAGGACTTCGCTCTGCCGGTGGTCAGCGTACTGGGCTTTGACGGAGCGCAGGTCACGGCAGGCGGTATCCGTACCGCCGAGTTTGACCCCAAAACCCTCCAAAGCCGCCTGGTGCCGGGACTGTACGCCGCCGGTGAGGTGCTGGACATCGACGGTGACTGCGGCGGCTACAATCTGCAATGGGCCTGGTCCAGCGGCTATTTGGCCGGCCTGCTGAAAAGCGGAACATAGTAATAGTAAAAAATCAAGGGAACGGAATAACCGTTCCCTTGATTTTTATTTAGGACCAATCTGAACCAATCAGAACCAGTTCAGTGAGAAGAATTCGTTCACCTGTCCCGCCAGCACCAGCAACATACCGATGGGCGTGATATACTTGATGCAGATCCGATAGAAGGTGTCGATCCTGCCGGTATAGCCGATATGGAGCTCGTCCAGAACCGTCTGAGGACGGATCTCCCAGCCCACCATAATGCTCATCATCAAAGAGCCGATGGGCATGGCCAGGCCCTCAGACAGCATATCCACAAAGTCCAGCATGGAATCGTTCCAGCCGGCGGTCGCAGGCCAGGGGAACACACCGGTGGTACCCAGACCGTCGATCCCTACCAGCACCGAAACTGCGAAGATGGCAAGACAGACCAGAAACGCCACCTTGGGGCGGTTTCCCTTTCTGCCCTTCTGCTCCGCCCGGTCCAGGAAATAGGTGATGTCCACCTCGATCAGGGCGATGGCGGAGGAAATGGCGGCAATCAGCACCAGCAGATAGAAAATCACGCCGAACAGCGCGCCGACGGTGCCCATGGCCCGGAACACATCCTGTAAGGTGACAAACAACAGGTTCGGGCCGCCCAGCTTGATCTGGTCCAGCGGCGTTCCGCTGGCAATGCCGTTGGCCACGGCAGCGGGGATCACAGCGATACCGGCCATAGTGGCCACCAGCGTATCCGCAAACACAATGATCGCGGAGTTTTTCACCAGATCCTCTTTCTGGTTCAGGTAGGAGCCATAGGTGATCATGGCGCCCATCGCCAGCGACAGGGAGAAGAACATCTGTCCGCCGGCGCTGGCAAACACAGACAGCAGGCTGGGCGTCTCCGCCACAAACCCGGCTTCCACAGCGTATCCCGGCACGAACATGAACTTCAGGCCCTCCATAGCGCCGGGCAGGGTCAGGGAGCGGATGATGATGACCACCAGCATGACAAACAGCGTGGGCATACCCACGTTATTGAACTTCTCAATGCCGCCGGAAATGCCGCTCCGGTTGATGAGATAGCACAGAGCCAGAAACAGGGCGGCAAACAGCACCGCTCCGGCAGGATTGGACAGCATGGCGGCAAACAGCTCCCCGCCGGTGGCCAGCGATTCGCTGCCGAAGGCAAAGTTGCTGAGGTTCAGGGCCATATATTCGATGCAGTAACCGCCCAGCACCGCGTAAAAGCCCATCACCGCAAAGGGAGAGAACAGCGCCAGCCAGCCGATCCACCGGAATTTCTTCGTCAGGGCGTGATAGGTGCCCATGGCGCCCTGTCCGGTCTTGCGGCCCATGGCAAGCTCCGAGGCCATGACGATAAAGCCCACGAAAATTGCCAGCAGCGCATAGACCGCCAGATACGCGAAGCCGCCGGACTTACCCATTTTGTAGGGGAAGCCCCAGATATTGCCCAAGCCAACCGCAGAGCCGATGGCCGCCATCAGGAAGCCCAGATTGCTGGCCCAACTGGCACGTTTTGTCTCCATAAACGATTCCTCTCTTCTTCAGTATGCAAAACATATTACTTATACCCTCTTTTTTTCCGTCCGTCAAGACGCTGATTGCACGAAAGCGCAGATCGCCGACAAAAAAGTCTCCCATTTTTTCAGAAATCAGGTTCCTATTGCCTGCCCCGCCGAAAACGTATATAATAACAGGCAAGAAATCAAACACAGACAAGGAGTGCTTTATGAAGCAGGAATTTATCCGGGTGGGCCGCATCGTCAACGCCCACGGCATCCGGGGCGAGGTGCGGGTGCAGCCCCGCCGGGTCTCCCCCGCGCTGCTGACCCGCTGCAAAACCTTTTATATCGACGGTCAGCCCGTCGCCCCCACGGCGAATCACGTCCACAAGGAGCTGGTGCTGCTGAAGCTCCCCGGCGTGGACGATATGAACGCCGCCCTGACCTATAAAAATAAAGACCTGTTCCTCCGCCGGGCCGACATCGTTCTCCCGGAGGGAGAGTATTTTGACGATGAACTGCTGGGGCTGGAGGTCTATGACTGTGACACCGGCGCCCTGTTAGGAACTCTGACGGCGGTGGACGAGTACCCCGCCAGCAAGGTCTACACCGTCAAGGGTGAGCGGGAGATCCTGATCCCCGCCGTGAAGGACGCCTTTATCCGCTCCGTTGATTTGGACGGAGGACGGATGGAGGTCAAGGTCTGGGAGGGGCTGTAAATGGACATGCAGATCGACATTCTGACCCTGTTCCCGGAATCCGTGGACGCCATGCTGAACGTCAGCATCTTAGGCCGGGCGCAGGAGCGGGGCTATATCGCCATCCGCACCCACCAGATCCGCACCTACACCACCAACAAGCAGATGCAGGTGGACGATTACCCCTACGGCGGAGGCCGTGGGGCCGTGATGCAGGCAGACCCTCTGTTCCGCTGCTGGGAGCACGTTGTCAACACCTATGGCCCCGGCCGGACCATCTTCATGTCCCCCTGCGGCCGTACCTTCACCCAGTCCGTCGCCAGAGAACTGAAAGCCCAATATGACCACCTGATTCTGGTCTGCGGCCACTACGAGGGCATTGACCAGCGGTTCATCGACGCGTGCGTGGACGAGGAACTGTCCATGGGCGATTTCGTCCTCACCGGCGGAGAGATCCCCGCCATGGCAGTAGCGGACGCCGTGTGCCGCATGGTGCCCGGTGTGCTGCCGGACGCCGAGTGCTTTGAGGAGGAATCCCACTGGGACGGACTGCTGGAATATCCCCAGTATTCCCGGCCCGCCGTGTGGCATGACCGGGCCGTGCCAGAGATCCTTCTCTCCGGGGATCACGCCAAGGTTGCCGCGTGGCGGAAAAAGGAGAGCTACAAGCGCACCATGACCCGCCGTCCGGATCTATTCGCGCATTTTGACGAAACGAAGCTCACCACCAAGGCGGAGCGGAAAATTCTGGCGCAGGCCAAGGAGGAATTTGCCGCGGAACAAGCTGAGACTTCCGCGGAACCGGAGGAATAAACCCTCCCCATCAGAAAGGAGGCCCCCATGAAAAAGCGCGTCATTCTGATTCTCTGCGTGCTTGCGGTTCTGCTGACAGCCGTCATCTGTCTGCCCTTTGCCCGGAAGATCGATACCACCGTCACCGCCACGGAATACCGGTTCGATGATCCGGCCTACGCCGTGGAGCACACGGTCGTGATCTGCGGTCACGACACCCGGAATCTGCTGGGCTACGGCGTTTTTGAGGGAACCTTTGCCGTCAGCGGCTTTGAAAGCGGTCAGGAGGGGTGGACGTTCCGTGTCTCCTTTTCCGACAAGAAGTCCCTCGGCACCGCTTTCAGCCGGCGTCCAAGTGGGGAAGCCTGCACCCGGGACCTCTTTCACCTGCTGGCTGACCGGGACTGGTCAGACTTTGCGGGGCTGATCATGGAGGTCTCCGACAAGGCGGACCATTCCTCAAGCGGAACCTTCGACCCTGACACGGGACGGTTTCTGGTCAGCGGTCCCGCCGACCGGGAGGCCGCCGTCGCTAAAGCGGCGGCGCTGTTCCGGAAGGATCCCTACTGGTACGGCGTGTTTCAAGGACAACCCGACTGACATAGCCGAGGCCGGACGCTTGTGCGTCCGGCCTCGGCTTCTGTATATTCAGTTGCTTCTGGAGCACTTCTCCGCGTCGATGGCCAGCACCAGCATCAGCGCCCGGAGGGCGTCGGCGGGGTTTACCACGTCGATGACGTAGGTATCCGTCCAGTGGAACAGCTCCTTGGTGACGGTGGCCACCAGTGCCCCGCAAGGCTCCGTCACCTGATAGTCCCACTCCATAAAACTGCCCTGAACCTGCCAGCCGTTGCAGTCAATATCGAATTTCGGGGCGAAAAAGGTAAACGCCTTTTGGATACTGCCGATATACTCATCGTTTTCGTACAGCTCGAATTTGGGCAGCAGCGTCAGCACCCGCTCCTTCACGGTGCCGATGTGGTTCCCGGCGGCGTCAAGGATGTGGAGGCAATGGCCCCAGGAGAGCTTGCCCTCCACGGTGTAGACCGTCTCCCCCGCCTCGTTATAAATATCATAGCTGTCGAACCACGAGAAAAACCGCTGCTTGAAAAGTAGCTTCATAGGCCCTCCCTGTCAAAAGACGATGCCGCCGTCACGGTCGCGGTGAAAATCTCTGGAAAAATAGGCGGTCATAGCTTTTACCAGATAGTCCGTATCCGCCGCCCCCGCCGTCTCGCAGACGCTATGCATGGCCAGCTGGGGCAGGCCGATGTCCACGGTAGGAACGGAGAGATGGGCTGTGGATATATTGCCCAGAGTGGAGCCGCCGGGGAGATCCGCCCGGTTGCTGTATCGCTGGACTGGCACCCCCGCCTCCTGACAGATGGCCTGAAACACCGCCCCGGATACGGCGTCCGTGGTGTAGCGCTGGTTGGCGTTGTACTTGATGACGATGCCGCCGCCCAGCACCGGGAACTCCCCCTTGTCGGCGTACTCCGGGTGGGCGGGGTGGATGGCGTGGGCGTTGTCCGCCGACACCATGAAGCTGTTGGCGACGGCCGCCTTCCAGCCCTCGCTGTCAAGGCCGCAGCCGTGGGCGATCCGCTCCAGCACATCGGTCAGGAAGGTGGAATCCGCCCCCTGACGGGTGTTGCTGCCCACCTCTTCGTTGTTGAACACCGCCAGCACCGGCAGGCTCCCGCCGGGCTTTGCCGCTAAAAAGCCCTCCAGACAGCCGAACACGCATTGAAGGTCATCCAGCCGGGGGGAAACGATGAATTCCCCGTTCAGGCCGGTCTGCACCGCTTTTGTTCTGGGATAGAGGAACAGCTCCGTGGAGAGCAGATGCTCCTCCCGCACCCCAGCCGCTTCGGCGATGAGCTTTCGGAAGGTCCCCGGCTCCTTTCCGCAGCCCAGCAGGGGCAACAGGTCCACCGCCGGGTTCAACTCCGCTCCCTTGTTCACGCTCCGGTCCATGTGGATCGCCACGCCGGGGATCACCAGCAGATCCCGGTCAATGTTCACCAGACGGCTCACAAGGCGATCTCCCTGCCGGATCACCACCCGGCCCGCCACAGACAAGGGCCGGTCCAGCCAGCCACGCCACACACCGCCGCCGTAAGGCTCCACACTGAGCCGCAGGGTATTGCCGGCGGAAGCCGCTTCTGCGGTCTCCCGCACCTTGAAGGTGGGAGAATCGCTGTGGGCCGCCGCCATCAAAAAGCCGTGAAACGGCCCCTCCGGCACCCGGAACGCCACCAGAGCGGAGTCACCCCGCTCCACAACATATAGTGTTCCCTTTTCCAGCTTCCACTGCTCAGATTCCCGCAGCTCCACCGCTCCCGCCGCCGCCAAGGCCGCTTTGGCGTTGGCCGCCGCATGGTAGCAGGTGGGGCTTTCGTCTAAAAAGCGAAACAGCTTTTGCACCGTATCCACGTTGATTTCCTCCTGTCCGATCCTGATTTTTTATTATTATACGCTCTTTTGTCCCCGAGGTAAAGATAGGTGCCAAAGTTTTCTCGCGCTTTTTATAACATATTACAAATCTGTTTTCAGCCCTTGAAACGCAAGATATTGTATGTTATGATTCTTTTGCTACAAAAATATTGAGGGTGCCCTGTGCACCCTTTCAAAATGTAATGGAGGAAGATCAGCATGACAGTCATCAAGCGGAACGGCTCGGAGGTAACCTTTGATATCACCAAGATCATTGCGGCCATCACCAAGGCCAATGAAAGCGTGGACGAGTCCATCCGGATGACCCCCATGCAGATCCAGCGGATCGCGGAAAGCGTGGAGTTCTCCTGCCTGAAGATGAACCGTTCCCCCTCTGTGGAGGAAATACAAGATTTAGTGGAGTATCAGATCATGGCCCACGGCGCCTTTGAGGTGGCCAAGAACTATGTGACCTACCGCTACACCCGCTCTCTGGTCCGCCGCTCCAACACTACTGACGAGAAGATCCTCTCCCTGATCGAGTGCTGCAACGAGGAGGCCAAGCAGGAAAACGCCAACAAGAACCCGGTGGTGAATTCCACCCAGCGGGACTACATGGCCGGCGAGGTGAGCCGGGACATTACAGAGCGGATCCTGCTGCCCCAGGAGATCGTGGAGGCCCACCGGGAGGGCATCATCCACTTCCACGACGCCGACTATTACGCCCAGCACATGCACAACTGCGACCTGGTAAACCTGGAGGACATGCTGCAAAACGGCACCGTCATCACCGGCACCCTGATCGAACGGCCCCACAGCTTCGCCACCGCCTGCAACATCGCCACCCAGATCGTGGCACAGGTGGCTTCCAACCAGTATGGCGGCCAGTCCATCTCCCTGACCCATCTGGCCCCCTTTGTGGAGGTCAGCCGTCAGAAGATTCGTAAGATCGTGGAGGCGGAAATGGCCTCCATCGGCGCGGACCCCGGTGCGGAAAAGATCACGGAGCTGGTGGAGACCCGTTTGCGGGAGGAAATCCGCCGCGGTGTTCAGACCATTCAGTATCAGGTGGTAACGCTGCTGACCACCAATGGACAGGCTCCCTTCATCACCGTGTTCATGTATCTGGGTGAAGCCGAAACTGAGCGGGAAAAGAAAGATCTGGCCATGATCATTGAGGAGATGCTGCTCCAGCGATATCAGGGCGTGAAGAATGAGGACGGCGTGTGGGTCACCCCTGCCTTCCCCAAGCTGATCTACGTACTGGAGGAGGACAACATCACCGAGGATGCCCCCTACTGGTATCTCACAGAGCTGGCCGCCAAATGCACCGCCCGCCGCATGGTGCCGGACTACATCTCCGAGAAGAAGATGCGGGAGCTGAAGGGCGACGTCTATACCTGCATGGGCTGCCGCTCCTTCCTGACGCCGGACCGCTTCACCGACGCGGGTATCGGCAACATTGCCAACGCCAAGAATTACCAGCCCGGCAAGCACAAGTACTACGGCCGCTTCAATCAGGGCGTGGTCACCATCAATCTGGTGGACGTTGCCC
>OODG01001328.1_pt1 | contig 17019 bp, 13 predicted proteins | sample 1671621 | NCBI WGS metagenome assembly OODG01 (sample SAMN06348175, study PRJEB24527) | human gut metagenome | biome: human gut; feature: ankylosing spondylitis patient; material: feces | host: Homo sapiens | place: China | collected 2015-10 | reverse complement strand
ATATTTCTGCCTTTGTGATCGGACGCGACCCGCTGGATGAGTTCGGAGGCTTTACGCTGGACTGCGGCACGGTGAACGGCGCAGCCGTGAACGATGCCGTGATCAGCGATAAGGGCTATCTGATCGGCATGGTGGTGGAAGCCGACACCACCAGCTGCAAGGTGATGACCATTCTGCACCCCAGCTTCAGCGCTGCGGGCGTGGTATCCCGCACGCGGGAAAACGGCATTATCAATGGCAGCACCGATTATGCCGGTGACGGCCTGTGCGTGCTGACCAATCTGGAACGCGCCACTGAGACGAAGATGGGAGATCAGGTGATCACCACCGGTCTTGGAGGCGTGTTCCCGCCGGATCTGCTGGTGGGAACCGTGCAGAAGGTGGAGCCGGAAGTCAGCGGCAAATCTTCCATTGCAGTGGTGCGCCCGGGTGCAGACCCGCGCACGGTCAAGCACGTATTCGTTATTACCGACTATTAAGGGGGCGCATTTGTATGGAATCACGCCGCATGCGCAGCCGCAGCCAGATCCTGAAATGGGTCTGCTACGCGGTGGCACTGTTTGTGTGCGCGGCACTGCAGACGACCCCCGGCCTGCTCCAGCTGGGGCAGGCAAAGCCGCTGCTAGTGCTGCCGCTATGTCTGGCGGTGGCAGTATTTGAGGGAGAGTTTGCCGGGGCGCTGTTTGGCACGGTAGGCGGTCTTTTGTGGGACTACGCCGCCGGGCGCACGGTGGGTATGCTGGCGCTGGAACTGCTGCTGCTCTGCTTTGGGGTATCGGTGCTGGTGCAGCTGTATTTACAGGTGAACTTTGGCAACTTTGCCGCAGTAAGCACCGTGACGGCACTGCTGGTGCTCTCGCTGGACTGGCTGTTTTTCTATTATATGCCGGGCTATGCCGGCGCTGCGCTGCGGTTCATTGCCTTTGTACTGCCCAGTGCAGTGTTGACCATCCCGGCGGCGCTGCTGGCCTTCTGGCTGGTGCAGCGCATCCATGACGGGTTTGGAATCGACAACGGTGTGGTCTGACCCGTAAAAGGAGAACCAGATGAACGAAAATGAACGCAAGGTCGTGGTGCGGCGGATGCTGCTGCTCATTACAGTGGCCTGTATCATCATGGGGCTGTATACCTTCCGGCTGATTTTTTTGCAGCTGGTCAACGGGGACGACTTCAAGGCAAAAGCCACCACCACCACGGATTATAAGTTCACGGTCACCGCTGCGCGCGGCAATATCGTGGACAGCACCGGCAAGCGCATTGCCACCACCAGCACCGGCTATAACGTGGTGTTGAACAAGCTGCAGATGGGAGATCAGGATCTGGACACCATGCTGCAGCAGATCGTGGAGCTTTTGCGCAAGAACGATGAAAAATGGCTGGACACCCTGCTCATCAGCGAGCCGGATGCCGCCGGAAACTATACCTTTACGGACAGCGCCGACAGTGCCAGCGACCAGAAAACGCTGGCAGACATGAAGGAGACGCTGGGTCTGCAGCAGTACGCCACCGCCAACGATGTGATGGAGATGCTGGTGGAGAAAAACCAGCTGGAAAGTTTCTCACTGCCGTGGCAGCGGGTGCTGGCGGGCATCCATTACGAGATGGACCGACAGGCCTTTTCCAACGTAAATAACTTTGTTATGGCTGAAAACGTCAGTCAGGCGACGGTGGCTACCATCAAGGAGCATTCCCTCACGCTGCCGGGCGTGGAGATCGTGGAGACCAGCACCCGCAGCTATGAGCAGGGCGATATCCTGCCCGCTGTGCTGGGGCGCGTGGGCAAGATCACCGCCGAAAAGTGGAAGGTGACCGACGAAAACGGTCAGGTGACCTATCCGCTCAAGGAAAAAGGTTATAACATGAACGATGTGATCGGCATCTCCGGCCTTGAGTCCGTGTACGAGGATGAGCTGCGCGGCAAGGACGGCGTGGAGACCATCACTCGTAATTCGGACGGCGTGATCGTGGACACCAAGATCACCACCGTGCCGGAGCCGGGGCATACCGTGCAGCTGACCATCAACAGCGACTTTCAGCGGGCGGTGGACAAGGCACTTGCCAATAACATCGATATGATCAACCGGGTGTACAACACCGGCGATATGAAAGCCGCTGCTGGTGCTGCGGTGGTGCTGAATGTGAAGGACGGCAGCGTGCTGGCGGCCTCCAACTACCCCAGCTTTGACCAGAACCTGTACGCCACCAACTATTCGGAGTACAGCGCCGACCCCAGCCTGCCCCTGTTCAACCGGGCGCTGCAGGGCCTGTACACCCCCGGCTCCACCTTTAAACCCTCGGTGGCAGTGGCGGCGCTGGACAGCGGCCTCATCAACCAGTACTCCACCGTCAACTGCACCGGCGTGTATACCTATTATAAGGACTACCACCCCCGCTGCACCCGCCACGGCCACAGCGGCAACATTGATGTGGTCACCGCCATCAAGTGGAGCTGCAACATCTTCTTCTACGATGTGGGACGCCGTCTGACCAGTGACGTCTACGATGCCTACGCCTACAAGTTGGGGCTTGGTCAGCGCACCGGCGTGGAGGTAAACGAGGCTTTGGGACGCCTGACCAAAAAAACGGATAAAAACTACACCTCCTCGCTGGATATTCAGGCTGCTATCGGGCAGGGCAACACGGTGGTAAGCCCCATCCAGCTGGCTACCTACGCCGCCACACTGGCCAACAACGGCGTGCGCTACCGCACCCACTTCGTCAAGGCCATTCTGGATACCAACACCGGCGAGGTGCTTAGCGAGACCCAGCCGGAGGTGATGGATATCATCGAGGGCAACGGCAACACCTTTGAGCTGGTGCGGCAGGGCATGAAACAGGTGCCCAGCACCATCAGCGGCAAGATCTCCAGCTACCCCATTGCCATTGCCTGCAAGACCGGTACCCCCCAGCGAAGCGAGACTTATGCTTCGGGCAAGCACTACCTGAACGCCATAATGATCGCTTACCTCCCGGCAGACGACCCGGAGATCGCCATCGGCATCACGGTGGAGTACGGCGGCTACGGTGCCCGCACCGGTGATCTGGTGGTGGATATCGCCAACGCCTACTTTGCCATGAAGGACGGCACGCTGGAGGTAGACCCCTATGTGGACCCGCGCACCGTGGCACAGGAGGACGCCGCAGCATCGGATACCGCCGCCCAGACCGCTCCGGATGCTGCAAATGATGCACAGACCGATACCACAGCCGCGGAGCCGCAGCAGACAACTGCCCCCGTAGGGGTGATAGAGGAAGAAAATAACGATGCAATGCTTGCGCAGTAAGGCGCAGCTGCGTGCAAAGCAGTGAACTTGAACGAAAATTTGAATATTGTGTCCAAAAACCTGTTGTAAATGAGTTACGTTTGTGATATCATGTATAGCAAAGGAAATTTAGCAAGTGTTTTATATACAAATGTTTCAATAGAGGAGAGATCTACAGATGACGATTGCCCTGATCGCGCATGACTCCAAAAAGGAGCTGATGGTTCAGTTCTGCACGGCATACTGCCGCATTCTGAGCCAGCATAAATTGGTGGCGACCGGCACTACCGGTAAACTGATTTCCGAGGCCACCGGCCTGCAGGTACAGCGCTTTCTGGCCGGTGTGCAGGGCGGCGACCAGCAGATCGCGTCCCGCATTGCCTGCAACGAGATCGACCTGCTGCTGTTCTTCCGCGACCCCATCAATGCAAAGCCCAGCGAGCCGAATGAGATGACTCTGCTGCGCCTGTGCGATGTGCACAACATCCCCATGGCCACTAACATCGCCACCGCCGAGGTGCTGATCCACGGCCTCGAGCGCGGAGATCTGGACTGGCGCGATATCGTGCACCCCCAGAACTAAAGTATGTAAAAAAGAAGCGCTGCATCGTACAGATGCGGCGCTTCTTTTTGCGTAGAAAGCGGTTGGCTCAGACTGTTCCGTTCACTTTAAAATCCTGTGCCATCTCCTGCACATCAGCGGCGGTAAACTCGCCCAAGGGCAGCAGCAGCCGGGCAAGGGTATCCTGCGGCAGCGCTGCCAGTGCGGCGCTCTCGTCCAGTGCAGCGTCCACAGCAGGGCAGACGGTGTGCACACCATCGCTGCCCAGCTCCACTCGGGCGTGGTGCCCGGTGGCAATGTACTGGATGCCCAGCTTGTCGGCAGCGGTCAGCAGGGCGGCAAACCGGGCGTCGTTGCCGCTGCCCAGCACCTCGGCGGGCTGGTCTGCCAGTGCTTCTGCCTTGAGCACGATGCACTCAATGCCAAGAGCCTCGGCAGCCTGCCGTGCGGCTGCGGCCCACGCGCTTTGGTCAGCGGCCAGCTGCACCACAGCCCCAGCCACGCCGAAGCCCTGCTGCTGCAAAATGCGTACCACAACGCCGCAATCTACGGAGCCGTCCATGCTGACAAGCACCTTGTCCTGTGTTTCGTAGGTGTCGAACCCGTTGCCGGGCAAAAATGCGTCGCTCATGTTCCTTGCCTCCCGCCATGTGCTTTGCTTTGTGCTACGGCCAGCTGGTCGCAGCGTTCGTTTTCCGGGTGGCCTGCATGGCCCTTTACCCAGACATAGGTGATCTTGTGCCGTGCCTCCTGCTCCAGTGCCTGTGCCCATAAGTCCGGGTTCAGGGCAGGGGAGCCATCGGCTTTTTTCCAGCCCCGGCGCTTCCAGCCCTTGGCCCAGCCCTTTTCCAGCCCGTTGATCACATACTGGCTGTCAGAGCACAGCCGCACCTCGCAGGGCTCCTTGAGCTGGCGCAGCGCCTCGATAAAGGCCGTCAGCTCCATGCGGTTGTTGGTGGTGCTGGCGTCGCCGCCGCTCAGTTCCTTTTCGTACACCTTGCCGTCAAAGCGGTAGCGCAGCACCGCACCCCAGCCGCCCGGGCCGGGGTTGCCGCTGCAAGCGCCGTCTGTGTACACCTCTACCTGTTTCATGGGGTTCTCCTTATAGAATAGAATACCTTTATTTAGCGCTATTTTGCCCGGGATGTCAAGAGCCAATGTATACGCCAGTCCAGTTTTGCCAAACCTTGGAATTGACAAAACCGGTGCGAGATACTATACTTAGCGTAACAAAATGCGTATAGGGGTGCACCAAAGGTGTGCGCCCGGCTGTTCCGGCAGAAACGCCACGGTCGCATCGAACAGATGGACTTACCTGGCCAAGAACCTCTTGCGGAACCAACAGCGCTGCTGCAAAAAGCACGCTGAACGATAAATTCTATACGATGCATCAACCGGAAGCCGATGCAGTTTCAGGTGCTTCCCCTGTGCAAGGTGCGGCTGCTCTCCCCGGCGGAGCGCGGCCTGACCTGCAATTGAATCTGGAGGTAAAGAATGGCTCAAACAAAAGAAAATAACCCCGCACCCCGTGCAAAAGCCCCGGCAGCGCCCAAGGCAGCTGCCGCAAACGGCACTGTTCCCGCAGGGGAAAAGCACACCCGTCCCACTACCCGCCGCCCCTACTATAACCGCCGCCCGCGCCGTGCGCAGCAGCCCAAGGAGGCAGCGACCCCCATCCATATCTACCCGCTGGGCGGTCTGGGCGAAGTCGGCAAGAACATGACCGTCTACGAGTGCAACGGCGATATGATCATCGTGGACTGCGGTCTGGTGTTCCCGGACAGCGAGATGTTCGGCGTGGACATGGTCATCCCGGACTTCACCTTTGTGGTGCAGAACAAGGATAAGATCAAGGGTCTGCTCATCACCCACGGCCACGAGGACCACATTGGCAGCATTCCCTATCTGCTGCAGAAGTTCAGCCTGCCGGTGTACGGCACCCGCCTGACCTGCGGCCTGATCAAAAACAAGCTGGAGGAGTTCGGCCTTGCCGGCAAGACCAAGTTTGTGGAGATCGTGCCCCGGCAGAAGATCAAACTGGGCTGCTTTACCGTGGAGCCCATCCATGTCAACCACTCCATCCCGGATGCCGTGGCCTTTGCCATCGACAGCCCCGCCGGTACCATCATCCAGACCGGCGACTTTAAAATTGATTACACCCCGCTGGCTTGCGGCGTGACCGACCTGTCCACCCTGTCCGAGTACGGACAGCGCGGTGTGCTGGCTTTGCTGAGCGACTCCACCAACGCGGAGCGCCCGGGCTTTACTGCTACCGAGCAGAAGGTGGCCGCCGGTGTGCGCAGCCTGTTTGCCCGCGCCCGCAATAAGCGCATCATCATTGCGACCTTTGCGTCCAACATCTACCGCGTGCAGCAGATCATTGATCTGGCCGTGGAGGATGGCCGCAAGGTGGCCTTCAGCGGCCGCAGCATGGTCAACAACACCGCCATGGCGCAGGAACTGGGCTATATGCACATCCCGGAGGGCACCCTGATCAGCGTAGACGAGCTGAACCAGTACCCGCCGGAGCAGGTGGTGCTGGTGACCACCGGCAGTCAGGGCGAGCCTCTGAGCGCGCTGAGCCGTATGGCCTCCTGCAGCCACCGTCAGGTACGAGTAGGCCCCGGTGACTTCATCATCATCTCCGCAAACCCCATCCCCGGCAACGAAAAGAGCGTGACCAAGATCGTCAACGGTCTGCTGCTGCTGGGCGCAGAGGTCATCTACGAGAGCATGTACGATGTGCACGTTTCCGGCCACGCCTGTCAGGAGGAGCAGAAGCTGATGCTTACCCTGACTAAGCCCAAGTACTTCCTGCCTGTGCATGGTGAGTATAAGCAGCTGAAAAAGCACGCCCTCACTGCTGCAAGTCTGGGCATTCCCACCAGCAATATCCTCATTGCGGAAAACGGCTCCAACGTTATCCTGTCGCAGGACGAGATGAAGCTGGGCGAGCCGGTGACCGCCGGTGCCGTCATGGTGGACGGCCTTGGCGTGGGCGATGTGGGCAACGTGGTGCTGCGGGACCGCAAGCACCTCTCCGAGGACGGCCTTGTCATCATCGTGGCTACCGTGGACAGCAAGACCGGCAAGGTGCTGGCCGGGCCAGATCTGGTGAGCCGGGGCTTCGTGTATGTGCGCGAGAACGAGAGCCTGATGGACGGTGCCCAGAGCATTGTGGAAAATGCACTGGAGCGCTGTGTGGACGAGCACGTCCGGGACTGGAACAGCGTAAAGACCCGTGTGCGTGAGGCACTGAGCAGCTATATCTACCGGCGCACCAAGCGCAGCCCGATGATCCTGCCGATCCTGATGGAGGTCTGATCCGGGCGCACCGCAAAGCGGTGCAGCGTCTGAGGAGGCAAAAAACGAATGAAACGTAAACCAAGATGGACACTGGAAATGCTCACGGCCAGTCTGGCGGTGCTGTGCGGCCTTTTGCTGCTGGTGCTGCTGGTACAGCGCCCCACAGCATGGCCGCTGCTGGCCGTGCTGGTGGTGCTGTGGGGCGTAGGGGCAACCTTGTTCCGCTTCAGGCTGCGCAGCTGGGTGGTGCGCTGGACAAGCGGCACCACCTTTGAAAAATCCAAGGTGCAGTTCAGTCTGGAGCCCCTTTCCCAGCCTGCGGTGCTGCTTTCCGGCGAGACGGTGTTGTGGTATAACAGCCAGTTCCGCACCCGCCTGCTGGGCGGGCAGGATGTGCTGGCCAGCCGGGTGCAGAAGCTGCTGCCCGGGCTGGATCTGCAGCTGTGCCGCAAGCGCGAGGGGCAGCTGCTGACCCTTGCCGACGGCTATTGGAGCGTGCACAGCTCTACCGTGCCCGGCGAAGCCGAAAGCATGACCCTGCTGGTGCTGAACGAGGAGACCGAGCTGCGCCGCATCGAGGCAGAGTATAAGGCCAGTCGTCCGGGGTATCTTGCCTTTCAGCTGGACGGCTACGACGATGTGTTCGGAGATCTGATGGACAGCGAGCGCGCCCGCCTGCTGGAGGGCGTCAACCGCATTCTGGAGGATATGATCGGACGTGGCAGCGGTTTTCTGCGCCGGGTAGGCAGCGGCGGCCGCTATATCGCCGTGGTGGAGGAGCGCCAGCTGGAGCAGTTCGCCAACCGCGGCTACGATGTGCTGGATAAGATCCGCGCACTGGACCCCAGTGTGAGCCTTTCAATGTCCATTGGTATCGGCCGCGGTGCACGAACCCTGCGGGAAGCGCAGGATATGGCCGAGCACGCGCTGGATATGGCGCAGGGACGCGGCGGCGATCAGGCCGCTGAGATGACGCTGGACGGCTTTACCTTCTATGGCGGCGTGAGCCACGGCGTGGAAAAGCGCAGTAAGGTGCGCAGCCGCCTTGTGGCTGACCAGCTGGTCAAGCTGATCAAGGAGGCCGACCATGTGGTCATCATGGGTCACCGCATGAGCGATCTGGATGCCATCGGCGCAGCCGAGGGTGTGCTGCGCATTTGTAAGATCTGCGATGTGCCGGCGGTCATCGCCGTCCGGCGAGACGCTACGCTGGCGGCCAGTCTGATCGATGCGCTGTGCAAGGCGGGGCAGAAGGATGACTTCATCGACCCCAAGGACGCCCTGCCCATCATCTCCAAGCGCACCCTGTGCATTGTGGTGGATACATATCAAGCGGGTCTTGTGGAAAGCAAGGACATTCTGGAAAAATGCGGCAAGGTGGCCGTCATCGACCACCACCGCAAGGGCGTGGGCTACATCGAAAACCCGGCACTGGTCTGTCACGAGCCCTATTCCTCCTCGGCCAGCGAGCTGGTCACCGAGCTGTTGCAGTATGTGGGCGAGCGGGACGACAAGCCCAACCGCGTGGAGGCCGAAGGTCTGCTTGCCGGCATTTTGCTGGATACGCAGGACTTTACCCTGCACACCGGTGTGCGTACTTTTGAAGCCGCTGCTGCCCTGCGCCGCTACGGCGCAGAGACCGAGCGGGTGCGCCGATTGTTCGATGTGACCATGGTGGAATACAACGCCAAGGCCGATTTGGTGGAAAAGGCGCAGATGTACAAAAACTGTGCCATCTCCATTGGCGGCGAGGTCGCCCCGGAAGCCCGGGTCGCCATTGCGCAGGCTGCCAACGACCTATTGCGCATTCAGGGCGTGGACGCCAGCTTTGTGGCAGTGCAGGTGGGCAACGGCGTAAACGTCTCTGCCCGCAGCATGGGTGCCGTGAATGTGCAGGTGATCATGGAGTCGCTGGGCGGCGGCGGCCATCAGACCATGGCAGCAGCTCAGCTGAAGCATATCACCCCGCAGGCGGCACGCAGCCGCATTCAGGATGCCATCGACCAATATTATCTCTCCCAGAAAAAGACTACGCCGGAAGCACGACCGGCAAAAGGGGAATAAAACATGAAACAGTACGATTATCTCATCGTTGGTGCCGGTCTGTTCGGTGCTGTGTTTGCCCACGAGGCCAAAAAGGCAGGCAAAAAGTGTCTGGTCATTGATAAGCGCGACCATATCGCGGGCAATATCTACACCGAGAATGTGGAGGGCATCAACGTGCACCGCTACGGTGCGCATATCTTCCACACCAACAACAAGGCCGTGTGGCAGTATGTGAACCAGTTTGCAGAGTTCAACCGCTACACCAACAGCCCGGTGGCCAACTACCACGGCCAGATCTACAACCTGCCCTTCAACATGAACACCTTCAACAAGATGTGGGGCGTTGTGACCCCTGCCGAGGCCAAGGCCAAGATTGAAGAGCAGAAGGCTGCTGCGGGCATTACCGACCCGCAGAACCTGGAAGAGCAGGCCATCAGCCTTGTGGGCACCGATATCTACGAAAAACTCATCAAGGGCTACACCGGCAAGCAGTGGGGACGCCCCTGCACCGAGCTGCCCGCTTTTATCATCAAGCGCCTGCCGGTGCGCTTTACCTACGACGACAACTACTTCAACGCCCTGTATCAGGGCATCCCCAATGGCGGCTACACCGCCATGGTGGAAAAGATGCTGGCTGATACCGAGGTGCGCCTGAACGTGGATTATCTGGCCGACAAGGCTGCGCTGGACGCACTGGCTGAGAAGGTAGTCTACACCGGCCCGGTGGACGCCTACTTCGGCTACCGTCTGGGCGCGCTGCAGTACCGCAGCGTCCGCTTCGAGACCGAGGTACTGGACACCGACAACTATCAGGGCAACGCGGTGGTCAACTACACCGACGCCGAGACCCCCTATACCCGTATCATCGAGCACAAGCACTTCGAGTTCGGCACCCAGCCTAAGACCGTCATCAGCCGGGAGTACAGCGCCGAGTGGAAAAAAGGCGACGAGCCCTACTATCCTGTCAACGATGAGAAGAACGGCGCCCTGTATGCGCAGTATAAGGCACTGGCCGATGCCGAGCCGGGCGTGATCTTCGGTGGCCGTCTGGGCGAGTATAAGTACTACGATATGGACAAGGTCATTGAGGTAGCGCTGGACGTGGCCGCAAAGGAGCTGGCATAAAGAGCGCAACTGCCCCGGGTCACCGCCGCAAAAAAGGCGTCCCCTTGGGGGAGCTGTCGCCGCAGGCGACTGAGGGGGGAGGCGCGCAGCGAAGGACATTTGAAATGCTGCCCCGCTTCCTCTTGCCCAAAAACGACAAATGCGCTATACTATTACCATAAGACTGCACCGGTTTTCCGGTGAGAAGTGAGGGATACTATCATGAAAGTGATTCTGAAGCAGGATATCAAGGGCATTGGCAAGAAGGACGAGATCCACGAGGTCTCCGACGGCTACGCCCGCAACTACCTGTTCCCGCGCAAGCTGGCCGCTGTGGCGGATGCCAGCGCTGTGAACATGGCGCGCGGCAAGGAGGCCGCAGCCGATTTCCACGAAGCTGAGAACGTGGCAGCCGCCAAGGCTCTGGCTGCCAAGATCGAGGGCAAGACCGTGACCATCAAGGCCAAGGGCGGCGCATCCGGCCGTCTGCACGGCAAGGTGACCGGCAAGGAAGTTGCCGAGGCACTGGCTGCGCTGGCAGGTGCACCCATTGATAAAAAGAAGATCGAGCTGGAGACCAAGGACATCAAGGATGCCGGTGTGTTCAACGGCAAAGTCCGTCTGTACGTTGGCGTCGTGGCTTCCTTCAAGATCCAGGTGGAAGTGGAACAGGCCTGATCTGTGTGCCGTTTGCGCCCCCTCACAGCAGGGGGCGCTTTTTAGCTTTACAGGATGCTTTGGATTTTGGATAAGGACAAACTACTATGCCGAACGAACGACGTTATTCCAATGAACTGAATCTGGAGAGCGTGGGCATCAATCTGCCCTACAATATGCAGGCAGAGCAGAGCGTGCTTGGTGCGGTCCTGCTCAAGCCCGACACCCTGACCGATCTTGTGGAGATCCTCAAGCCGGAAATGTTCTACACCCGGCAGAACGCCCAGATCTGGACCGAGATGCTGCGCCTGTTCACCAACGACCAGACCATTGATTTTGTCACCCTGCTGGATGCAGTGGTGTCCGATGGTGTGTTCCCCAGTGCAGACGAGGCCAAGATCTACCTGACCGGTCTGGCGGAAACGGTGCCCAGCATCTCCAATGTAAAGGCCTACGCCCAGATCGTGCAGGAAAAATATCTGGTGCGCCAGCTGATGGGTGTTGCCAAGGACATCTTGCAGGACGCCGGAGACGAGCCGGACGCCGACCTTTTGCTGGAAAATGCCGAGCAACGCATCTACGAGATCCGCTCCGGCCGCGATTCCAGCGCCCTGACCCCGCTTTCGTCCAGCATGGTGGAAACGCTGACCAACCTGCAAAAGATCAGCGGCCCGGATGCGGATAAGTACAAGGGCATTCCCACCGGTTTCCGTCTGCTGGATACCGTGCTTACAGGCCTTGGCCGCGGCGATCTGGTCATTCTGGCAGCCCGTCCCGGTATGGGCAAGACTAGTTTTGCACTGAACATCGCCACCCGCGTGGCCATGCAGCAAAAGGTGCCGGTGGCCATCTTCAGTCTGGAAATGACCAAGGAGCAGCTGACCAACCGTATCCTCTCGTCGGAGGCCGGTATCGACAGTCAGGCCTTCCGTACCGGTGCGCTGCGCGCCGAGGACTGGGAGTATCTGGCGCTGGCTACCGAAAAGCTGCACGATGCACCGATCTATATGGACGATACCTCCGGTATCACCATCACCGAGATGAAGGCCAAGATCCGCCGGGTGAATCAGGACCCTGCCCGCCCCAACGTGGGCCTGATCGTCATCGACTATTTACAGCTGATGACCACCGGCCAGCGCAGCGAGAACCGTGTGCAGGAGATCAGCTCCATCACCCGAAACCTGAAGATCATGGCTAAGGAGCTGAATGTGCCCATCATCGCGCTGAGCCAGCTGTCCCGTGCGGTAGAAAAGCAGGGCAACAACTCCAGCCACCGCCCGCAGCTTTCGGACCTGCGTGACTCCGGTTCTATCGAGCAGGACGCAGACTGCGTTCTGTTCTTGTACCGCGATTCCTACTACGCCAGCCAGAACCCGGACGGTGCCGAGGTGGATGCCGATACCGCCGAGTGTATCGTGGCAAAGAACCGTCACGGCGAGACCAGTACCGTGCCGCTGGGCTGGGATGGTGCCCACACCCGCTTTATGGATGTGGACTTCAAACGCTGATGGATACCGCGATTCTTGCCCGGGTGGAGGATTTCTGCATCCGGGAGGGGCTTTTGCAGCCCGGCGCACCGCTGCGGCTGGCGGCGGCAGTCTCCGGCGGCGCGGACAGCATGGCGCTGCTGCTTTTGCTGCGGCAGCTGCAGCCGAGGTTCGGCTATACACTTTCTGCCTGCCATGTGAACCACGGTCTGCGCGGGCAGAGCGCCGACCGGGACGAGGCCTTTGTGCGGGCGGAATGCGCCCGCCTGGGCGTGCCGCTGCGGGTGTTCCATGCGGCAGAGCTGGCCTCGCCCCCGGCACACGCCGGGGAGGACTGGGCGCGCCGTCTGCGTTACATGGCCTTTGCGCAGCTGCAAGGGCAGGGGATAGATGCCATCGCTACGGCCCATACTGCAAATGACCAAGCGGAAACGCTGCTGCTGCGGCTGGCGCGCGGCACCGGGCTGCACGGTGCGGGCGGCATCCGGCCTAAGCGCGGGTGCTACCTGCGCCCGCTGCTCTGCCTGAGCCGCGCCGAGACCGAGGCCGTCTGCCGGGCAGCAGGACAGCCGTGGGTCACCGATGAGACCAACGACACCGATGCCTACGCCCGCAACCGGCTGCGCCACAGCGCCCTGCCTGCGCTGGAAAGCACCAACGCGGCGGCGGTGCAGAATCTGGCGCGGTTCTGTGAAAAGGCCGCGCGGGTGGATGCCTATCTTGCCGCCGGGGCTGCAAAGCTTCTGGCAGCGGCACGCCTGCCCGGCGCAGAACCTGCATGGCAGCTGGCACCCTTGCAGGCGGCAGCCCCCCTGCTGCTGGAAACTGCGCTGCACAGTCTTGTGGCTCCGGTGCGGGACGCAGAGGAAAAATATGTGCAGCTGCTGTGCGCCGTGGTGCGGCAGGGCAGCGGTGCAGTACAGCTGACCGGACAGGTGCGTTTTTGCGCCGGGAGCGGCTGTCTGCGGCAGGAAATGCTGCCGGACGCGCTGCCCCGGCAGCTGGAGAGCGCACCGCGGCAAGTGCCCCTTTTGCCCGAAAAACAGCCGGAATTCCGGCTGCGCGGGGGCTGGAAGGGGAAAGCGGAGCTGTTAACAGCCGATTTTGAAGAAAAAATACAAGTCGTTCATAAAAAAGACTTAAAAAATCGGGCGGATTATGCTAGAATAACTACGTTGTACACTGGCCTTGTGCTGCGTGCCCGACAGCCGGGAGACCGCTTCCGGCCTGCGGGGCGGGGCTTGAGCAAACCGCTGCGAAAGTGGATGAACGAGGCCGGCGTCCCGAACGAACTGCGGGATACGCTGCCGCTGCTTGCCAGCGGAAGCGAAATTTTATGGGTGTGTGGAGAAGGCTTTGCCGATGGCCTTGCACCGGACACGGAAAGCAGATGGATCCTGCACTTGGATGCAGAGATCGAAACACAGGAGGAAAAAACAAATGAGTATGCACGATGATATCAAGACCGTTCTGGTCAGCGAAGAGCAGCTGAAGGCCAAAGTGGCAGAGCTGGGCGCTCAGATCAGCCGGGATTATGCCGGTAAAAATCTGGTGCTGGTGTCCATCCTCAAGGGCTCGGTGGTCTTTATGGCCGATCTGATGCGGGCTGTGAGCATCCCCTGCAATATCGACTTTATGGTGGTCTCCAGCTACGGCGGCAGCAACACCACCACCAGCGGTCTGGTCAAGATCATCAAGGATCTGGACGGTGATCTGTCCGGCAAGGATGTGCTGATCGTGGAGGATATTCTGGATACCGGCGTCACCCTCTCGAACCTTGTGCCCATGCTCAAGATGCGCAACCCGAACTCCGTTAAGATCTGCACCATCCTTGATAAGCCCAGCCGCCGCAAGGCCAACATCCAGCCGGATTACGAGGGCTTTCAGGTGCCTGACGAGTTCGTGGTGGGCTATGGTCTGGACTACGATGAAAAATACCGCAACCTGCCCTATGTCGGTGTGCTGAAGCCCGAGGTCTACACGAAGTAACGTGTCCATTATAAAAATCCAGAACTGGAGTTGATTTTTTTGCAACCGAAGAAACCCCGTTTCAATCCGCTGGTGATCGCCATTGTGCTGGCAGCCGTGCTGATGGTGTGGTCGGTGCTGGGCGGCACCGGCGGCAGCGCCAGCGGCTCTTCTATGGCATATTCCACGGTGGTACACTATTTTGAGAGCAATCAGGTCACCAAATTCTCGCTGGATCTGAATACCGGCGTGATCACCATGACCCTGAAGGAGGGCGCACAGGAGCTGCCCAACGCTGCCGAGCAGAGCACCACCCAGTCCACGGGCGGGCTGCTTTCCGGCCTGCTGTCCTCCTCTTCCGCTGCCCCCACCGGGGTGAAGAAGAACGAGGACGGCACCGAGACGGTCAGCTATAAGCTGCCCTACGCCCGGATGTTCGTGGACCATGTGTCGGACTACATCGCCCAGTACGATGCAGCCAACCCCGATGCGCCCATGGTGTACGACTATGTGCCCGCCAAGGAGACCATCCCTTGGATGGAGATCCTGTTCTATCTGGCTATGCTGGGCTGCACCGGCTTTTTGCTGTTCTCCATGATGCGCGGCGGCGCCGGTGGCGGCGGCATCATGAACGTGGGCAAGGCCAAGGTAAAGGACGAGCACGAGAACAAAAAGACTGCCACCTTTGCCGATGTGGCCGGTGAGGACGAGGAAAAAGAGGAGCTCAAGGAAGTTGTGGAATTCCTCAAGAGCCCCGATAAGTTCAATACGCTGGGTGCCCGCATCCCCCACGGTGTGCTGCTGGTGGGCCCTCCGGGTACCGGTAAGACCCTGCTGGCCCGCGCCTGTGCAGGCGAGGCAGGGGTGCCCTTCTACTCCATCTCCGGCTCTGACTTTGTGGAGATGTACGTCGGCGTGGGCGCATCCCGCGTGCGTGACCTGTTCGATAAGGCCAAAAAGACCATGCCCTGCATCATCTTTATCGACGAGATCGATGCTGTGGGTCGTCAGCGCGGCGCAGGTCTGGGCGGCGGTCACGATGAGCGCGAGCAGACTTTGAACCAGCTGCTGGTGGAGATGGATGGCTTTGAGGCCAACGACGGCATCATCGTCATGGCGGCCACCAACCGTGCCGACATTCTGGATAAGGCGCTGCTGCGTCCCGGCCGTTTTGACCGTCAGGTTACGGTCGACCGTCCGGACGTGAGGGGCCGCGAGCAGATCTTGCGCGTGCATGCCGAGAACAAGCCGATGGACGAGGACGTTAAGTTTGAGAAGCTCGCCCAGATGACCGTTGGCTTTACTGGTGCCGATTTGGCGAACCTGCTCAACGAGTCTGCGCTGCTGGCCGCTCGCCGTCATCGTTCCGTGATCTCGATGGACGAGGTCGAGGAATCGATGGAGCGCGTGATTGCCGGACCGCAGCGCAAGGGTCGCGTGATGACCGAGGCCGAGCGCACCACGATTGCCTACCACGAGAGCGGTCACGCCCTGGTGGGCCACATCCTGGAGCACTCCGATCCGGTCCACAAGATCTCGATCGTCAGCCGCGGTCAGGCTCTGGGCTACACGCTGCAGCTTCCGCAGGAGGACCACTTCCTCAAGACCAAGAACGAGATGCTCGACGAGCTCGCCGTGTTCTTGGGCGGCCGCGTCGCCGAGGAGCTCATGTGCGATGACATCACGTCGGGCGCGAGCAACGACCTGGAGCGCGCGACCAAGATGGCGCGCGAGATGGTTACGCGTCTGGGTATGAGCGAGGAGCTGGGCACGCAAGTGTTTGGCGAGGCGCAGCATCAGGTGTTCCTTGGTCGCGATTACGCCGATCACCAGGATTACTCCGAGGAGACGGCGCGCCGCATCGATATTGAGGTTCAGCGCATCATGCGCGAAGCCCATCGCCGAGCGGTCGAGATCCTGGATGTCCGTCGCGATCAGCTCGATCTGATGGCGAAGGTGCTGCTTGAGCGTGAGACCGTCGAAGGCGACGCCGTGAATGCCCTGCTCGACAACGAGTGGGACGCCTACCTTGAGCGCGAGGGCGATATCCTAGCGGCCAAGGAGGAGCGCAACGCCAAGGCTGCCGGCATGCCGACCAAGAAGCGCGCGCCTCGTATGAGCGAGGAGGAGCTGGCGGCCGATGCCGCGGCATTTGCGCAGGCGGCCATGCAGGAGGATGCCGAAGTCGCATCCGATGACGCTGGCGATGACTGTGCCGTCAACGCCGATGCCGACGCCGACAAATAGCCGTTGTAACAAAAGCCTCCGCGGGGAAACCTGCGGAGGCTTTTTCTTTTTGGACGATATGGGGGCTGCCTGCTTGCTATAGACGAAGCCGACACATTTTGGCCAGTATTGCTGTGACACTCTGCTCGGCTAAAGCGTACAATACCGCCTATGCGAAAGGGGAACAGATGATCAACGAAACTATGTATGCTCGCGGTGCGGAAAGCTCCATCATCCGTGAGATCTTTAGCTATGGTCTTGAGCGCAAGGCGCAGATCGGTGCAGAGAACGTATTCGATTTTTCGCTGGGAAATCCGAGTGTTCCGGCGCCCGCTGCTGTGGCTGAGTCCATTAAGAAGGCATTGGAGCTGCCGAGCGACCAGCTGCATGGATACACGCC
>OODG01001323.1_pt1 | contig 17029 bp, 9 predicted proteins | sample 1671621 | NCBI WGS metagenome assembly OODG01 (sample SAMN06348175, study PRJEB24527) | human gut metagenome | biome: human gut; feature: ankylosing spondylitis patient; material: feces | host: Homo sapiens | place: China | collected 2015-10 | reverse complement strand
GAAGAATCCTTCTATCAACCCCGATTCCCGGCAAACGATGTCCCGTTGACCCGGCGTAGATGTCCGGCAGGGCGGCAGAAGCGGCAGAATGCAGGGCGCTGACCTGCTCGGACACCGAGCCGTCCTGCGTTTCGCTGCAGCTTGCGGCGGCCGCCTGTGCCAGCTGCAGCATCTGGGCCTTCTGGTCGTCGGTTTAAAAACTTTACTGACTTCTGTTAATTCTACGGCTACTGGCGCTAAGATTTTAAATGGTATTATTGCCGCCAGTCCTTGGATTATTGCTGCTACTGCCGCTACCGCTTTGGCTGTCGGTATATATAAACTATGTTCAGAAAGTGATGATGCAGCTAAGGCTCAAGGGCGTTTAAATAGCATAATGGCTACTTTGAATAAAGAAGTTGCTACAGAGCGCCTCACCTTGGATAATCTCTTTACTCCTTTAAATAAAGCTCGCGAAGGCACTGAAGAATGGCAGAAGGCAAAGGATAACATTGTAGCCAAATATGGTGGTTATCTTGATAAGATGGGCATTGAAATAACCAATGCGGATACAGCGAGAAAAGCGTACGATAAATTGAGTGAAGCAATAATCAATTCTGCTCGTGCCCGTGCTATGGAGTCAGCAACAGCAGGTGCTGCAGATGTTTATACGGGAAAGGAAGCTGAAACAATAAAAAATATAAGGGAGCGCCTTTATGGAAATATAGGTTTCGGAGATGGAAAAATATCATCGCAGGAGGCTGGAAAGGCTATGGGGCAAATAATGCTTGCAGTACGTAGTGGGAAGAATATTCCTAAAGAAGCGAGAGATATCTTATCTAAGTTGGAAACTGTTTGGACAGATCCTGAAGGTTTTGCGCATCGGGATAATTTTGTCGCGAACTATATTTATCAGAGTATTTCTGATATTCGTAAAGCTAAAGAAAATTATAAAAAAGAACTAGCCACTGCAAAAGTTATGTTTGGTGGAGGGCAAGATCTATTGTCTACATCGAACGCAGAAATAAATACAAATGATACAACGAATGGGACTGTAACGATTGAACCTCGTGTAGAATTAGAATCTGCCGAAGGAAGTTTATCCGCTTTGGAAGCAAAACTTTCGGAACTTAAAGAGAAACAACAGAAAGCACCTCTTGAAGAAATCATTACTTTCTCAGTAGATATTGCCAATTTGCAGTCTGATATAGCTTCAGCCCAATCTATTATAAATAAGATGAATTTTCAGGCAGCGCATCCGGTGAAGCCGACTGATTTAGGTGCGGCTCCTGTTGATGGAAGATTTGATACGACTAGTTCTTTAAAACTTGGCGTCAAAGATGGAGGTTTGAAAGATATGAAACTCGAACCGATGCACTTTGATATTCAAGATCCCTTAACCGGTATGGAGAGATGGAATGAGGCTGTGGGATTGGCAAGAGAAAAGAATCGGGAACTGACGGATAATATGGGAGCAATGGGGAATGCTATGGGAAATGTTGGTAACCTGATAGGTGGAGCAGCAGGTGAATGGTTACAGTGGGGAGCCAATGCAGTACAGGCAATAGGACAAGCTATCCCGCAAATTATGGCATTATTAGGTGTTCAATCTACGCAAGCTACGGCTAACACTGTTGTTGCTGGAACAGGGGCGGCTGCCAGTGTGTCGAGTATTCCTATTGTGGGGCCTATATTGGCTATTGCGGCTGTAGCGAGTGTATTGGCTGCTTTGGCCAATCTGCCTAAGTTTGCTTATGGCGGTATAGCCTATGGCCCCACTTTAGGCCTTTTCGGAGAATATTCCGGGGCGATTAATAATCCGGAAGTAGTAGCTCCGCTTAATAGATTGAGGCAGTTGATACAGCCTGTTGGAAATGTGAATGTTGGCGGTACTGTGGAATTTAAGATTGCCGGACGTTATCTGAAAGGAATACTGAATCGCGAAGGAAACCTGAATAACAGAAGCTAAAAACAGAAGTTATGCAATATTTGAAGTATAAAGGAGAGTTTTTAAGCCGGAATAACACAGTATGCTCTGTAGAGATATACCGGGAGGCTGCTGCTGCCTATGATCTTATTGGGAAATTACAGTTCCCTTCAGATGAACCTGTCGTCATAGAATGGGCACATTCTGACAAGGAGGAAAGCTTGTGTGGAAGCGTAGCCGATGTTACTATTATAAGTCCGGGAGACCGTACTTACGAAGACTTATATACCATTACTCCCGGAGATATCACCTTGAAAATATACCGTAACGGCTCTCTTTATTGGAGCGGGACTCTTGACCCTGAATTTTATGAAGAACCTTATTCTTCGGGATCTGAATATGAAGTGACACTCACCTTCAGTGACTTCGGAATATTGAATCGCATGAAATTCAATATGAAAGGCATGCAGTCTATGCAGGACATTTTGAATGACGCATTGCAACGAGCGAAACTGGGACATTGCTCCCCAGTCCGACAATACATATCTACTTGTATGAAAGGGAACTCGACGCCTGTCACATTGTCTGACCTGAGTTTGCGGGCGGACAACTTCTATGATGAAGATGGGGAGGCTCTTTCTATGTACGAAGTTTTGGAAGGCATGTTGCAGCCACTGGGGCTACGGATGGTGCAACAGGCGGGAGAAGTGTACGTGTACGATCTGAACGCTCTGTACCAAAAGGTCGGTACGGAACAAGTACGTTGGGAATCAACCGATCAACACATGGGTACGGACAAGGTGGCAAACAATGTGAAAATCACCTTTTCACCCTATAGCGATGCAAGGCTGTTGACCGGAGATTTGAAGTATGGAGGTGATAAAACCGAAAATACGGGTATTCAGCCCGATGGTTCCAACTGCTATAAATATCTTCCAAACTATAAGAAACCGGAGGATTACGACTGGGATTACAGTGATATTTCTTTCTTGATGTATGTGGGCAGCAAGGGTACAGGAACAAGTAGTTCTTCTTATAAGCGTTATTTTGAGATAGCACCTATATTGGGAGGTTCCAAAAGCACAGGAGTGGCTTACTTCTTTTACACTGGCTACGGATCTCTGTCTTCAGGAGTTCCTAAACCGGTAGGAACACCTCCATCGACTCGTAACGATACTCCTGTGATAAAGACAGAGAAGATATATCTGCCTGCAATAGGTGCCGACGAAACGGCGCATACTTTGCTGCGCCTGCAACTTGGCATACTGATAGATGCACGCTATAATCCTTTCAGTGACGCTGATGGTGATAACGAGAAAGGGAACTATAATGCTATATTGAACGATGCCGGTTATCTGTATCTTCCATTCCGTGCCGTAATATATGATAATGCCGGCAACGTGCTGTGTCATTATGCCAATAAGTACGAAACTACTAAGACTTATTTGGAGCCGCACATGAAATATACCACTGGAAAATGGGTGGATGGGGCACCGGCCGAATGGGACGAAGCGGTGCTGGCCTACTATAATACTGACGACCCCGGAGGGACACTACAATCGTTGGGCTGGAGAACCAATCGGCAGACACTGATGCGGAACAAAAAATTTATTATGCGGAGGCCGTCATGGCTGAAGGTTGACGACGGACAATATATGGCATATCCTCCTGTATCCGGATATTTAGAGATCAGTATACTGACAGGTATAAGAACATGTAAAACGTTTTTGTGGAGTTCTCGGGAGGATAGCAACGATATAGTGTTAGAGACGGATATAACCTCCCGCGTGCGTTGGATGCTCTATAAGCTTCCGGCACTGTCCGTGGTAAGGACGAATTCTGTATTTGAAGAGTATAGTAGTGATGATGTGGAGTATACCGGAGTACTGAATGAGAATGCCAAAGACAACATAAAAATAGATACAATCTGCGGTACCATGGAGGAAGTAAATCCTGTAGCGCGGGGAGCTTATCATCAAACTTCCACCGGGCTGCAGATAACAGAAATGACCAGAGCTGGGCGCACTACGCAGGTGGAACACCTATTGATAGGTACACTTTACAGTCAATACGCAGAACGAAAAACCGTACTGTCGGGCACAACCCGGCTGACGGGGGGAGGACTGAAGTCGTGTACTGATGCAAATCAAGAAGATAAGCGCTTTATTGTATTGCAAGACGTACAGGATTTGATAGCTGATGAACGGGAGTTGAAAATGGTGGAATTACGACCGGATGAATATGAAGAGAAATAAAATCGTGTATTGAAAGACGTTGGAGTGGTATTTTAAAAAAAGGAATTATTATATGAGCAAAAAAACTTATACAGCCGGTACTGTCCTGCGTACTCCATTGCCACGGAGTAAGCGGCTTAGAGAACTCGGAATGGGAGGAACTTTATCTAATTCATCGACTGTGGTTAGTGTGACGGGTGGTTCGTCTTCATCTGGTTCTACAAGTGACGGGCATACGCATGCCAACAAGGCCGACATAGACAAGGTTATCACTGATAACGACCGTTATATCTATCTGAAACAACTTGAAGAAACAGAAGACGGATATGAATATATAGAAAAGAAAGCTAAGGTGGGGTATGCTGATGAAGCGGAGCATTCCGCAAAGGCTGATGACGCTATCCATGCCGACAAGGCGTATGATGTAGATGCTGACAGCCCGGTATATGATAAGTTTTTACGGAAGGATGTGGCGGATATTGCCGCAAAAATCACTACTTTTCTTGAAGGTTTATATATAGGCAATAGCGAGCATAGCATATCTGTCAGTGATTCCAATGTGGTTACGGCTATCTTTGACGAACTTAAGAATATCTTTGGCATCGTGTCTTCCGATTTTGTTTCCGGAGATTTGGGAACCGGATTCAGCCTTAAATATAATCAGGAGACGGGAAGGTCTTATCTTGAGGTGGACGAAATCCTCGTACGGAAATTGGCATATTTCGTTGAACTAATCATCAAACGCTTATCATACGTCGGTGGGGAAATCATTCTGACTCCGGCATCAATGAAGTGCGTAAAGGTAGAGGAGTACGATGCCTGTTACCGCTGTTACTTTGAGCAGGATAGTGGGGATAAATCCATCATACAGGAATTTAGAATCGATGACCAAGTGCGTGCACAAACCTTTAATATCAAGGAAGGAACGTCTCATAATGTTACTAATAGCTATTATTGGCGTTTGGTGGTTGCCATAGGTGATAATTATATCGATCTTTCAAAATCAGATTGTGATACGGGCAGCGGTGTTCCTGAAGCCGGCGATTCCATCGTGCAGCTTGGCAACCGGACGGATACGACACGACAGAATGCGATAATCCTTTCGACGGTGGGCGACGATGCCCCTTCTATCAAACAATATAAAGACATTGATTCATATTCTTTGGAAGGCAAAGAAGTTACCATCATTTCTCCGTTCCTGAACAAATTTATCGGGCAGTTTATCTCCGAAGCGACCGGGAAGAGTTATGATAGTATGTTCAATGAACTTCAGGCGGACCTTGGTCTGATAAAGGAGCAGACAGATAAGGAATATACGATATGGTTCTTTGAATACGTTCCGACATTAGCCAATATACCAGCCATAGATTGGAATACCAGCGAATTGAAGATGATGCATGAGCAGGATATGTTTTATAACACAGCTTCCGGACTGGCATATAGATTCGTAAAGTCTGCTGACACTTGGGAATGGATAGATATTACTGACCAACAAACGATTAAAGCTCTAGAAAATGCCGCCAAGGCCCAGGACACGGCGGACGGCAAGCGGCGGGTTTTCGTCTCCCAACCGACGGAGGCGCAGGCGTATGACGTGGGGGACTTGTGGACGAATGCGACTTACCCGGCGGTCGCTCCTTATACATACGAGAATGACACGCTTGTCTGCAAGACGGCCAAGACGGTGGGAGCGGCTTTCAGCATCAGCCATTGGAAGCCGGCAAGCAACGGTACAACGGCGTATATGAAGAATCTGGGAGATAGTATCCTGTTGCAGGTAAGCGGCAACTACGATGAGTTGAACGGGCTTATTACCCAGAATCAGACATCCACTGATGCCGCCATCCGGGAAGCGGAAACGAAAATAGCGTCCGCGGTGTCCGCGGCGGCGGATGCCATGGCGAAGGCACTGGAAGCGTTCAATAATGCGGGCACGGCACAAGATACCGCTGATGAAGCCAATGAGGGCATCACGGCTAATGCCGCCGCCATACAGGTGACCGACAAGAAGATTACTGCTTTGGCGGCGAAAGTGACGTTCGACGATGACGGGCTGATTACGAATGTCAATAAGTCCGGACTGGTAACTACCGCCGAGATGAACTCGCTGATAACAGAGAAGTTCACGTTCGACGCTGACGGGAAAGTGACTAATATCAGCACGGCCGGATTGGTGACGGAAGACGACTTCGTGGGGCTGTTCGCCACTCGGGTTACCGCCGAAGGGCTGGTAAAACAGACGGATATCAGTGCGTTCATAACGGAGGACGAGGCGGGAAATTTGATTTCGAATGCGGTGATACAGGCGGATAAGATCAACTTTATTGGGAAGACAGTTATTTTAGGAGGTAAGTTTACCGTTGACGAAGAGGGGAATGTGTCAATGACAAACGCTACGATTGCAGGAACTGTTAATTCGAAAAACGGATATATCGGGGCATTTAAAATAAATGAATATGGACTTTCTAATATCGGTGATAACCCTTTGGCAAGAATAGAAATAGAGAAGGACGGAGGGAAATTCTTCAGGATCAATACATCTTCCAGAACAATGTGCGCTATCCGGGGAGATGGTATTACGGCGGTGCGCCCGTATAGGCGATATAATAAATGTAGCATTGGCAAGCTATTAGGTAAGTGTTCCAATATTTACCTATCATCACCAGCTTATCTGCCCACGAAAGGACGGCAGGGAGTATAGCACGCTGGAAAGCCATAAGTCAATTAGTTATCAAATTGCAACTGAATGGTGAGATGAAACAGATAGATACGAGGATAAAATCCAAACTGATTGAATGATAGTCCAAGTGAACCCAGTATGTTTTATAGTGAAAGATAACTTAACTCGCTATACCGTAATACCTCTGTTGCGAGCGTCGTGTAGTAGAGGCAGGAACAAATTACGGCACAACCGCAGTAAGCGGTAACGGGCGGAAGTCATATCCGACAATCTATCATAGCCATGTTATTATATCGTAAACGGGGATTGCCTAAATCGGAACGCCGCAAGGCTATTAGGTACAGACCTATGAAAATCCGACAAGGCAACGGAGCTTCCGTAGTAGTCTGAGCAGGGGAAAGCCCTGTACATGGCGAAGGGAAGCAGCTAATAATTTTAATGCAAATAACGGAAAATGTGAGAGACATTATGAGAAGTCCAGAGTATGTATTAAACAGTCTAACGGAACACAGTGAAAATTTGAATTACAAGTTTGAACGCTTGTACCGTATCTTTTTCAATGAGGAAATGTATTACGTTGCCTACCAACGCATATATGCGAAACCGGGCAATATGACAGCAGGTGCAGATGGGAAAACCATTGACCAAATGAGCCTGAACCGAATTGAACAACTGATAACATCGTTGAAAGATGAGAGTTATCAGCCCCAACCCTCAAAACGGATGTATATCCCAAAGAAAAATGGGAAAATGCGTCCATTAGGTGTACCAGCTTTTAATGATAAATTATTGCAGGAAGTGGTCAGAATGATATTGGAAGCCATCTATGAAAGACAGTTTGAAAAAACGTCACATGGCTTCCGACCTCTAAGAAGCTGCCACACTGCCTTGTCTGATATTCAGAAGACATTTTCGGGCGTGAAATGGTTCGTAGAAGGTGATATTAAGGGATTTTTCGACAATATCAATCATGAGATACTGATAGGTATTCTGAAAGAACGTATCGCTGACGAAAGATTTATTCGCTTGATTAGAAAATTTCTGAATGCAGGATATATCGAAGACTGGAACTTTCATAACTCCTACAGCGGAACACCGCAAGGCGGAATTGTCAGCCCTATCTTGGCAAACATATACCTTGATAAGTTGGATAAATTCATGAAGGAATACACTGGAAAATTTGATAAGGGGAAAGAACGGAAAAGAACTAAACAGGTAGTATCACTTGAAGGCAAACGACACCGTATTCTGAAAAAGTTGAAAGTGGTAAAAGACAAAAGTGAAAGGTCAGAATTGATAAGACAATATAAGGCTTATCAAAAAGAAGGTTTGCAGTATTCTGATGGTGACGAAATGGATATGAACTACAGAAAACTCAAATATGTGAGATATGCGGATGATTTTCTAATTGGAATTATTGGCAGTAAACAAGATGCTATCATCATCAAAGAGGACATAAAGAACTTCCTCTATGAAAAGTTGGCTCTTACACTGTCCGATGAGAAAACACTTATCACCCATGCTGAAAACGCTGCAAAATTTCTCGGATATGAGATTTTTGTAAGGAAATCCAATGACACCAAAAGAAGCAAATACGGAGTACTAAGACGTGTCTTCAATAAGAGGATACAATTGGCACTTGGAAAGGATACGTTTAAGAAAAAGTTGCTCGAATATCGTGTTTTAGAAATAAAGATACACAACGGCAAGGAGTATTGGAAAGCAAAATCCCGTCCCAAACTTTCAAACAACAATGACTTTGAGATACTTGACAGGTACAACAAGGAAATAAAGGGCATTTACAATTACTATTGTTTGGCTAATAATTGTAGTAGTCTGTCAAAACTTGGGTATATCATGAAATATAGTATGTACAAAACATTTGCGCAGAAATATCGGACAACGATGTCGCAAATCCGAAAAAAGTACACCAAGAATGGACTTTTTTCAGTTAGATACTATTTAAAGAACGGTACTGCCAAAGACTTGACCTTTTATCATGGTGGGTTCAAAAAGAAAAATCCAATGAACATTAAGGATTTAGACAACTTGCCCAAATTCACATATCATCCTACAAACACAAGTCTTATAGATAGGCTGAAAGCGGAAAAATGTGAATTATGTGGAGCAGTCGATAAGTTAGTGATGCACCATGTGAGAAAATTAAAAAATCTTCAAGGGAAAACTACCTGCGAAAAACAAATGATGGCTCGCAAACGAAAGACTATTGCCATATGTGGTAAGTGTTACAAAAAACTCAGTAACAATGAATAGATTGATATTATTAGTAGAAAGCCGGATACGCGGAGACGTGTACGTCCGGTTTGGGGGCGAGCTTCCGAAAACCCACCGTAGTAATACGGCAGGGCGTTGGATGCTTAGCCTACCTTGGTATAAGCGCTTTTGGTGATAATTCGATTGGAATAGATGTTACAGCCCAGGCCGGAGATGAATCGATAGCGATACGAAGCTATGGAGATGTTGAGATGACAGCTCGCCCTACTGAATCGCTACAGTTTAAAGGATCTCATACTTATATTGAGGGAATGGCAATAAAGGTAACGAACGTATCTGCCGATACTACGCTTGACCTATCAGTAGGCTGGGTCACTTGCTCTAATCAAAATAAAATAAGAGTATATCTTCCGCTAAATCCTCCAATTGGAAAGATCGTATATTTGATGAGAACTGCTAAGCAGGTAGATGTTGATGGAAATGGAATAGCTATAAGTTTTAAGGGTAGTATTATTTCAGTTCTTGGAATAACCAATAGGGCGGAAATTAATTTTTTCTTATATGATGGTACATATTGGATGAATGGATGGTTTAATGGAACTGTTTAATTGAAAATAAAGGAAATAATGAAAGTGAATTTTAGAATAATTGAGGTACAAGTCTCTTTTGAAGGTGAGAAGAGAGTATTTGATATTGCCCGTGAAATAGGCAATATGATGATGTACAACGGAAGTATTTTACTTGATATCGGCTTCGAGGATCTGGCTCGTACAATCTACTACTCTGATGGGGAAGTGGAAGTACCGGAACGTTATTGTAAGGCTATTATTGAAGTGGTGAAACAATCTTCGTTTATAGCAGCTATCAAACGTGAGGTAATAAATCTGTTGGGAGGCTGTTGACATGGGATACATAAGGTTTGTGATGAGTTTGCGAAAGGTGGATGAACAGGGGCATGCCACTCGTGCTGTTATTAGCCGTATTGAATCGGATATGGCAGATAACGCCATGCTTGAGACAAACTTGATTATGCATGCTTTGTCCGCTCCGGGCGGGAAGATTGTAGAGAACCTTGATTTTACACTGGATTCGGGAATATTGGATAATGATATATTAGGATAGTATTATGGACAGATTGGATAAGATATTCATCAAGGGTAATGTTCTGAAAGCGGAAGAACTGAACGAAATAGTAGGGAAGATTAATGAGCTTGCGGATGCATCGTTAATTATCGGTGACACTACGGGCACGGCTTATGATGGTGCCATGGGTGCGGCATTGGAGCAGATGGTACGGGAACTGACAGGTGGTGCCGGAACCATGTATAGCGTGTATGTGCGGAATAATATGCCTTCTTTGGGCTTTACTGCACAACACGGTGAGAAGTGTGTGCTCGACTTTACCTTTGTTTCACAGTATCGGGATGACATCAGTGAACCATATAAACCGACCGGAGAGCTGGGACTCTGTACGGTTATGATAAAGAACTCTAAGTTCACCGACTTCACGGTTGTAAAACGGATGGAGATATCGTCTAATGTTTCAGTTAAGCAGGACGTGTCCGAATGGCTGACCAGCGGTAGCAATAATATCAAAGTAAGTGTTGAGGGTGAGAATACCGACAAGACTACCGCTCCTGTTACTTATATCGTGCAATTGACTTCGCTTGGCATCAGTGCGCCGAACTTCGCCTGGTGGATGGCATTTGCGGGAGACATATCCATTCCAATGATTATTAATGGCAACATCAGCAAAACGTTGCATGTGACAGTTAATGGAGATAATTACAATCAGGGTTATAACCAGAATCTTGGTACAGCCGTATATCTGGATACTCCTTATATCTATACGCTTCTGCATCCTGGAGCCACCGGTGTGTATAATGTCAGCTTCTACCTTTCGAATTCCGACAATACGATCCAGACAAAACTGGTATCTGTGAACATCATGTGTTTTTCTTCGGGTGAATCCGTGAAGCTGATGTGTGTGAACAATTTGGCTGGTCTGCTTACCAACTGGCAGGATAATACAGTCTTCGATTATGCCATTTATGACGGTTCGTCCGCACAGACTGACGCATTGTTTGCTATAACTAAAAACGGAACGGAAATATATAGTTCTGAGAATACCACTATTGCGACGAATACAAAGAACACTTTCACTTATCCGATGGAAGTGGATACAGATGACGATGCGAATTTTGATGTTGTTGTGTCTGTCACCAGTGGCAATAACAATCTGATTGAACCGATTACATTTGGTGTGAACAATTCGTTTGGATATTCCGCCACGGCAGGTGCAGTACTTTACATCAATCCCAAGACACGGAGTAACTCACAATCCAACAGCCGCAGCATTGTGAATGAGGCGGATAAGTCTGTTATCCCTGTGATCTGGAATAACTTGAACTGGGGCAATGACGGATGGGTGACGGATGATGAAGGTGTGAAGGCATTGAAAATATTTGCCCGCAGTTCTGCGGTGATAGATTATCAGCCTTTCACTATTGAAGCTGCCCGCAGGGGTAAGAGTATTGAGATTGATTTTAAAGTGGAGAACGCTTCGGATGCTTCGAAGAACATTATTACTATTGCCGAAGGGAATGTCGGCCTAAAGGTGTCCGGCGAGAATATTTCCTTCTTCTCCCAGTCTGAACATGAAAGTACCACACAGGATGTTCCTATAGATAACGGTGTGCGTATCCGACTAACAGTGGTTGTCATGCCGGATGCTTATGGCAATGCTGGGTTTAACATTGTCGCCATCTATATCAACGGAAAGAAGAACCGCCAGTATGCCTACGAAAGTAATGACTACTTCAAAAACACCGGAAAGATAACGTTGGGCAATGATTATGCAAACCTCTATCTTTATGGGTTACGTGTGTACGATTCGGCTCTGACTTCGGAAGCTGTACAGAAGAATTATATCAACCAACTCGTGACAATTGATGAAAAGCGAACAGAAAAGAATGTCAATCAGGTGTTGGATGGTGAAGGAGTGAATATTGACTTCAATGCCACGAGAATGCTGTACAACGTGTTTGTTGTTGACAAACCTTTCCCAAACTTGAATAACCCTTCAGGAGTGGCGGGTAATCTGGAAGTCTTCTTCAAGGATAAACCGGAAAGGAATTTCACGCTCACCAATCTGTTGGTGGAAGGTCAGGGAACTTCATCAAAGAAATATCTGGAGTGGAATATCCGATTCAAAATGAAAGGGCTGAAAGACGCTGAAGGCAATAAGATAAACTCCATCGCCACGTATGTCAACGGGACTACCGATAAGAACAAGGTACTCATGTTTGATGGGGTGCCGAAGTCCGGACGTCTGACAGCCAAGAAGAACTGGGCGAGTTCCATGCAGGATCATAAGGCCGGAAGTGTGGCTGCCTTCAATGATTTATATAAAGAAATAGGGCTGAGAAACGAGGCAATGGTAGCAGATGGCGAGATACGTGTAGCTGTTTATCAGGAGCCGTTTATCGGTTTCTCCAAATCCGTGAATGAGGAAGGGCGGGAGGTATATACTTGTATGGGAGAATTTACATTTGGCCCAGACAAAGGGGATGACCTTTGCTTTGGTTATGATACGGAAGCTTATCCGGCGCTATTGTCTGTGGAGGGGTCGGACAATGCTCCGCTGGGGGCTTTGTTCCGTGTTCCCTGGAATGCTACTAAGCCATATTGGACCTATAATCCTGATGAAGAGGCTTTCCAGTATAACAATACCAATTGTTGGGATTTTGATGCGGGGGAACTGAATGCTGATGAAACGGAACCTCTGTCAGCTCAGAAATGGATAGATGCCTATAACACTGTATATGTTTGCAATAATCGTATCAGACCGTTCAATGGAACACTTGCCGAATTGAACAATGCCATAACTGAATATCGCAGTACGGGCTGTGAGTACTGGATTGCCAAGGCCGGTGATGCCAACCTTTATAATCTCTATTATTACGAGGCGGCGGAAGGAAAGTTCATTCCTTCCGATATTGGTAATGGCCAGATCAACTTGAGAACGCAGTTGGCTGCATATCTTGCATCCGAGCTGTCCGTATTTACATCCGACCAACTGAATGAGCTGTTTATCGCTGCCCGCGGACAGCTATTCCGGGCGACTGTACCGAACTACTTTGACATCAACGATGCTGTATTTCATCATAATTTCGTTGAGTTCACGGCCGGGACCGATCAGCGGGCGAAGAATACTTATCCATATAGTTTCTGTACAGCCGGGAGCAAATGGAGGTGGAGACTGGATGATGCCGATACCATTTTTCCAATCGACAACCAGGGACAGGACCGCAAACCCTATTGGTGTGAGATGCATGATTATTACGACAACGGTCAGCCTATTTGGAATGGTGAGACGTCTGTCTTTTGGAATCTGTTAGAACAGGCTTTCAGTGCTGAGATTACTGCGGGAATGCGTAAGATGTTCGCTGCTATGGAAAGTTTATGTGGCCAGTCTTCCGGTACTCCTTATGACAAGGCCTATGCTTTCTACAAGAAATATTATTTAGGAATTAAAGAGTACTTCCCGGCTACGTTAGTAAATTCTGATGCCAAGCGTTATGAACTTGCCAAGATAGCTTATGATAATGATTCCTACAGCAATGATACTGATCCTATCACGCAATCTCATGGTGATTTTTATTCGGCGGAAACTGCATGGATGAAGAAGCGTATCATGTATATTATGAGTAAGTATAATTATGGCTTATTCTCTGCCAATGGAACCGATACCATCATCGTACGTGCTGCCGGTGATTTGATAGACTATGACATCACTCCGGCTTTCGATATGTATCCTGCAATCGCTAACGGTACGTCCATAGTGTCGGGGAAACGCACCAAGGCTGGTGAAACATGTCGCATTACTATTGACCTTGGCGGTAGTGCCGACCAACAGAATGCGATTCAGGCGGCGAGCTGGTTATTAAGTATTGGAGACTGGCATAAAAAGAATGTTTCCGGTACCATGGTGGTACGCGGTAGACGACTGTCAGAACTCATACTTGGGAGTAAGACAGATAACGTAATAATCTCTATAACAGGACTTACGCTTGCTGATTGTAGTAGTATGCAGAAGATACTTTTATCCAATATTACCACTTTACAGGGGACTCTGGATTTAAGCACAATAATCAACATTCGAGAGGTTTATGCAGATGGAACTAATCTGAGCCAGATAAAATTACCGAATGGTGGCGGTCTTGAAATCATCGAGTATCCAGCCAACAATAAGTATATCACTTTCCGGAACTTTCCCATGTTGACGACAGAAGGTTTGAGAATTGGTCAATGTGCCGTTAATATTACCGACTTTTTGATTGAGAATTGTCCTTTACTGAAGCCTGTGAAGCTGCTCTCAGATATCATTGAGGCGCAGCAGTCACAAGGTACTAATCATCTGTTGAAGCACATTCGTGCGGTCGGTTTCGAAGAAGAATATTATACTGCTGATGCTCTTGATATGCTTGCAAATCTGGCAGACGGAACCTATGAAGGTTTGTCTGCTGAGGGACTGGCAGGAGAGGAGCCAATTCCGGTTCTTGATGGTAAGATTACAGTACACTCAAAGTACTATCAGGACTTCGTTGATAAATTACGGGGAGCATTCAATAAGTTGGAACTGATAATGAAAGGAGAGCCTGCTGTTTATCTGGCCGATCCTGTTTGGCGTGAAATAGCTATTAGTCTTTGGGATACAGATCATGACGGGTTCATAACAGCAGCGGAAGCTTCTGAAAATAGACTTGTTTCTTTTGAAAATTTCGATAATGCTGCAAAAATTGAAATTCTTGATTTATCAGCATTATATACTAATATTACGCCATATATTGTAAATCTGACAAGAATTAAAAAGGTCATATATGGTAATAGTAAATACGCATCAAGTGTTAGCGCAAATTCCGCTAAAGGAAATACATCCATTGAATATGTTGATGCTGGTGATTATTATACCTCTATTGATTATGGTGCATTTTGGAAGTGTACATCTCTTAAAATAGTTATACTAAATAAGAATATCACAGTTATTGATCAAAGGGCATTTCAAGACTGTACTTCAATGGAAAGTTGCTATATAAAGGCTACGATACCACCAGCACTTGGTACATGGGCATTTGATAATAACCCATGCAAAATTTACGTTCCTCACGAAAGCGTTGCTACTTACAAAGCTGCAACAAACTGGAATCTGTATGCATCTCAGATATATGGATACGATTTCTAATAATCTTTTTCATACATTGATAAAGGCTGTATTAAACTGGCGCTTTCGCTCCATCCTGTTGCTGATTTATATATTAACACGCTTGCATCAGGTACATATATGGCAATAGGTTTTCCTGCATTCGTATAACCCCAACTACCGCTAAAAGTTGGAGGGACAATTGCACGACAGATAACTACTAATTCCTTTCCACCATTATTGGTGGGACGAGTTCCTATTGAGGTTATTGTACTTGGGAAATCTATTAATATACAACTCTTATTGCCATCTATTATATTATCATCACATACTTCACATCCTTCATTTATAATCAACTCTTCAATGGCCGTACCTCTAAAAGCACCTTGTTTTATCCATATAATACTAGATGGTAGAGTTATTTTTTTTAAATTTGAACACCAACCGAAAGCGTCCCCATTTATATATGTTAATCCTGTAAAGTATCTAAATTCGTCAAAAGTTTCAATGACATTATTCCCTTTGCCATAACCATTTACAAACATACTATATGCATTGTCATTACGATCTGAAAGAGTTTCTATAGCAGCTAATTCTTCTTCTGTTAGCATTCCATCATTATCATAATCAACCTTCCGCACAGTAGTGTATCCAGCAGTATTGCTTGTATTTCCTGTAGTTGCTTTAAGTAACACATGAAACACTTCTGTATCTATAAATCTTATTGCTGGACCACCTATCATCACCAAATCCAGTTTGTTGAATATATTCCTCAACGAATTCACAGAGTCCTGATAGAACCCTAAAATATGCCATAGAAATGTATGTGGAATACTATTAAATGTTATAGTAGAAAATTTGTGTTGACATTCAGTATGTTTTTAGAAGTTTTTGGGGATTTCTCAAATAGCATTTACTAGATAGATACGGAAGGATTTGTTGTGTGGCATGGTGGAGTAAATTAGTTTGTTTTGATAGAATTAAAGTAGAATCTTTAACTTTGTCCTCTAATATAGATATGCAAGATATAATGGCTGAAACAATTCCTCAATTCTACAAGAGAATACAACGTTGCGATCCGAAACTGGATGCAACTTATTCTAAAGGGAAAGAATATTTCAATATCTTCTCCCGCCGGTGCAATTTCGGTACTGTGCAATTCAGCTATCGGGATTTCTATAAAGTAACTTTAATCATGGGTATTGGGAAATTATATTATGCTGATAAATGGATTCTGGTAGATCGTCCGGCGCTGCTGTTTTCCAATCCTCTTGTGCCTTATGCTTGGGAGTCTGTCAGTGAAGAGCAGAGGGGTATGTTTTGCATTTTTAATGAGCAGTTTGTGCAATCCGAAGAGAAGAACGGCTCTTTGGCGAATACACCTTTATTTAAACTGACGGGTGACAAAGTCTTCTTCCTGGATGAATCTCAACTGATGAAAGTACAAAATATATATGCTCAGATGCAGGAAGAGATACAATCCGGTTACACAGGTACACTTGATGTGTTGCGTTGTTATCTTCATTTACTGATACATACGGCCATGAGGATGCAGGATGCTAATCAGTATGAATCGCATCCGAATGCTTCACAGCGTATTGCAGAATTGTTTATGGAGTTACTGGAAAGGCAATTTCCGATAGATTATCCCCGTGCTGCATTAGTTCTGCGTACGCCGACTGATTATGCCAATCGGTTGTCTGTGCATGTGAACCATCTGAATAAGGTTATTAAAGAAACGACAGGAAAAACGACCTCAGTACTTATTGCAG
>OODG01001308.1_pt1 | contig 17112 bp, 9 predicted proteins | sample 1671621 | NCBI WGS metagenome assembly OODG01 (sample SAMN06348175, study PRJEB24527) | human gut metagenome | biome: human gut; feature: ankylosing spondylitis patient; material: feces | host: Homo sapiens | place: China | collected 2015-10 | reverse complement strand
ATTTGCTACCGTTGTAAGTAATTTTACCGAAGCATAATCAACACTTACGTGCGGGGTAGTCAGTTTCGTACCCCAAACGGGTACGTGTATGTCGTCTGTAGCAATGACATGCACATTCCGGTAAAGTCCGGCTCCGGGATACCAGCGCGAAGACTGCGGACGGTTTTCCAAGCGTACTGCCAGCGTGTTTGCTTGTCCATCTTTATTGACATACGGTGTTACATCAAAATAGAAAGAATTATATCCCCAGGGCCAAAAGCCTATTTCTTTTCCATTTACGTAGATACGGGCTTCGCTCATCGCGCCGTCGAACATCAGCGTAATCTGTTTGCCGGCAGGTGCATGGAAAGTAGTACGATACCAGCCTACACCCACGTATGGCAATCCGCCCGTCCGTCCGGTTTTCACCGAAGCCTCCGTTTCAAAATTCTGGGTAACAGCTACGTTCTGTAAATCATGGCTGCGGTCGAACGGACCAAAGATAGCCCAGTCGTGAGGAATCGTAACAGCCTCCCACTCCGAATCATCAAATCCGGGAGTCTCGGCCCCTTTCACGTCTCCTTTTGTGAACCGCCATCCTTTTTCTAACAGCTGCTCGCTGCGTTGTGCCCATACAGAGCCCGACGTGATAACACATACAAAGAAGAAGATGAGTTTAAATAGGTTTGTATGTTTCATATTGTTGGTTTTTGAATAGTTAGATTTGAATAATCTATTCAGGAGGGAAGTCTTTTCACTACTCCCCTCCTGATAACAAATTTTAGTTACGAGCGAAAGCATTCAGTGAGGCAGTAGGTTTTCCGCTGTCATCAAATAAGCCCTTTTGGTATCCGTTCCATCCTCCATAACATTCCGGTTCCCAAACAAATACCCCCAAGCATCCCTCTACCTGTTTAGCTTTGGTCATGAAATCGGAATAAAAGGCTTCAGCTTGTTCGTAGTTCCACGGGATACCTATCTCGCAAACCATGATTTGGGTATGATACGTACTGATAAGCGATTGCATATTGGCAATGCAAGCATCGTTTTGTGCCTTCCATGTCTGCCCGTTTTCATCTACCGGACTCCATTCAGCCAGTCCGTTGTTTTCATCAGGGTCTTCGCCCGGATAAAGCGACATTCCGATAATATCCCATTTCGCTCCGTTTCCTTGCAAGCCATTAAATATCCATGTATAATGCGTCAACTCGTTACCCCGGTCTAAATGAACAATAACCTGAGCTTCAGGATAAACCGTTTTTACAGCATCGTAACCCGAATTGACCAATGCCGCAAAGTTTGCCATATCCGTGCTTGCCTTGCCTTCGTCAAACAACATGCCGTTGCTGGTTTCATTTCCTACTTGTACCCATTCCACGTCGATACCTTGATTTTTAAGCGTAGTCAATACTTCAGTCGTATGGTTGGCGACAGCCTGACGCAGTTCATCAAACGAATAATCCTCCCAAGCCGCCGGTTTGGTTTGATTTCCCGGATCCGCCCATGTATCGCTGTAATGAAAATCAATCATCAGCCGGTATCCCAAGTTATATGCCCGCCATGCTTTGGCAACTACGTCGGCTTGGTTACACCAGCCGTCGACAGGATTCACCCACACACGTAAACGGATAGCATTCATCCCAAGTTCGCGGAGCAGAGACATACATTCCCGTTCTTTTCCGTCGGCATCATAAAATTTCCTTCCGTTAGCTTCCATTTCGGTCAGCCAGCTTACATCGGCACCGCGGGCAAATCCCGTCATGTCGTATGTTTCTTCCGGTTCTTCAGGAAATACCGGTTTATCATCGTCGTTGCAGGAAGTGATGGCAACCCCCGCCAATAGGAGTAAGCCCATCCACCAGTTTTTTATCTTTTTCATGGTTGTTTCGTTTTTTAATTTGCTGTGTAATTCCAAGTCATGTTAGTAAGGTCAACGGTAAGGGTAACCGCTCCAGTTCCGTCGAACCATATATTCCATTTGTCGTCTTGTGAAGACAGTTGCGAGTTTTCATCCGGGTCGCATCCATACCATACCGAGTTCGTCCGGTCTACGATGTTGATTTGGTCTCTTACTTCTCCGGAATAAGTGCCTGTGTACACACCGCTTTCGCTGCCGGTAGGGTAGAGTGTAGTCAGGATGACTTCGGAACCGGTGGAATAAGAAACCACGTCGAGCGATTCGGGAAGCGTGACGGGAGTCTCTTCACCGGAGTCTCCTCCGCCCGGCAGTTCGGCTGCTCCTGCCTCTACGCTGACCGTGCAGTTTGTCGGGTCATACAGATTCAGTCGGACGGTACATTCTCCTGCCTGCGGCACATCAACCGTAATGTTTCCGGCAGTTTCGGCTAAAGCGACATGCTCTCCATCGGCGGCAAACGCAATGCCGGTGGCTGTGCCCGAGCCGTCTCCGGTTTCCACATTATACTGTTCTCCCTGCCCGTTGATGGTTATCGTGCGGCTTCCGGCAGCGTCGGCAGTAAATGTGGCAACCCATTGGTTTGTGGCTTGGTCTAACGTAAGGTCGATGCTTTCGCTTGTCAGTCCGCTGACAGAGAGCGAACTGATATGAAGCGCACTCCATTCTGCCGCTTGCGTATTGACGATAACATAGTAACATCCAGCTGTTCCAGGAAACCACATATTCTGGAGCGAGTTGTTCGGGTCGTCTGTAAGATGGAATGCCCCTTCGCTTCCTGATGTTCCCCATATCGAGCCGTCTCCTTCTTTAAGAAGGATATGATACCATGCTTCAGGTATAGAGATAAATCCGCTGTATATACCGTCGGCATCCGGTGAGTAAAAAGTAACACCTGTTTCACCCAAATTCTCCGTCTGATCATTTGACAGGATGACAGTACCGGTGTTCATATCCATTTTGTATGGTGTGACATCGATACTTACCACATTGCTGTATACCGGAGGAATATTTGTTCCGGTAGTTCCTGCCAGACGAAAATAAATCTTATTATTCCGTCCCGTAACAGCTCCAATCTCGCTTGCTAATGAGTTCAGTTCCAGCCCTGTGAATGCGATGGAAAGTGAAGTCGTTGCAGTCTTGCTGACGGTGGTAGAAAAATCCTCCGACAGCGATGCTTCCACATAGGTTGTAACGGCGACAGTTGTTCCTACCGCAGGGTCACTTATCTGAATCGTGCGGTCTGTCCACGCCAGTGAAACCACTATCTCTTGAGCCAAGTCAGCATTCAGTTCAACCCTGTCGGTGGTAGCCATTAAGTTATTGCTTTCCAGGCTCTGCAAATATATTTTGTCGCCATCTTTCTCGCAAGCCGAAAAAGCAAGCAATGCGAACAATACGGCAAACAGGCTTTTTATCGTTTTCATAACAAAAGAGTTTAAGTATTAATAGTTCTCATTATATAAATTCGGATTGGCAGTCAGTTCGGTAGACGGAATAGGATAAATGTTATATTTGCTGCCTACCCCTGTTCCTGCCAGTGTTCCTCCTTTCCACTCCCATACGTATGTATTAGAAGTAAAACGGTTAAAGCGAATCAAGTCAGTACGCCGTGTGCCTTCCCAATACAGTTCGCGCAAGCGTTCGGCAAGGAAAAAGATACAATTGTCATTGGTCATGGCAGCCCAGTTCGGAATCGGTTCAGCTCCCACACGGTCCCTCAGTTCGTTTACATACTTGTAAGCCTGATCCATGCTGCCTCCTTGCCCGCCCCGTGCCGTAGCTTCGGCATACATCAAGTAAACATCTGCCAGACGGAATAACGGGAAGTCCGTATTCACACCCGATTGTGCCGTATTGGATGCCGTTTCTCCCGCATCGGTTACGTTTGACCATTTAGTTACCACATAACCTTCCTTCTCATTAGTCATGTCTGTAATATTGAGGGTTTGCCCTTCGGTGATAAACATACCTCTGGGGTCATTATTGAATTGGGCAGAGGCAGCACCGCGCATTCTCATAGACCCCCATCCGCTGGCTACTCCGACTGAGTTTTGTGCCATGCCGGCAGGTACCGCCGCACATACCACATACGTGGAAGCTCCCCATGAAACAGTAGTGGTAGCATCAACAGGAAGTGTAAAAATAATTTCGTTGGTACGTTTATCGTTATCAGCATTAAACAGCTTGGCATAATCCTGTTCCAGCGTATAGCCTTGTTCGATGGCATGGTTACAAGCAGTGATACATTCAGTATAGCGAGCCTCGCCGATATAGGTTTCAGCGTTCAGATACATTCTTGCCAGCAGCGTGTAAGCCGCTCCTTTCGAAGCACGTCCGTAAGGGCATTCGTCGCGGTTCAGCAATCCGTTCTCTGTTCCTGTAATTTCATTTAATTCCGTCTCAATAAAATCGAAAATCTGTTGGGCTGTATAGCGTGGGGGAATGTAACTGCCCACAGGGTCGTTTTCAGAGACAAATGGAATATCATGGAAAAAGTCGAGTGCGTGGTAATAAAACAGTGCGCGGAGGAAACGGGCTTCCGCACGATATGTACGCAGGGTAGACTGTGTTTGTCCGTCGAATGCAGCGATTGCATCGTCTGTAGTATGACGGAGAAACTCATTACAAAGCGCAATGTTATAATAGATACGATAGTACATATCCGAAACCCATACATCGGTAGCATCCCAAGAGAGGTTGCTGATGTCGCTCAGCGTTTCACCGGATAACCATGTATAGGCCACTTCATCGGTACCGACTTCTTGCAGGTTAAAATAACAGCGCATGTAATCGAATCCTTTGTTGCTTGAGAGGTCTTGACTGCCGTTCTGTTCCTGGCCGGTAGTGACCATTGCCGTATATAATTTTGCTAATACCTGATAATAACTTTCTGCACTGTTATAAATATTTTCGGAAGTGATTTCCGTATGCGGGAACTGATCCAAATCTCCTACGCAGGAAGGAGTAAGAAAACATCCGCAGCAAATCATTGCTGTATATAATATTCGTTTCATAGCTTGGTACTGGATTGAAGATTAAAAATTAAGTCCGATATTCAAAGAATAAGTACGCGGACGCGGATAAAACGTATTGTCCACACCATTAGGTACTTCCGGGTCTACGCCACTGTATTTGGTGATACAGAATACGTTTTGAACCATCGCACTGACATTGAGGTTGCATCCCTTGAAGATTTCTCCGAAGTTATAACCCAATGTAAGATTGTCCATCTTTAAGAAAGAAGCATTTTCAACGTAATGGTCGGATAAATGCTGGCGGGTCTGGAATCCGGTTTCCAGATAGCTGGTTGAAAGATTGTTCAGCTGATAAGCATTGTAGCTCATTGTTTCAAAGGCTCCGGTAGTCATAGCCATGCCATTGTAAACATAGTTACCGATATTGGCACGGAAACTCATGCCCAGGTTCCATCGTTTCCATTGTAGTGAAGTACTTAATCCCATGATAAAATCCGGGGCAGGCGAATGGTAGCGGTATAAGTCGCCTTCGTTGATAGTACCGTCATTGTTTAAATCGGCATAAGCACCTTCAATAGGCTTTCCGTTTTTTTCATCGTACAGCTGCTTATATACATAAAACATATAGGGTTCATATCCTTCGGAAAGGGTTTGCACATATTGTCCGTCTACCGCCGGCCCTACTTGTGTGTTGGTAGCTTGTCCTCCTTCCACAATCGACAAATTCTTAACCTTCATTTTCTGCCAAGTCATATTAAAGCTGACATCCCATGTTAAATCTTTGGTTTGAACCGGTGTAGCGTTTAAAGACAATTCAATACCTTGGCTGTCTACGTTACCGACATTGGTTGTGATGTTGCGGTCGAACGTAGAACCTGCGGCGGCAGGAACCGTGGCAATCAAATCTTTTGTTTTCCGGGTATAATAATCCAAGCTACCCGTGATGCGGTCTTTCAAGAAACCAAAGTCGAATCCAAAGTTCCACGAGGTAGTTGTTTCCCATTTCAAGTCTGATACGTATGCTTCCGGGCGGTATGTATAAATAGGAGTACCTCCTACGATACCTTGTGCCCCATCTTGGCTGATGGTATAAACAGGCAGGTAATTATAATTGCCAATACCGTCTTGCTGGCCAGTGACTCCATAACTTGCACGCAGTTTCAGGTTACTTAATACTTGTTGGTCTTTCATAAACGATTCTTCCGTAACTCTCCATCCTAAAGCAACAGAAGGGAATGTACCCCAGCGCTGCGATTGTGCAAAGCGGGAGGTGGCATCACGGCGAACAGTAGCCGTCAGCATATAGCGCGAACCGTAAGAATAATTCAGACGTCCGTAGTACGAAAGCAACACATGACGTTGGTCGGATGCCCTGTATTGAGTTTGTATTTCTCCGGCGGCATTCATTTGTGTAGTAGCCGGAGTGGCGGATTTCCAATATTGGTAATCATATCCTACGGTTGCATCGAAACTGCTGTTGAGGGTATCAACAAACTTATTGTAGTTAGCATACAGGGTCAGCAGCCTGTTCTCGTTTTTCTGCGGTCCATACGGATAATAATATCCCCCGGTAGTATAATATTGAGCAGCTTCGGGCGATACGTATTCCGAGCCTTTTCCTTCGGCATAGTCGTATCCCAATGTGGCATGGAGTTTCAAGTCAGGGAAGAAATGCAAACGGTAGTCAACATCGAAGTTACCGATAAAACGGACTACCTTGCTATGAGCATCGCGTTGTTCCAGTAAACCAACCGGATTCCTTACTCCGCCCGTCACCGGACTCCCATCGCCCGTAATGGCTTCTGTAAAGCCTCCAAATGCGTCAGTCCCAGAATAAACAGGTATAGTGGGATTCATGGTAGAAGCTCCCCAGATGGCCGAAGTGTTGGCAAACTGGTTCTTATTGAGCGAACCTTTGGCATTGATAGTCAATTTCAGATGGTCATCAAAAAAAGACGGAGACAACGAAAGGCTACCGGTAAAGCGTTCGGCATTGTCTGTTTTAAGCAAACCATCCTGGTTATAATAACCTACCGATACGCGGATTGGCCAGTTCGGGGCGATACGTCCTGCCAAACTCAGGTTGTTATCTGTTCCGAAAGCGTTATGATAAACCTGGTCGTTCCAGTCAGTGTTTGCCGTTCCCAATAAAGCTTGCTGGGCAGCACTTCCTTGCGTTTTTACTACGTTTACAAACTGGTCATAGCTCAGCATGTCTGCCATTCTTGTGCGGGTCTGAATGGAATTGGTTGTACTGAACGTTACTTTCAACTTGTCGGAGTTCCCTTTTTTAGTAGTGATGATGATAACACCATTTGAAGCACGTGAGCCATAGATTGCCGTAGAAGAAGCATCTTTCAGAATGGTCATGCTTTCAATGTCATTCGGATTAATCAGACTGAGGAAGTTTCCATCGTTTCCGCTGATACCTCCTTGTTCCAATGGCACACCATCCAGCACGATAAGCGGGTCGTTGCTGGCGTTCAGCGAAGCACCTCCACGTACACGGATGGTACTACCTGCCGTAGGCGAACCACTGTTCGACATAATCTGTACACCGGAGATTTTCCCATTGATAAGCTGCTCCGGCGAGCTGACCAGTCCCGTATTGAAATCTTCGCTCGACACGTTGGTAACCGAGCCGGTCAAATCGCTTTTACGCTGTGTACCGTAACCGATGACTACCACATCGCTCAGCATTTCTGTATCCGATTTCAGTCGAATGTTTAATACGTTGGCAGACACATTTACTGTTTGAGAAGCGTATCCGATGTACGAAAATTGAAGTTGCTTGCTTCCTGCCGGAAGTTCTACTGAGTAGTTTCCATCGAAATCGGTGATAGTCCCGGTTGTGGTACCTACTACCAATACACTGACTCCGATAAGAGGTTCTTGATTTTCATCATCGATAACTTGTCCGGTGATGATTCTTTTTCCGCTTTGTTGCGCGGAAAGTGTGATTGTGTTTCCGCCTCCTGTTATTATCAGAAAGAACAGGAACACTTTCAGCAGATTAAAAATGTTGTTTTTCATGTTACGTATTATGTTTTTTTGTTCGTGGCAAAGGTAGAATACAACCTGCTACTTCAAAGAAACATATCGGACATATAACAAAAGAAATCGGACAACTGTTGTAAAACAGCTTTTTTCAGTCTTCTGAAGCGTATTGTTTGGGGGTTTTACCAAATACTCCCTGAAAACATTTCGAGAAATAAGACGCATTAGAATAACCTACCATGTACATGATCTCCGATACGGTAAATTTCCGCTGCTGTAACAGCATTGCGGCTTTCTTCATTCGGATGGATTTGATATATTCCACCGGAGACATGCCCGTGAGCTGTTTTACTTTCCGGTAGATTTGTTTGCTTCCTACACCGGAAAGATTGCAAAGCGCATTGACATTCAAGTCGGAGTCAGATATATGGTCCTCAATAAGCTGGGTTATAGCTGTCAAAAACTTTTCGTCCTGCGAGGCTATTTCTTCAATTGGCTTGGGGGAAGAAATCTTTTCCATCCGTGCCTTCGTTTCGTAGGCAACCCTGTTATGCAACAGCTGGGAAACTTTGAAGTAAAGAATCTCAGCATCGAAAGGTTTGGCGATGAAAGCATCTATCTGCGACTGCAAGCTCTTGCGTTCTGTTTGTTTATCATCTTTTGCGGTCAGCATGATGATAGGAATCACGGCAGTAGTCAGGTTTTTCTTTAATATGCGACTCATTTCAATGCCGTCCATGACGGGCATCATCAAGTCGGAAATAATTAAGTCGGGCTGCTGGTTGTTTACAACCTCCAGCCCTTCTTTCCCATTGGCTGCGAATACACACCGGTAACCATCAGCCAGGATGGTTTGGATGACATTGCGCATTTCCGGATTGTCATCTACAATCAGAATCAACGGCTTGAGTTCGTGGCTATCTGCTTCTTCTCTGGTTTCCGGCTCCTGGGTTGAGGATACGGACAAGTTGAGCGATTCATCTACGGGAAAAGTCACGGTGAAAGTTGTTCCTTTTTGGATAGTTGATGCTACTTCAACTTTTCCGTGATGTAGTTCCGTATAAGTTTTTACCAGGTAAAGTCCGATTCCGGTGCCTTCGTATTGCTGTTTAGTGCGTGAAGACTGATAAAAACGCTGGAAGACATAAGGCAGCTCATTTTCGGCAATGCCTATTCCGGTGTCAGCGATACGGATGCTTACAGCCTGCAAATCTTCATGATATTCAATTACAATACTGATAGTGCCGCCCCGCGGCGTATATTTAGTTGCATTCGAAAGCAGGTTGTTTATTATTGACTTAAGTTTGATGACATCCATGTCCATAAACAAAGAATTGGTGTTGCAGGAAAGATTCCATTGATATTTTTCTTCCACATCCGCTTCTTTATAAACGGCATATATGTTCTTGACAAACGAAACCAGTTCGATACGCGACACGATAAGCATAGAGTCTTCTTTCCGGTCTATACGGTTAAATTCCAACAGCTTATGAATCATTTCATTCAGACTGACCGCATTTCGGTAAACCACTTCCAACATTGATTTTTGATGATAGTCTTTCACATCAATCAGTAATTTGCTTATCGGAGTGACAATCATGCTGATCGGGGTTTTCAGGTCGTGGGAAATATTTGATAAGAAATCTAATTTTTGCTGCGACTGTTCCATTATCTGGCGTTTTTCCATCTGTTCCAGTTTCAGACGGTTTTTTACCATGAAAAAGTTGATTATCCATCCGACCAATCCTCCGATAATAAGGAAATAAGCCATTTTTGCCCACAAAGTTTGATACCACGGCGAAAGAATGGTAACCGAAAGCATGGAAGCAGTTTTTTGTCTGTCCCCGGCATGCCGTATGAACAGGGTATATTTGCCGTGAGGAATATTGGTATAGGAAATGCGGTTAGAACGTTCGTCCACCTGATGCCAATCCTTGTCCAATCCTTCTAATTTATATACAAAGTTACCTTTCTTTATATGGTCATACGAGTAATCAGAAAATTCGAACGACAGATTATTTTCTTTGTAACTTAATTCGATGTTTTGTGTGTACCGCACACTGCTGTCGGTAGTTATCTTTTGGTTGTTGGCTGTTATTGCAGTGATGTGGACAGGAAGATACTTTGCTGCTTTGCTAGCGGCCGAAGGAGTACACAGCCCGATACCATCATAACCTCCCAAAAATACACGCCGGTCAGTCTTATCGTAGCAGACGCATGTAAACATCTGGTCACCGACAGGGATGCGTGATACCGCATTGTTCTTTTTGTCAATTCCCCATAATCCTTTGGTTGTAGAAACCCAAATGCTGCTTTCAACTTCTGCCATGGAAAGAATATTACAATTCTTCTGGTTCAAATTGATTTCCGTGACTGTCTCCGTGACGGGATTGATACGCAACACTTTATTGTGGCATCCTGCCCAAAGATATCCTTCGCTGTCGCTCATCAGAAAATCGGTAGTGATTTCTTCATTTGTTCTTGGCAGGCGGAATGCGGTGAATTTCCCACTCTTCGGATTCAGTTTCTGAATCCCGTTATTATATAACATAATCCACACGTTGCCGCTACGGTCTTCTACCACTTGGTTGATAAACATACTTTTCAGTCCGTCTTGGGTCGTATAGTTCTTGTCGGCCACACAATAACCCGATGCGGAATGTAACAATTTATCTTTCCGGATAACAAAAAGTCCGCCCAGACAAGTGCTTATCCAGAAATTCCCGTCAAGGTCTTCAAACATATAGTAAGCCCAATTCGCGTTATACGAACGCGTCCGGTCAACGATTGTATATGGAATGAATTGTTGAGTCAATTCATCATACCGCTCTATGCCACCGTCTGTGGCAATCCATAAATTACCTGTTCGGTCTTCATAAATATGGCGTATACGGTTATGGGATAATGGGTAATCTTTTTTGTTCATCTTATACCATCGTGTTTTCGGATTACTATTTATCAAGCCGCGCTCTACGAATAATAATCCGTCTGTACCTCCCAGCCAGTAATTACCTTTACTGTCGCGGAAAATGGAATGGAATAAATTTCCCTCACTACTGTGCGTCAGTTGCCATACAGGTATGAATAAATAAGGATGAGTATTGCGGGCAAGGGATACGCCATTATCTGTACCCAACCAGATGTTAGAATCTTTGTCAGAAAAGATACTCCAAACGATATTATTTGATAGCGAGTGACTATTACGTGAATCGTGGAACAAATGGTTATGTTTTCCGGTAGCAGGATTATAAATGTATAGTCCGTTATCTGTTCCTATCAGTAAGTTTCTATCGACATCAAAAGCCAGTGATTTCACCGAATTGTCCTGAAAGAGAGGAATACTTTCTGCCCGTCCGTATCGCAGACAAATCAACTCGCCTTCTGTTCCTATCCATAAACATTTACGCTCTTTATCCTCCAGCATTATATTGGCAAAAAAATTCTTTTCGCGTCGAGCAGCAGGAATACCGATGAGGTAGAAATCATTACCAGTTTCATCCAACCGACATACCCCGTCATAGGTCCCGATATACAGTTCTCCATCAGACGTATGCAATAGTGAGTAAACAGCAACATGGGGAAGACGGCTGTTATAGGGCGTAAAAGCTTTCAGTTCGTGTGTATTAAGCGTATATCGGTAAAGTCCGTTTAATGTTCCTATCCAAAGGTTATTTTTGTAGAAAGCAAGACTACGCACATCGTTTGGGAAAGAGACTTCAGCAGTAACGTAATGGTCAGTCTTGTAATTATATATCAATAATCCGTTGTCTGCTCCAAGAAAGATAGAGTCTCCTGCAACAACACCGCAATAGATACGTACGTTACTGTTTTTTCCGTATTCAAAGTGAGATTGTATGGTATATCCGTCATAACTAAGCAAGCCAGCATTCGACCCCATCCAAATAAGACCACTTTGATCTTGCAAAATACAACTGATAGTTGAAGCATCGGCTTGTAAAGGAATACGGTCTAATTGGAGGTAAGACATTTGCTGCCCGTACAATCCCTGTATTGCCGACACAAGCATGTATAGGATGAGAAGAAAGTACTTTTTCATGTTACACAAGATAAAGAGATGAAACAGACACGAAAACAAAGATATGAATTCTTACCGAATCATGCAAAGGCAGATAAACATAACAAAAAATCTATGCTGATATATAGCACCTAATTTACCCTTTCACCAAGGATATACAAAATATGAATATACACCTATGAGACGTTTTTGTGGCAGTAAGTGTTCAATAGAAAAAAGTTATGAGGCTCTGAAATACGAATAATAACCGCTTGCAAACGTCTATCCTATATAAAAGTTGCTTCACTCTAAAAGCTAACAATATCATTACAAACGCATTAAAAATATTCAAACCAAGATAATTTTCTTTCAAACGTCAAGACAAATTCTCTGTTTCACACTGTGGGATACAAAAACCACAGTGTGGGATACATATTTCACACTGTGAAATACAAATCCCGCACTGTGGAACAGAGAATATACAAAGGGATTTCAAAAAATACTTACCCGAACTTCAATTAATTCTGCCGACAAATCAAATTAATCCTGAATCACTGTCATATTATACAGATAGTAATCAAATCAATCCGATGAAGTTTCCGGCGCATACTCCTGCAAAGTCAATTCTCCTCGCAGCACTCCCAAGGCATTCATGGCCAATGCTCCCATTTCATCCTCACCAGGAATTACCACAATCGGAGCCAGGCCTTCCAGCCATTCACGCAACCCCTGGATGCAATAGTCATTGAAAGCGATACCTCCAGTCAGAATCACAGCATCAGTCTGTCCGTGAAGTGCGATGTGCATGGCACCGACCTGCTTGGCTACCGTATAAAGCATGGCATCCAGCACCAGCTTGTGCTTTTCGGCTCCGGCATGTGCCCAACGGATAATACTCTGCACATCGGTGGTACCCAAATGAGCCACCAGGCCTCCCCGACCGTTTATCATCTTACGGATTTCGGCATAGGTATATTTCCCACTGAAACACATATCTACCAACTGCCGGGCCGGCAACGTTCCTGCCCGCTCCGGACTGAAAGGCCCCTCTCCATTCAAAGCATTATTGACATCGACCACCTTCCCATAATGATGGGCACTGACCGAGATGCCTCCTCCCAAATGGGCTACAATCAGATTTAGTTCTTCATACTTTCGTCCGATACGAGCTGCATAACTACGGGAAACAGCCCGACTGTTCAGTGCATGGAAAATGGAGATGCGCGGCAATTCCGGAATACCGGAGATACGGGCCAAATCGCGCAACTCATCAGTCACCACCGGATCGGCCAAATAAGAAGGACAACCGGCACAATGCGCAATCTCATCGGCAATCCAGGCCGCCAGATTCGATGCGTGTTCCATATCGGCATGCCATAAATCATGCTTGATTCGCTCGTTAATCTGATACACTCCACCGGGAGTGGGTTTCAACAAGCCTCCACGGGCAATCACGGCATCAAAGACAAGCGGAATGCCAGCCTTTTCCAGCGTATCGTGCACACACTTGCGACGGTACTCATATTGTTCATTGATATGGTGAAAGCCGGCCAACTCCTTGGAAGGATGCGCAATGCTTTCACGCCAGATGGGATTCTCATTCTCGTAGACTGCCAGCTTCGTAGAAGTGGAGCCCGGATTGATGACAAGTATCTTCATAAGGTCTAGTTTTATTCTTTTCGTGTCCCTGCCAGACATGCCAGTACCAGACTGTAGTATTTGGAGTTTCCGGAGTCACTCCGCGAAGGCACTACTACCGGTGCAATGGTACCGGTCAGCATACCTGCCATATTCGCATCGCCAAACAGAGACAGGGTTTTGTAAAACGTATTGCCCGCTTCGATATTAGGGAAAATCAGAATATCTGCATTGCCTACCACTGGCGAGGAAAGTCCTTTTATCTCCCCGCTGTGCTTGTCGCAGGCGGTCTTGGCATCCATCGGCCCGTCGATAAAAACTTTTCCGAAACGGCCTTCCTGCGCTTCTTTTTTCAGCTCCACGTAGCTCAGAGTATGGGGAAATTTCTCGTTGATTTTCTCCGTGCAGTGTATCAGTGCCACCCGAGGCTCTTCGCATCCCAACGCACGACACAAAGTCAGGTCGTTGGCAATCATTGAACGGTATTGTTCCAAAGTAGGACGAGGAATTACTGCCGCATCCGAAAAAAACAGCAGTTTATGATACAAAGGTACCTGCGCCACGGCCACATGGCTCAGCACCCCTCCTTCGGGTAACAGTCCCTCTCCTTTTTTCAGGACTGCACGCAGCAGGTTGTCGGTGTTGATAAGTCCCTTCATCAGGACTTCCGCCTCACCCGTACGTACCAGTTGCACAGCCAGCGCAGCCGCTTCATCCGGTGTTCCAGCTTCGTAAATGCGTACAAAGTCGGGAGAAGCCGCCCGCAAGTCGAGCGCTTCTTTCAAGTGAGCAGAATCTGTGACCAGCAGATATTCAGCAATCTCCTCTCTCAAGCTACGGATAATGACATATTCCGTGTGCGGATCGTTCGGGCAGACCACCGCCACTTTCCGTCGTATACCGCGCGAACGCAGGCAGTTGACCATCTGAGAAAGGGTTCGAATCAGTTCCATATCATTAGATTTTAAACAAATATGAGAAAATAATTTGAATAAATATCTATTTAGGATGCTAATTAATGCTATAGAGCCGGAGGAGGAAAAATCCTCCCAACGTCAATTTGTCGATAAAATCCTATGAAGTACGTATTATATGCTACAATCGTACAAGGAGATATACCTACTTTTGCTGGGAATTATACATAATACTTACCATGAAAAATATATTCTGCTTTTTAACCTTATTGTTCAGTCTCTGTGCAAATGCACAAATCACAGAGCGTACATTACCTGCCGAATGGAAAAACCTTATCGATGGAGGACGGTTTAAAGACCGGTTCCTGCCTATGCCCGACGGAAAATCCGGCGAAAATGTGTGGGGAACCGACTCGGTACGCCTCCGGCATGCCGTTTACGTTTCATAAAGTAATAAGCCATGCCGCTGACGATGGACAAAATCACAAAAAGCAAGATCCAAACCCAACGGCTCATTTCCAAGTATTCCATCCGGCCGGCCTGTTGTTTAATAATAGCCTCCCGCTTGAGTAAAGTCGTATCTTGGCTATAACGCATATCGATCTCGGCGACACGCATCTGGGTTCGTTCGCTACGAATATTGTTCTCAATGACGCTATTCTTCGTTTGGTACTCATAGGCACGTCTAAAATCGCCCGTGGTAGCGAAGTAATTCTGCAAGTTCTTATTACGGATCGCTACCATCTTGGGATCTATGCCTACCGTATCCGTGTAACTCCTCAACAATTGATAAGCCAGCCCGGAGTTCCCCTCTTTTAAGGCTAGCGAAGCCTTCAAGGTCGTCAAATGGTACAAGGCTGTCTTATTATTATAGGTATGGAAGTACCTAAACCCTTTTTCCAGATAAAAACGAGCGGAATCCAACTGATCCAGACATAGATAGATCTCCCCTAAATTGATCTCGCATACGTTAGTATAGAAATCCATATGAGTAGGACGTACCACCTCACGGGCTTTCAAGAACCAAGGAAGCGCCTTCGCATACTCTTCCTTGTAATAATAGTAATTTCCCCGGCTATTGCAAAAGGTGAATTTCTCGCTCAAGTTACGAGAATCCAGTTCTTTCTCCGCCAAACGGTAAAAGTGATCGGATAAGTCAAAGTCCCTCAATTCCATATACGTCTCGCCCAAACCAAAATAAATAGGAAAGGACATCCGATCCATAATACCCAATGAATCACTCACGAAAAGAGCTTGGCGAAAGTAGCGGGCTCGCTGATCGTAAGCTCCTTTCCGGGTATATATATCCGCTATATTGATATAAATATCCGGGATTTTATGCTCCATCTCACTCTGCCGGATCTCTTGATACGCCTCGGAATAGCAAAGGAGGGCCGAATCCGTTTTATCCAAAAATGAATAATAATTGCCAACCGTATTTTTCAACGTCCCTAAGAGTCCATGTATCTTGGGAGACATCGGTACACGGTCGCAATAATCTATAATTGACCGATGTAAAACAAACCCGGAATCATATACACTATTTGCAAAATAAATCTGGCTTTTAACCGCAAGTAATTTATAATATTTATCGCTATCTTTAGTTAGACTTAAAGCTTCATCCAATGCGGAATGAGCATATCGAGGATTCCGGTAAATCGAATCCATAGCCATATGTTCCAAAGAGTCAATCCGCAGGTTATCAGAAAAAGCAAATGTTTTTTCCGGTAGCTTTCCACAAGAAAACAGAAACACAAAATGAAATAGCAATAATAAAATGGACATAAAAGTCATACACACCCTATATTTCGTCATCATCTTGGCGGTTTTAAAGTTCATATGCAAAAATATTTAAAAATTTAATCTACGCAATTATTTCTCCTAATAAATATCGAAAATCGATTACATTTGTAAATCTAAAATAGAGTACACATGAAAAACTTGATGATTCCTGCGCTGGCGTTATTTTTATCGGCGGCGGCGCAAGCAGACGACAGTCCGTTATGGATGCGTTACTGCGCGATCTCCCCGGACGGGCAGACGATCGCGTTTTCTTACCAAGGGGATATCTACACGGTCCCTTCTTCCGGAGGAAAAGCCCGGCAGTTGACAACACATCCGGCGCATGATACCCGTCCGGTCTGGTCGCCCGACGGACAGAGAATAGCCTTCGCCTCCAACCGTAGCGGCAACTTCGATGTATTTCTCATGAACAAGGAGGGAGGGGAACCTAAGCGGCTCACCACCCACTCCACAAACGAATATCCCACTACCTTTAAGGATAACGGACACATCTTGTATCTGGCCAACGTATTGCAAGACGCCAAGGATATCCAATTCCCCGGCACCCGCTTTATGCAAGTCTATGAGATAAGCACGGACGGAGGAAGGCCGGATTTATATTCTTCGTTATACATGGAAAATATAGCCCTCAGCAAAGATGGCAGTAAATTATTATACAATGACTACAAAGGTTACGAGGACCCTTGGCGCAAGCATCATCAATCTTCTATCACCCGTGATATCTGGTTATGTACGCTTGGAAAAAATCGCTCTTTCCAGAAAGTAACCACTTTTGGCGGTGAGGATCGTAATCCTGTATGGGCCGCGGATGGGGCGTCTTTCTATTACCTAAGCGAGGAGAAAGGAAGCTTTAACATCTTCAAGAAGGATTTG
>OODG01001293.1_pt1 | contig 17288 bp, 10 predicted proteins | sample 1671621 | NCBI WGS metagenome assembly OODG01 (sample SAMN06348175, study PRJEB24527) | human gut metagenome | biome: human gut; feature: ankylosing spondylitis patient; material: feces | host: Homo sapiens | place: China | collected 2015-10 | reverse complement strand
CTTTTTCGGTAAGTGTCACAGGCCTTACAGCAGCTGGCTGAACAGGCCGTGTTGGGTGCAGTACCACAACAGCATCCCGTGTCCCCGGGCAGGGACCCGCACCGACAGATCCCACTCCGGATACTGGCGGATCATCTGGACCCGGTCCCCGGCGGCAAAGGCCAGGAATGCAATGTGGTGCTCTTTGGTCATGGGATGGCTGGAGGTAATGTACCACTCATCCTCGATCCGCTCTACCGTCAGCTTGTCCGCCTCCGCCGCCTTTTGGGGCACCAGTGCCTCCAGGCTCCTGCCGCAGCAGCTGACTGTGCTCTGGCCGGTGGTCATGGTGATAGCGCCGCAGACGGGGCAGACATAGTATTTCGCTCGTTTCATATTTCCTCCCGATGCTTCCTCGGAAGGCAGCTGGCCGCTGAGCAGCGCCGTCAGATCCGCTCCCAGAGCCTGGGACAGAGCTGTCAGCAGGGACACATCGGGGCATCCCTGGCCCCGCTCCCACTTGCTCACCGCCTTGTCGGTGACATGGAGCCGCTCCGCCAGCTGCCGCTGGGTCAGGCCCCGTTCCCGCCGCAGGCGGAGAATAACGCCGCCAATTCTCTCACTGTCCATGTGCTGCCGCCTCCCTCGTTGCTGTTAATATCCAGGGCATCGCCCTGCCCGCCTATCCTACTACGGCGGTAGAGGCAGCACAACCGACGTTCCGTAGAGTTACCGCTTTGTCAGTTCCAGGCTCTCCACCAGGAAGCGCCGCCGGGCCTCGGCAAAATCTTTGGCCAGCATCTGATCCACCTCGGAGAGGTAACGCTCCCGGTCCTCCACGAAGTACTTGCCCGTAGCGGGCCAGACAGAGAGGCTGTCCAGAGGCCACCCCGGCATATAGCTGGGGTAGGGCTTATCCACCATGTAGAAGCGGTAAATGTCGTTGATGGGCCCGTCGTCCATAAAGCCGGTGACCTTGCCATGGTTGGCCACAGCGTAGCCCTCCTGGTACCAGCAGGTCATCCGGCCTCCCAGCTCATGGGCAAGACCCGCGTAGTGGGCGATGGCCTCCTCGTCGGTCATCACATGGCCGTCGGGCCGGCGGCGGACGGTGAGTCCCGGCTGCCGGGGATCGTCCAGAGCCAGCTCCCGAATGTACAAAGCAGCATCCTGGGTGAGCACATAGTCCCAGAATTGGCCGTAGCAGGCCGCCTTGGCCCGGGCATTCTCCAGAGGACTGCTGCCCGCCTCGTCTGGGATGTTCCGGATATCCAGGTCCCTCAGTGTCAGGAAGGATACGTCGTATCCCTCCAGGATGCGGGTAAAGTAGTCCGCCTTGGCGGGGTTGGTGGTACCCAGCAGGATCTGCCGCATCTCAAGCCTCCGTCCAGTCGGTCACCGGGCGAACAGCCTCGCCAGGTTGCAGGGGCAGCTGAATATAACGGTCGTAGCGCTCCCGTCCAAACTGATTGAGATAGATCTCCTGGTGCTTGCGGAGGATCTCCGCCTCCGGCGGCATGGGCTCCGCCCAGCAGATGGTCTTGAAGTGGACACCGAACAGGGCACAGTCATAGCCCAGGGTAAGGGCGCCGCAGCGGTCGTAAAATCCCAGCCGGCGAAGGATCATCTCATCCCGGGCCGGGTCGCCGGTAGGCGCCTCGGACTCGCCGATGAACACGGTACCCACCGGATAGCGGTCGATAGCCATGCGGATGAGCTTGGCCCCGATGCCGCCGTTGCGCCGGCGGGCAGGGACACAGAGGTAGTCGATGAGCAGGTAGCGCCCATCCAGGTGCTTCCAGAGGAGGATATAGCCCATGGCGCTGCCGTCGTCATCAAAGAGGCACAGGGGATCGTAGAGGCCCCGGCTCCTCAGATTCTCCATGGCGGAGAGAGGTTTCAGCTCAGAGGGCGGGAACGCCTCCCGCAGGTCAGTATCGTAAGCGATGGCCAGCTCACTGGCCGTCAGCAGTCTCAGTTCCATTTTTTGCAAACTCCAATGTCATGATGATGGCATCCTCCTTGGGATGCTCGTAGTAATTTTTCCGGCAGCCCACCTCGGCGTAGCCGTGCTTCTGATAGAGGGCCCGGGCGGCGGTATTGGAGGCGCGGACCTCCAGGGTGAGAAAGGCCATGTGGTTTCCTTCCCCGAAGCGGCGGAACACCTCCAGCAGCTCCGAGGCGATGCCCTGGCGGCGGTACTCCGGCCTTACAGCCACGTTGGTGATATAGCCCTCGTCCAGCACCACCAGAAGTCCCGCATAGCCCAGGACAGTACCGTCCGTCCCCTGGGCCACGATGGTGGCGGCGCACTCGTTTTCCAGGTGCTCCGAGAGCATCCGCCGGGACCAGGGGTCCGAAAAGCACAGCCGCTCGATCTCCGCCACCTGGTCCAGGTGCTCGCTGGTCATAGGGATCAGTTGATAATTCATAGGTCCTCCTCCACCCGGCCCAGGGCGCGCCAAACCGCCTCCCGCCGGGTGATCTGTCTCAATGGCACTCCAGCCAGTTTTTCCCGCTGTTGGCCTCGGCGGTAAGCGGCACAGACAGCGCCGCCGCCCCCTCCATCTCCTCCGTGAGAAGGGCTTTTACATGCTCCGCCTCGCTCTCCGGGCACTCCACGATCAGTTCGTCGTGGACCTGCATGATGAGCCGGGCGGCAAGGTTTTCCCCTTTCAGCCGCCGGTGTACCCGGACCATGGCCAGCTTGATGATGTCGGCGGCGGTGCCCTGGATGGGCATGTTCAGCGCCACCCGCTCGCCGAAGGAGCGGGTATTGAAGTTGGAGGCCTTGATCTCCGGCAGAGCCCGGCGGCGATGCCAGAGGGTCTCCACAAAGCCCTCGGCCTTTGCCTTCTCCACCACGGACTCCATATAGTGCTTCACCCCGGGGAACCGGGCAAAGTAGGCCTCCATATACGCCTTGGCCTCCGCCACCGTCACCCCCAGGTCCTGGCTGAGGGAGAAAGCGGAGATGCCGTAGACGATGCCGAAGTTCACCGCCTTGGCAGCCCGGCGCATGGCAGGCGTCACGTCCGCCAGGGCCACGCCGAACACATGGGCGGCAGTGACGGTGTGGAAGTCCTCCCCGGAGAGGAAGGCCTCCTGCATAGCCTGGTCGCCGGAGATGTGGGCCAGGAGCCGCAGCTCGATCTGGCTGTAGTCCGCGTCCACCAGCACCATGCCCTCCCCGGCGGCAAACATCCGCCGCAGCTCACTGCCCAGCTCCGTCCGGGTGGGGATGTTCTGGAGGTTGGGCTCCGTGGAGCTCAGGCGCCCCGTGGCGGTGACGGTCATCTGGAAACTGGTACGGACCCGGCCGTCGGGGGAGATGACCTTGAGAAGCCCCTCCACGTAGGTGCTTTTCAGCTTGGTATACTGCCGGTAGGAGAGGACCTCATCCACGATGGGGTGCTGGAAGCGCAGCTTCTCCAGCACATCTGCATTGGTGGACCATCCGGTCTTGGTCTTTTTCTGAGCGGGCAGGCCCAGGCGCTCAAAGAGGACCTCCCCCAGCTGTTTGGGAGAGTTGATGTTGAAAGGCCCGGCGTAGGAGTAGATCTTCTCCTCCAGCTGGGCAATGGCCTCGTCCAGCACCTGGCCGAAGGCCTGGAGAGCCCGGGCGTCCACCCGGAATCCGGCAAGCTCCATCTCCGCCAGGACCCGGCACAGGGGCATCTCCACCTCCTGGAAGAGGTAGTCCATCCCCATCTCCGTGAGCTTGGGGACCATGGCCCGGTGCAGGGCCGCCACCAGGGCGGCATGGCTCAGGAAGGCCCCTAGGGCCTGGGGGTCCTCCCCCATGGGGGTGAAGGCCTCCGGGGAGAGGTAGGCCTCTGCCTTGGGCACGGCGGTGTGGAACCAGCTCATGGCCAGCCGCTCCAGGTCGTAATGGCCCGTGGTGGCGTCCAGGAGGTACCCCGCAAGAGCTGTATCAAAGACGATGCCCTCCGCCGGCAGGCCCTCCGCCAGGAGCGTCCTGGTCAGGTCCTTCACCTCGTGGGAGACCTTTTGGATATCAGCGGCAAAGAACTGCCGTAAAAAGTCGTTGTAGCGCTCCAGGCGGCTGGGGAGAAACACCGCGGCTTTACCTGCCGTCTCGGTACCCCATTCCACACACAGGCCACCCAGATCCGGCAGCATCAGGCAGGCCACCGGCTCCGCCTGCTTGCGCCAGAGGGTCAGCAGCTCCTCCGCCCGCTCCCAGATGTCCACTACCTCACTCTCGCAGGTGCCGGTAAATTCCACCGGCTCCTCCTCCACCGGGGCCGCAGGCAGGAGCTTATCCATAAGCTTGGTGAATTCCAGCCGCAGAAGGACGTCCTTCAGCTCTCCCTTGGGGCTGCGGCGGAGATTGTCCTCCGGGACAAAGTCCAGGGGCGCGTCGGTGACGATGGTAGCCAGCCGGTAGCTCATACGGGCGGAATCCTCTCCCGCCTGGAGCTTCTTGATGACCCCGGGCTTGGCATCGATATCCGGAAGGGCGGCGTAGATAGCCGCCACGCTTTCGTACTTCTGCACCAGGGCCATAGCGGTCTTTTCCCCCACGCCGGGAACGCCGGGAATATTGTCGCTGGCGTCCCCCATCAGGGCCTTCAGGTCCACCATGTGGATGGGAGCAAAACCGTAATCGGCGGTGAAGGCTGCCGGTGTCATATCCTTGGTGGTGGTCTGACCCATGCGGGTGGACACCAGCTTCACCATAGTGTGGTCGGTGATGAGCTGGAGACTGTCCTTGTCTCCGGTGACCGCCACGCAGTCCCATCCCGCCGCCTCGCATTTCCGGGAGATGGTGCCGATGAGGTCGTCGGCCTCGTAGCCGGCCAGCTCGTAGCGGGGGATATCCATGGCGTCCAGCAGTTCCTTGAGGAGGGGCATCTGGGCCGCCAGCTCCTCCGGCATACCCTTGCGCTGGGCCTTGTAGCCCTCATAGGAGAGATGCCGGAAGGTGGGCTCCCGGCGGTCAAAGGTGACGCAGAGGGCCTGGGGCTTCTCCTCCTCCAGAAGCTTCATGAGGGTGGTGACAAAGCCGTAGACGGCGTTGGTAGGCACTCCCTCCCGGGTGGTCAGGGGCCGCACGCCATAAAAAGAGCGGTTGATGATGCTGTTGCCGTCGATGACCATAAGTTTCACTGTCGTTTCCTCCTCTGCCGGGTCAGGCGCATAACATATCAGGATACAGTATACCGCCTTTTCCCCAAAAATACAATCGCCTTTTCCCCTGCCAGTTCCTTCTCCCGCCGTCGCTTTGACCAGAGAAAGCCCCCTTTTCTCCGGCACTTCTCCCCTTTTTCCCCTTTTCAAACCGATTTTGGTGTGGTATACTGTACGCTGTATTTGTGTGTGGATTTTTACTCTCACGAAAGAGGAGTGTTTCGATAATGGGTTTGATAACAAAGATTTTTGGCAGCTACAGCGACCGGGAGCTCAAACAGATCTATCCCATCGTGGACAAGATCGAGGCTCTGGAGCCGGAATATAAGGCCCTTACCGACCAGCAGCTCACCGCCAAGACCGCGGAGTTCAAGGAGCGTCTGGCACAGGGCGAGACATTGGATGACATTCTGCCTGAGGCCTTTGCCGCTGTGCGTGAGGCAAGCGTGCGGGTACTGGGCCTTCGGCCCTACCGGGTACAGCTGGTGGGCGGCGTGGTGCTGCACCAGGGCCGTATCGCCGAGATGAAGACCGGTGAAGGCAAGACTCTGGTGGCCACCCTCCCCGCCTACCTCAACGCCCTTACGGGCCTTGGCGTCCACATCGTCACTGTCAACGACTACCTGGCCAAGCGCGACAGTGAGTGGATGGGCAAGGTCTACCGCTTCCTGGGACTCAGCGTGGGCCTGATCATCCACGACATGGACAAGGCCGCCCGGCAGAAGGCCTATGCCGCCGACATCACCTACGGCACCAACAACGAGATGGGCTTTGACTACCTGCGGGACAACATGGCCCTTTATTCCACCGAGCTGGTCCAGCGGGGCCACAATTTTGCCATCGTGGACGAGGTGGACTCCATCCTCATCGATGAAGCCCGGACGCCCCTCATCATCTCCGGTATGGGCGAAAAGTCCACCCAGATGTACGATATGGCGGAGATGTTCGTCCGTCCCCTCAAGAAGCTGGTCATCAAGGAGACCGATGAGAAGGCGGAAGAGGATACCGATATCGACGCCGATTACATCGTGGACGAGAAGGCCCGTACCGCCACCCTCACCGCCCGGGGCGTGAAGAAGGCGGAGGAGTTCTTCCATGTAGACAATCTCTCCGATCCGGAGAACTCCACCCTGGCCCACCACATCAACCAGGCTATCAAGGCCCACGGTGTGATGAAGAAGGACATCGACTATGTCATCAAAGATGGTCAGGTGGTCATCGTGGACGAGTTCACCGGCCGTCTCATGTTCGGTCGCCGCTACAGCGACGGCCTCCATCAGGCTATCGAGGCCAAGGAGCGGGTAAAGGTGGAGCGGGAGAGCAAGACCCTGGCCACCATCACCTTCCAGAACTACTTCCGTCTGTACAACAAGCTCTCCGGTATGACCGGTACCGCCCTCACCGAAGAGGAGGAATTCGGTACCATCTACAAGCTGGATATCATCGAGATTCCCACCAACCGTCCCCTGGCCCGTAAGGATGATTCCGACGTGGTCTATAAGACGGAGGCAGCCAAGTACCGGGCCGTGATCCAGCAGATCAAGGAGTGCCACGCCAAGGGCCAGCCGGTCCTGGTGGGTACCGTATCCATTGAGAAGAACGAGCACCTCAGCAAGCTCCTCCAGAAAGAGGGCATCAAGCACAACCTTCTGAACGCCAAGAACCATGAGCGTGAAGCGGAGATCGTAGCCCAGGCCGGCAAGCTGGGGGCTGTCACCGTGGCCACCAACATGGCCGGCCGTGGTACCGATATCATGCTGGGCGGCAACGCCGAGTACATGGCCAAAAACGATCTGAAGAAGGCGGGCCTCTCCGATGAACTGATCGCCGAAGCCACCGGTTACGCCGATACTGACAACCAGGAGATCCTGGATGCCCGGAAGATGTTCGCCGAGAGCCTTCAGAAGCACAAGGACGAGATCGCCGGCGAGGCTGACGCTGTCCGTGCTGCCGGCGGCCTCTTTATCATCGGCACTGAGCGTCACGACTCCCGCCGTATCGATAACCAGCTCCGCGGCCGTGCCGGACGGCACGAGCCAGCTCGTTGAAGTTCAGCGTATCGGATTCGATTTCCATATCCACCTCGAGCACGCCGCGCCCGGAGAGCGCCCGCCTGAGATTCCCGATGCGTCCGGTCAGTTCAAGCGACGAGACTCCGGAACGTATCTGGGTATTTTTCAGTTCGATCTCATTCGTCGTAAAGCGCATATCCACTCGACGCAACCGGTTCGGAAGCGGGAAATAGGGCGTAACGACGCGCCCGCCCGCAGCCTTCACCGAACCGTTCGCATCCCAACGGCGCAACATCTCGCCGAGCGACCGGTCGATCCGCATATCGATATCCGACCCGGCGAAATCGTCCTGACGGGCCATCGTACCGCGACGTCTCTGCGCTCTCCAGTGAGCGAACAAAGAATCCCGCGCAACGGCGGGATAGACCCCCTGCAACGAATCGAGCAGCAGACGACGGCGCGCCGAATCGAACCGACGGGCCGCCAGCGTAGCGCTCATATCGACATGGCTGCCGAACAGATCGTAACGCTCCACTCCGTTTCGTACATTCATCATCCGGGCATCGTAGGAAAGACCGAGCAAAGGTACGGCGGTATTCCCGGCAGAAGGTTCGATGCGGAAAGTGCTTTGGACCGAATGCAGCCTCAGCGAGGAAGAGTCGGACAAGGAAACTTCGAAATAACGCGCCCCTACCCCTCCGGCCAGCGGGTGGACGACCGTCGTGTCTCCTCCGAGCGATGCCGCGTCGCTTCGGACCCCGGCGCCGACTTTCGAAGCGATCAGCCGCAGCTGGTTCTTCCAATCGACATGCATCGTATCGGCCGTTACGACCATGTGGAGCGTCTGCAAGCCGTCGAAGCTCGTAGAATCGTTCCTTCCTTCTTCCGAACCGAAAGTCAGCACGCCTCCGCGGACCATCAGAGAAACGGTATCCTCCGGCATATCGATCCCGATGTCGTCCATGGTCACCCGACCGCCCAAACGGACCTGACCGATATGAGCCATATTCAGCTGACTGAGCCGGAAACGGGCGCCGGCATCGATACCCAGACGGCCCCGAACCCCGATTCCTCGCTGCGACGGGAACAAGACGGACAACGTATCGAGATCGACCGCCCCGGCCACCCTCGCCGCTACGGACGGATCGCCCAACGCATTCCAGACCGTCGCATCGGCATCCAGCGTCATGCCGGCTCCCTGCATGAACAGACGTCTCAGTACGAACCCTATCGAATCGGGCCGGGCCGAACGGTAGAACAGCGAGGCGTCGAGAGCCAGACGGTCGAGACGGGTCTTGGCATTCCTATACCCGAGATAGCCCCCGTCGGTCTTCAACTCGACCGAGAAATCGGGCAAACGGCCGTCGGACATACGGTAGCTGCCCCTGACATTCACATTCATATCGAGGGCGATGTCCGTTTCGATTCCTTTCAGAGAAGGGGAAAGACCTTCGGGTATCAAACCGATCAGCCGGGCGACAGAAAGCGGCCGAATACGACAGTTCAGACGCGAATCGATACTGTCGGCAGACAGGTCGACCCGTCCGTCGAGACGCACCGGAATGCCGCCCGCTTCGAGCGTCAGCCCATCGAACAGGATTCCTCCGCGCCGGCGGGTATCGAACGCGAATCCCCCGTGCAACGAGACGGGCAAATCTCGACAAAAGTCGAGCGTATCGACCCGGACACTGCCCCGGCTCTCCCAGTCGATCCGGTAGGTCTGGCCGGAAGTCCCTTTCAAGCTCAGCATGTTCAGATCGAGCTCGGCTTTCGTGCGGTCGGGACGGCTGTCGTAGACGATATGAGCCGTGTCGCGCACCGTCAGGCGGGCGACGTGCAGATAAAAGTCGGAAGCGGAAACCGTATCGTTTTCGGAGGAAACCGTATCGGCCGCATAGATTTCCCAGTTCGCCCGCCCCGATGGGGCCACATAGGCATAAACGCGGGGACGGCGCAGATCGATCCGGCGGACGACCAAGCGCGAAGCGAGCAGCTGGGGCAGATCGAGCGCCAGCGTAAACTCGTCGAAACGCAACAGCGTATCGGCTGCGGCGGGTATTTCCGCGCGCAACGAATCGGGCAGGCCCTCGAAGGCCCGGGAAACGATCTGGCCTCCTTTGAGACGAACGCCCACGTTAGGGAAATGCCGTACCAGCGAAAGCGATACGGTATCGAACCCGATCCGAGCATTCAGCACCCGGCTGGCATACTCGTTGACGAGCGGCGTCAGACGGGCGGGGGTAAGCACCAGAGCCACGCCGCCCAGAACCAGCCCGGCCCAAAGGATCAGCGAAGCCAAAGCGACCAATGAAATCTTAGCGACCCGGCGGCCGACCCGTCTCGGCGGACGCACGGGCATATCGTCTTCCTGCACGGATCGGACGGAAGGATCGGACGGTCGTCGTGTCATAAGCCTGTACGGAAATATTTCTCACGCAAATATAGCAATTTTCGCGCGCCTGTCGCATCTCCCTATCGCGGAAGATACCCGCACGGAAAGCCCGTTCACGCCCGGCCGAACTCCGCGCGTTTTTCGGCACCGTACAGTCTTTCCGTTCCGGAACCGGCTCCGAGCGGAAGCCGGCAACGGATTCATGGAAACGGCTTATATTCCTACGAAGAAATACCACGGCACAAGCCGAAAACCGAAGCAACTACCGCTCCGATTCACAAAGCCGCCGGCCGACGCAAAGCTTGCCCGGCATCTCTCCGCGGAACGCTCGTCCGAATCGGCTACCCGTCAATGTTGTCCGCGCGCTTCGAGGTAGCGAATCAGAGGCCCGGGCCGGTCGGTCTGGATAATCCGTGCGCCCAGCGAGTCGATCAGCACCCCGTATACGCTGTCGGGTTCCGTCTCGGCCCGATCGTCGTAGCGGCTGCCGGCCATGCCCTTCCACATCGTGTTGTACCAGATCAGCGCCCGACCGGCGAGCATCTTCTCGGCTTCGAGCGGCACACGCGTCGTATCGTTTCCATAAAGCAGCTCGTAAGCCGCCGGACGTATCTTTTCCTGAAAATCGGCAATCGCCTCCAACGCCCCCTCCTTGTCGAGATGGACGATCGGCATGTAGACGATCCGGTCGAGGTACTTCCCGAGCGCTTCCTGCACGCGGTCGGTCGGCTGCGTTCCCTTCATCAGCACCTGGCGGGCGACTCCCAGCGAATCGGCCAGAAAAAACACATCGTCGAAAATATCGAAGCCCTTGTCGATATTGAACAGGATCCGGTCGCGTCCGAGCTCGAACACTTCGTCCAGCGTCGGCACGAGCAAGTCGGTCAGCGTACCGTCGGGAGCTTTCAGCCGGCATCGGCGGATCGAGTCGAACGTCAGCGAGGCCACCTCGCCCCGACCGTTCGTCGTCCGGTCGATCGTCGCGTCGTGCATCAGCACCAGACGTCCGTCGGCGGTCCGGCGGATGTCGATCTCAACGACATCGACCCCCATCTCGATCGCATGCTGCACAGCGGGCAGTGAGTTCTCGACGCTATGCTTCCAGTCTCCCCGATGAGCGACCACCACGACCGAGGAGGTATTCGGATCGTACAGTTTCCGCAGAATACTGTCGACCCGTGTCGGCTCCTGCGCCAGAGGAGCGCCGGAACAAGAAAAGGCCGCGAATCCGACCGCCAGAATCAACCATAGATTTTTCATAATCAACAATGCGTTATATTTCGGAATATATTTCTTCCGCTTCATTTCAGACAGGCGGTATTCCCTCGACAAAAACGATCCGGACCGGCAATCCGCCGGGCACGGCATCGTCGCGAAGCGTTACGCGAAAGGACCGTAGCGATCGGGAAAAATTCTCCGATAACCTTACACAAAAGTAAGAATTTCGGAATAATCGCCACGCTTCCCGAAATAAACTTATCGTAACTTCATCCGCCGGCTTCCCCGTCCCCGACACGAAACGACGAACCTCCCGTCCGCCACACCGGACCCGCACGAGGCCATTCCCCTTCTGCCGGAACAAGCGTCCATGCAGGAAAACGAAGCCGGCCGGTTCTTTGAACCGGCCGGCCGCTATCATCCGACTGAAGACTTCCGCCTCGTCCTTAGAACGCTTTCTTATAAATGGCGAGAATCTCCTCTACGTTCGTCTGACGGGGATTGCCCGGCGTGCAGACATCGTTGAAAGCCGCCTGCGCCAGCGTCGGCAGACCGCTTTCGGGAACGCCGATCTCGCTCAGGTGCTGCGGGATGCGAACACGGATAGCCAAATCCTTCACGGCCTTGACTGCGGCATCGGCAGCCTCGTCGTCACTCATGGACGACGTATCGACGCCCATCGCTTCGGCAATCGTGCGGTACTTGGCCTTGGCGGCCTCCTTGTTATACTCCATCACGAACGGCAACAGCAGCGCGTTGGCCACGCCGTGCGGAATGTCGTAGTAGGCGCCCAGCGGATGAGCCATGCCGTGCACCAGTCCCAGCCCGACGTTCGAGAATGCCATGCCGGCGATGTACTGAGCCGTCGCCATGCCGTCGCGGGCCTCGATATCGGAGGGATTCTCGACGGCCTTGGGCAGCCACTTGGCAATCATCTCGATGGCTTTGGTCTCGAACATATCGCTCATTTCCCATGCGCCCAGCGTAATCAGGCCCTCGATCGCGTGCGTCAGCGCATCCATGCCGGTCGATGCGGTCAGGCCGCGCGGCATCGAAAGCATCAGCTCGGGATCGATGATCGCGAGCGTCGGGATGTCGTTCGGATCGACGCATACCATTTTCTTGACGTTCTCCTCGTCCGTAATCACGTAGTTGATCGTCACCTCGGCAGCCGTGCCGGCCGTCGTCGGCAGCGCGATGACGGGAACCGACTTTTTCTTCGTATTGGCTACGCCCTCGAGCGACACCACGTCGGAGAACTCGGGATTGTTGATGATGATCCCGATCGCCTTCGAGGTATCCATCGACGATCCGCCGCCGATCGCGATCATGAAATCGGCTCCGGCCGCTTGGAACGCGGCAATGCCGGCCTTCACGTTCTTCACGGTGGGGTTCGGCTTCACTTCGTCGAAAATCTCGTAGGGAATGTTCGCGTCCTTCAACACGGCGATCACCTGATCGGCCACGCCGAACTTGATCAGATCCTTGTCGGTTACGATCAGCGCTTTCTTGTAACCGCGCTTGGCGACCTCTTCCGCGATTACCTTTCTCGAGCCGGCTCCGAAATAGGAGGTCTCGTTGAGAATCATTCTGTAAGCCATAACGATTATGTTTAGTTTAGTTGATGTTTTAGATATTTTTCCGCGCACAAAAATAACACATATATTCGCCAATCGGAAGATTTTTTTCAAGTCTTTCGACCCGAAAGCGAATTTAGGTGCCGCCGGAGCGACCGCAAGGCCGCAACCGGGCCTGCCGGAGCCCTGTCCGATCCGAAAAGGCTGGATACCGTGACCCGATCCATCCCGCGAACGCTCCGGAAACTTCCGTCGGAGACCCGCCGCTCCCTGTCCCGGTCGAACGGAGCGAAACCGTCGGCGAAACAAGCCCGAGAGCGAATCGGTCCCATTTCTCCCCTCCCGGTCCGGGAAGCGAAACCGGAAACGGACAAGACGCAAACACGGTACTCGCTATCCGGAACATGTCCGGCCTTCCTGTAGCCCGGACACGCGCGGACGGCATCGGACGACAAAGCGGTCGGCCCGAAGCCCGTACCGTCCGAAACCCGCACCGGGCCCCGGTAGGACAGACCGCAATCCATGAAAAAGAAGCTCGCGGAACCTTTCCGGTTCCGCGAGTCTTCCTCGCCGTTCATGCCCGAACGACTACCGGATCTCGAACGTATAGCTGCCGGACGGGAAGCGGTACAGCGGCGAACCGAGTCCTTGTCTGGCAACCGGATAGTCCGTCGGATCGAAAGTGCGGCCGTCGACCGTGATGTTCTTGCCCTCGGGAAGCGCCACGAGGCCGGAAGCATTGGCAGGAATAACGATTTTCCACCGCAGCAAGCCGTCTTCGTTGCGCCAGCCGCTTTCGACGAGGCCGTAGGGCGTATCGAGCGTAGCCTCGGCCCAGCGAAGCTGGCCGGTCATCGTCGGCTCGAAGCGAATCACCTTGAATCCGGGCCCCGAAGCGTCGGGACGGATGCCGGCGATGTCCTCGTAGAACCAAGCGTCGTATCCGCCCTGCATCGGATGACTCATCGAACCGTAAACCATGTCGGAATGTGCGCTGTCAATGGGAAGAACTTCCCACAGCGTCGTAGCGTCGCCAGCGATCCACATCCACTCGAAGCTGTTCTCGCCCTTTTTCGTGAATACGCGCCAGGCCGCCTCCGGATTACCGTATCGCGACAGAGCCTGTCCGATCCGCCCGAGACCGAAAATACCCGTATGGATGAATCCGTCGTACTTTTCGTCGATATTGCGCACGATCGCATCGGACACGGCATGCTCGTCGCCGGCAGGCACAAGTCCCAGATCGAGCGCCATCGCATCGGCCGTTTGGCTGCCGAATGTCTTGTTCTTCCCGTCATAGAATTCCGCAACGAAAGCGCGGCCGATCCGATCCCGCAAATCGGCGTAACGGGCCGAATCCTCGGTGTTTCCGAGCACCGCGGCAGCCTTGGCCACGATCGAGGCGTCGAGGTAGTGGAAAGCCGTCGAGCTGAGCGGGATCGGACAATCGATCTTACCCGGCGGACACCAGTCGCCCAGGCCGTAAGGCACGATATGGTTCTCGGTCAGAGCCTCGACATGATCGACCCATTGCTTCATCTCGCCGTAATATTTCCGAAGCGCATCCTCGTCATCGTAATAGAGGTACATATACCACGGAAGCTGCACGACGGCCGTACCCCAGTCGGGCGACGCAACGCCGCACAGGCGGCGGCCCGGCGAGATCATGAACGGAATGCCGGGCTGCTTATCGGCAAAATAGAACTGCGTGTTGTAGAGTTTCTGATGCAGCGTATTCTCCAAAAAGACGGAGGACGTCGAGCTGATGTCGGCCATGTACTTGGCCCAGAAATTACCCATGTCGTAATTGAAGCTCTCGAACGGGAACACGGCATGCGCGTCGCCGAGCCAGCCGCAACGCTCGCGGTGGGGACAGTCGGTCGGCAAACCGTGCGTATTGCTCAGCATCGTGCGTACGGCCATCTCGTGCAGACGGTTGATCTGCTGATCGGAACACTCGAAGCTGCCGTGCCGGGACACGTCGGTATGCACGACGACCGCCCTGAGCCACGAGGTATCCGGCTGCGTCGCCGCGCCGGAAAGCTCCAAGTAGCGGAAGCCGTGATACGTGAAACGCGGAGTCCATGTCTCGCGTCCGGTCCCCTTGCAAACGTATTCGTCGGTCTGTACCACACCGGTAGCGCCGACGCCGGTCGTCCGATAATCGATCGCGCGGCGGTTGTCGTCAAGCCGCTCGCCCATGCGCATCCGAAGGCGGGTGCCCTGCGGCTGCTCGACGGCCAGCCGGGGTACGGCGGCCACGTTGACGCCGAAATCGAAAATCCAGTTGCCGACGGAATCCTGCCACATGGCTACCGGAGCGATTTCCTGCTTGAGCCGGATCGGCTCCATGACCTGCGGAACCAAGCGCGCGGGAATCACGCCCTCGGCCGGACGAACGCTCTTCCAATCTCCGGAAGGCGTTCCCGGCGAAGCCCAGCCGGCGATCTCGCGGTTCGCATCGTAAGACTCGCCGGCGTAGAGGTTCGCGCTCAGCACCGGTCCCGGAGCCCACGTCCACGTACTGTCGGTCGCCACGATCCGCTTCGAGCCGTCCTTGTAGGTAATCTCCATCTGCAACAGCAGCATCGGCTTGCCGTAACTCATGCCTGCGCTCCACACTTTGTCCTGATTGTACCAGCCGTCGCCGAGCATCACGCCGATGCAGTTATCCCCTTTTTCGAGCAGATCCGTCACGTCGAACGTGCTGTAAAACGCGTACTGCTCGTAATTGGTCTGAGCAGGGTCCAACACGCGGGTCTCGTCGACGAGCCGACCGTTCAGATAGAGATCGCCGCACCCGAGTCCCGACATATAGACGACGGCCCGCTCGGGCTTGGTCCCGGAATTCGACGCATCGAACTCCTTGCGCAGATACGGCATGGGGGAATTTTCGCCCCACTCGGAGGTGATCCACTCGGCCTGCCAGCGGTAGGCCGTATCGGGACCGACCGAAAAACGGGCCGGCTCGCTCCACGGAGTCACCTCGTCGGCCGCGTTCCAAACACGGACGCGCCACCAGTAGAGTTTGCCCGGCTCGAAAACGACCCCTTCGGGCACGATGTTCAGCTGACGATCGGACAACTGTTTCTCGGAATTCCATACGTCGGCCCGGCCTTTTTCGAGCGACTTTTTGCTCGACGCGATCTCGATTTGCCAAGCCGTCTGCACGACATTCCGCGCATCGGAGACGATACGCCAGCTGAGCGACGCCTTATCCACTCCCTCGGGATCGATCAGGTTGCGGCAACGCAAGCCGACCGCCTCGGTCTCTTTCGCGAGCTTACCGCCGTCGGACCGCTCCGTACCGCAAGAAACGACGGCAAGAGCGACCGTAAGCAGCAGCCCGCTCGCAATACGGTTGATTTTCATAGCATTTATCGGTTTAGGTTAGAATTGCACTTATTTTATCCGGCGGACGATCATACCTTCGTATGGCCCCAGCGTGAGCTCCGAGGAAGCCGCGAGAGGCCCGACCTCGCCGTTCTGAGGGTTCCACAACTCGAGTTTCCGCGCCCCGGGAAAACTCAGCGTCACGCTTTGGGCCCGGTCCGTGTCGTTCGTGACGAAATAGACATCGCGGCCCCCGATCCGCTTATGAGCATAAAGAATATCCCTGTGAGGCGCAAAGACGATGTCGCGCGTAAGAATGCCTTCGAGCAGCGTATTCAGCCGTCCGGGCTCGAACTGCGGTTCGTAATAGACGGCCGGGCGAACAGGTCCCGCGCCGCCGGCGAGCTCGTTGAAGCGACGAACGATCCCTGCGGACGGAAATTCGTCCGGCGAATTCTTGGGCAGGGCGTTCAGTACGACGAGGCGTCCGCCGTCGAGGACGAATTCGGCGATCCGGTCCATAGCCTGCTGCGACAGCGTTTCGACCCCGGGCAGAATCAGCACGTCCCAGCGCAGATCGCCGTGCACGAGCCAGCCGCCTTCGACCTCGGACTCCTCGACTCCCCGGGAATCGAGATAAGAAAATTCCCAACCGTTGTCCATCAGACAGTCGCTCACGCGGTCGAACAGCCGCGACAGCTGCTGCGCCTCGGGCGCGCCTCCGGCAATATCGTCCCAGCTCAGCAATCCGGACGGGAGCGGGCGGAATTTCGTCCACAGCGTCTCGATCGGATAATACACCGCGATGCGCGATGCGCGAACGCCGCCCGACAGCATCCCGACGACCCGGGCCACATACTCGTTGACAGCCGTGCGCCCGGCGGCATCCTCGTGCTGAAGCTGCAGATAGTTGTTGAAATCGGTCGCGCCGCCGAGAATCATCCGATTCAGCGTACCCTTGACCTGCTGCGTGGGAGCCTCCTTGCCGCCGTGGAAAGGATAGTCGGAGATCGGACACGACTCGACCATCATGCGCGAGCGGCCCTCCAGCTCGGCCGCCGACGAAGCCAGCCGCGACGAGTACAGGTAACGGCGCGTAAAGGCGGGCATTCCGGTCAGGTTGTCGATTCCCGGAATATCCATAGCCCGGTAGCACGCCATGATGTCGCCGTAAAGCGGCACGTGGGCCATCATGCACTCCTCGAGCAGCAGATGTCCGCCCGAGAGAAGCTTCTGCGTATGGCAATAGTCGCGTATCTGTCCGAAATAGTTGCGGGTCAGCAGATCGGTAACGACCCGGAAATAGCGATAGCGAAGCTTCTGCCCTTCCGGTCCCTCGTCCAGCATCAGCCTCAGCAGTCCGTCCTCCAGCGAGAGGCCGTACCGGCTGCGGAACTCCGCCGAGACATTCTCCTTCCAAGGATAGACGCCATAGCCGGGATTCTGATACGGCTGAGCCATCAGCGACGGCTCGTCGGTGAAGGTCGAGGTGAACAGTTCGCCCAAAGGCTCGTCGAACGCGGAGGCATAGCGGCGGTGCGTCGTCTCGATAAAACGCCGCGTCACGTCCCGATTCATTTTAAATTTAGCATTCCAGAATTTAAACATCCAGTATCTAAAGAA